>WNFZ01006214.1_pt1 | contig 12005 bp, 9 predicted proteins | sample 5400081 | NCBI WGS metagenome assembly WNFZ01 (sample SAMN13153365, study PRJNA577476) | soil metagenome | isolation source: 80 cm soil or saprolite under grassland replicate 1 | place: USA:California | collected 2016-06-15
TCAGGATTTCCGCATAGCGCGGCCCTGGCTTGCCCGTGACCCGAACGCCCGCAACGGCAGCCGCCGCGCCGGGCTTTGCGGCGGTGCGCCGCAGCCTTGCGGCGACCCGCCGGGGGCGAGTGCGCCCGGACGCACCACGCCCTCCCGCGGCGCGGGTGCTGGCACGCGTTCCGCGTTGCTCACTCGGCAAGCTGCGACGGGTGATGCGTTTGGCGGGCTTGCGCGCCGCGACGGATCTTCGCGACTTTGCTGCGGGCTTGCCGCGACGCGCGCCCTTGGCACCGGCCTTGGCCGACCTGTTTGCCGATGCCGCTTTTGCGACCCTGGAGTTTCTCGCCTTACTCCTTCTTGGTCTCGTCGGTCTTCGGGCCATGGCTGGTCTCCTCGCCGGGCTTTATACCGGGCGAACCGAAGGGACGATAGCTACCCGGGCTGGAGCCGGGCGAGGACGAGGGCGTCCCCGAGAACGGCGAGGGAGACGCCGGCCGCGGCGGGGTCGAACCAAATCCCGGCGAGGGGCTGGCCGGACGCGGTGCTGCCGGAGCGGGGCTCGGCGCCGGCCGCGGCGGAGCCGCGGCAGGTCTCGGGACCGCGGGAGCCGCAGGTCTCGGGGCTACCGGAGCCGCGGGTTTCGGGGCCGCCGGAGCCGCAGCCGGTTTCGCGGCCGCAGGCTTGCGGGCCGCGGATTTGCGGGCCGCGGCGCGCTTGGGAGCCGCGCGCTTGGTCTTCTTGGCGGCCGCCCTGCGAGCCGGCTTCTTGGCCTTGACCGACTTGCCGCGGCGAGCAGCACCCGCCCGGCGCGCGGCCGTCCTCGCGCCGGCCTTGCGCTTGGTCGTGGCGCGCTTTCCGGCCTTCTTCCGCGTCGTCTTCGACTTCGACTTCGATTTCCGAGCAGCTTTAGCCATAACGTCCTCCTGCTTTTGTTTGTCAGGCTTCATCACACGGCGGGGCGGGCATGCGGAATCGCCTCCGCCGATCCCCAACTCAGGCCCGATTCATGAGTCCGAAAGCAAGCGTCCGGCTCATCCTTTCTCTTTCCGCGAGCTTTGCAATGCCTGCGGTTGCGGTCCGCCCGTCGCCCAGTCGAGCAGCTCGACGGTGTGGACGATCGGGATTTCGGTTACCGATGCGAGCTGCGTCATACAACCGAGATTACCAGCAGCAATCACATCCGGCGCGATCTTTGCAATGTTTGCTGCTTTTCTCTCCGCAAGTCTACGAGCAATTATCGGCTGGAGCATATTGTAGGTCCCGGCCGACCCACAGCACAAATGTCCTTCCGGCACATCGCGGACTTCAAATCCGGCCCTGGCCAGCAATGCCTTGGGCTCGTGCAGCACCCGCTGGCCGTGCTGCAGCGAGCAGGCCGAATGATAGGCGACCACGAGATTGCCGTCACGGATCGGCGGCACGAGATCGAGCGTGGCCAGATATTCCGACACGTCCTTCGTCAATTCCGCGACTCGCGCCGCCTTTTTCGCATAGAGCGGGTCGTTGCGCAGCAGAAAACCGTAATCCTTCATCATCGTGCCGCAGCCCGAAGCGGTGACCAGGATCGCGTCGAGGCCTTCGCCCTCGATCTCGCGGGTCCAGGCGTCGATGTTGCGGCGCGCAAATTCGAGCGATTCGCCCTCGCGGCCGAGATGATGGGGCAGCGCTCCGCAGCAGCCCTCGCCTTGGGGTACCACCGCCTCGATGCCATGGCGGTTGAGCAGTCCGATCGCGGCCTGGTTCACCGAAGCGGCGAGCACCTGGTTGACGCAGCCCGACAGGAGCGCGACCCGGCCCTTGCGCTCGCCGATCGCCGGAAAGCGCCGCCCGCTTCGAAGCTTCGGCCAAGCCGGCGGCGTGGCGGGGGTGAGCCGCAGCAGTGCGGCAAGCGACCGCAATCCCACCGCCGAGAACGCCGGAGCGAGCGGTCTTGCCGGCCACGCCAGCCATAATGCCACCCGGAACCACGCCGGATTCGGCAGGACTTTCGCGAGCACCGCGCGCAGCAGCCGCTCGCCGGCCGGCCGGCGGTAGGTCTGCTCGATGTGCACGCGCGCGTGGTCGACGAGGTGCATGTAATGCACCCCGGCCGGGCAGGTCGTCATGCAGGCAAGGCAGGAAAGGCAGCGGTCGATGTGCTTGACGACCTCCGCCGTCGCCGGCCGGTCCGCCTCGAGCATGTCCTTGATCAGGTAAATCCGGCCGCGCGGGGAATCGAGCTCGTCCCCGAGCAGCACATAGGTCGGGCATGTTGCAGTGCAAAATCCGCAATGCGTGCAGGTGCGAACGATGCGTTCGGATTCGGCAGTCGCCGGATCGCGCAATTGATCCAAGGTGAAGCCGGTCTGCATCAGCTCGATCTCATCCTCGCTCGCTCACACACCCGCGTACATACGTCCCGGTCCGAGGATGCGCTTGGGATCGAAGCTCTCCTTGACGCGCCGGGTCAACGCGGCAAGCGCGTCGGGCTGCGGCTCGAACACGTCGATGGCCGCGCGCACGGGCGGCGGCGCGCGCACCAGCGTGGCATGGCCGCCGGCGGAGCGCACGGCACCGCGCACCAATGCCGCGCCGGCGTCCTCGAGCGCAGGCAACGCGATCCAGATCAGCCCTCCCGCCCAGTCATAGAACAACTCGGCTTCCACTTCCGCAGCGATCTTCGCCGCCAGCTGCGGCGCCTGCGTCGGGGCCGTCGACACGCGCCAGAGCGGACGGCGGGCGCCGTCCGTTGCAGCGAACGCGGTGGCGTCGCGGACCGCCTCCCACAGCGCCCGCGAGCCTGCCTCGCCGATCGTGAGCATCACCCCATGGGGCTTGAGCAGCCGTTCCAGCGTGTCTCTGCGCTGGGCGATCGAGGGCGGCACGCCGTCCAGGCGAAACGCGGTGACGGCGCTGCCCGCCGCGGCCGCGCCCAAGATCCTGCCGGCAATATTCGCCGGCAGGTGCGCCGCTCCGGACACATCGGCCGAGGAGCCGACCGCGGCCGCCATGGCGGCGACCGCCTTGCGGTCGTCGAGCCCGAGAACGAGCAGGCTCTCCTCGACCGGCGCGCGCGGCAGCACCTTGATGGTGACCTCGGTCAACGCCGCGAGCGTGCCCCAGGACCCGGCAAGCAGCTTGCAAAGGTCGTAGCCGGTGACGTTCTTCACCACCCGCCCGCCCGACTTGAAAACCTCGGCGCGGCCGGACACGGCCGAGACGCCGAGGAAATGGTCGCGGGCGGCGCCGGCCTTGATGCGGCGCGGACCGGAGAGATTCGTCGCGAGCGCGCCGCCGAGCGTGCCCCGGCCCGCCGGCCGGCCGAGCACCGGACCGCAATCCATCGGCTCGAACGCGAGCTCCTGGCCGCGCGAGGCGACCAGCCGCTCGATCTGCGCGAGCGGGGTGCCGGCCTTGGCCGAGAGCACCAGCTCCTCGGGCTCGTAGAGCGTGATGCCCGAGAGCGCGGAGAGATCGAGGGTCAGGTCCCATTGGGCGGCGCGGCCGATCTCGCGCTTCGATCCGCCGCCGACGATCTCCAGCGTCTTGGCGCCGGCGAGCGCCCATTCGACCGCAGCCGCGACGTCCTTTTGGTCCCGTGGCTTGAACAGGTCTACCATCTAGAACCGCGGGATATCCGGGAACGGCAGCTGACCGCCGCGAACGTGCATCCGCCCGAGCTCGGCGCAACGATGCAACGTCGGAAACACCTTGCCCGGATTGAGCAGACCCTGATCGTCGAATGCGCATTTGACGCGTTGCTGCTGCGCCAAATCCGTTTCGTTGAACATTTCCGGCATCAGGTCGCGCTTCTCGACCCCGACGCCGTGCTCGCCCGTGAGCACGCCGCCGACCTCGACGCAGAGCCTGAGAATGTCGGCGCCGAACGCCTCGGCGCGCTCGAGCTCGCCCGGCGAATTGGCATCGTAGAGGATCAGCGGGTGCAAATTGCCGTCGCCGGCGTGGAACACGTTGGCGACCCGCAGGCCGTAGCTCGCCGACATTTCCCGCATCCGCGCCAACACCAGCGGCAGCTTGGCGCGCGGAATGGTGCCGTCCATGCAGTAATAGTCCGGCGAGATGCGCCCCACCGCCGGAAACGCCGCCTTGCGGCCGGCCCAGAACGTCAGCCGCTCCGCTTCGGAATTCGACACCCGCAGCGTGGTCGCGCCGCAGCCTTGCGCAATGGCCGCGACCCGCTCGAGCAAATGATCGACCTCGGCTTGCGGCCCGTCGAGCTCGACGATGAGCAAAGCCTCGACGTCGAGCGGATAGCCGGCATGGACGAATTCCTCGGTGGCGCGAATGGCGGGGCCGTCCATCATCTCCATGCCGCCCGGGATGATGCCGGCGCCGATGATCTTCGCGACGCAGTCTCCGGCCGCCTCGGAAGCCGGAAAGCCGATCAGCACCGCGCGCGCGGTCTCGGGCCGCTTGAGGATGCGCACCGTGATCTCGGTGACGACCCCGAGCAGGCCCTCGGAGCCGGTCATGAGCCCAAGCAGATCATAGCCATCGCTGTCGAGGTGCTTGCCGCCCAGCCGAATGATCTCCCCCGAAATGAGCACCATTTCCAGGCCGAGCACGTTGTTGGCGGTCATGCCGTATTTGAGGCAATGCACGCCTCCGGAATTCTCCGCCACATTGCCGCCGATGGTGCAGGCGATCTGCGAGGACGGGTCCGGCGCATAGTAGAAGCCGGCGTGCTCGACCGCCTGGGTGATCCCGAGGTTGGTGACGCCAGGTTGGGCGACGACGGCGCGGTTGTCGAAATCGACGTCGAGGATGGGATTGAACTTGGCCATGCCCAGCAACACGCCGTCGGCGAGCGGCAGCGCGCCGCCCGAGAGCGAAGTTCCCGCGCCCCTGGGGACGACCTTGATGCCGTTTTCGTGGCAATAGCGCAGCACCTGCGCCACCTGCTCGGTGGTCGAAGGCAGGACCACGACCATCGGCAGTTGCCGATAGGCGGTCAGCCCGTCCGACTCGTAGGGGCGCATCTCGCGCTCGGTTGCGATCACGCCCTCGCCCGGGACGATGGCGCGCAGCGCGGCCACGATCTCGCCCCGGCGGGAGGCAACGCCCGCATCCGGCACCGGCATCATCACTGGCATCGAACAACTCCAAAGACGCTCCGCCCGTTATAGCGCGAAAAACGCGAAGTCCGATGCAAGATGAGATATGGAGGCATTGTGTGCCGATCCATGCGACGTGACGGCGCTCACGTCGGGCTTGCAGTTTCGGGTACCGATCCGGCGGGCATCCACGGTTCCCGCGGCTTTGCCCGGAGCCCAACAGCTATTCTATGCTTCCCCTTCCGCAGCGAGTGAGCAAAGGCCCGCCATGATCAAAGACGTCGTCGTCAACCTCTCCGCCGGCACCGCCGGCGCCGACGTGGCCGGGGATTACGCGATTTCGATCGCCGATGCCTTCCGGGCGCATGCGTTCGGCATCGCCTTCGCGTATGAGCCGATCCTGCCCCCCAGCGTCATGGGCGGGTTGCCCCCCGACCTGATCGAGGCGCAGCGCGCCGAAGGCGAGGACGCCGCCAACGCCGTGATTGCCCGATTCGAGGAGGCTGCGCGCCGCGCCGGGCTCTCCGCGCAATCGCGCATGGTCCCCACCAGCCTCGCCGGTGCCGCCGATCTGTTCGCCCAGATCGCGCGCCGGTTCGATCTCTCGGTCGTGTGCCAGGCCGAGCCCGACACGATGGCGCCGCAGGAATCGATCATCGAAGCCGCTCTGTTCGAGTCCGGGCGCCCCGTGCTCGTGGTGCCCTACATCCAGAAGGAGGGGCTCAAGCTCGACCGCGTGCTGGTGTGCTGGGACGCAAGCCGCAATGCCGCGCGCGCGATCGCCGACGCCATGCCGTTTCTGACGCGCTCCAAGGCAATCGACGTCGTCGTGGTTGCGACCGAGCGGCCGAAGAGCGATGAGCTGCCCGGCGCCGACATCGCCCATCATCTGGCGCGGCACGATCTCGAGGTCGACCTCAAGCGCATCGTTGCGGGCGGCACCGATGTGGCGGGCACGATCCTGTCCTACGCCGCCGATTCAGGGGCGGATTTCATCGTCATGGGCGGGTACGGCCACTCGCGTCTGCGCGAGTTCATCCTGGGAGGCGCAACGCGCGGCATCCTTTCGGCCATGACGGTTCCCACCCTGATGTCGCACTGAGCGAGAATGGCGACGGACGCACGACACAGGGAGGATCGCCGACGAATTGCTGCGCTAGCCTGCTTGCGTCGTCAGTCCTCCGTTATCTGTCGTTCGGCTGACGACGAGCCCCCGCGCACGCGCGTCGGGGATTCCCAATCCGCGGAGCGCGAGCAGCGCAATCGCCGGCACGGGCTCAAGCTCGCCCTCGGCGGCGTCGGGTGCAAGCGGGCCGACCAGGCTCTCGAGCAGGGCCCCGACCGTCGCCGCGGCGGAAAGACGCGCGTCCTGGGCGGGTAGTTGCCGGTCCCTGATCGCCCGCTCGATGCGGGTTTGGAACTCCGCCGCAAGCGCGTTGCGATAGACGCGCCGGACGGCGTCGGCTTGCGCATCCACCGGCTCGCCGACCACCGCCCAGGCAAGCCGACGCTGGGCGCGGGAGCGCGACGCGAAGGTCGCAATCGCTGCGGCAAGTGCGGACAGCGGACCCGGAGCCGCATCGGCAGCGCGCCGCAGCGCGCCGATCTCATGCTCGGAAACCGCCGCGACCAGCGCCGCAACCAGATCGGTCTTCGAAGGGAAATAGCGATAAACGGTGCCCGCCGCGATGCCGGCACGCGCCGCCACGGGCGCGATCTGCACGGCCGCCATGCCGCCTTCGGCAGCGGATTCGCGCGCCGCCGTGATGATGGCTCCATGCCGCTGGGCCAAGCGGCGAACCGTTTTTTCCGTGCGCCGGTAGACCATGGCGGAAAGAAATGAGCCATGGTTCACGAGTCGGCAAGGTGAATTTGGGTTCAGCCCCAACCGAAGGGGAGCACGGGGGACGCTCACCCACCCTGCCGGGCCAGCGCCTTCTCGCGGATGGCGCCGAGCGTGGTCGTGGGCGTGATCGCTTCCGGGTCGAGCTTGAGATGGAGGATGGCGGGTTTTTCCGACTGTCTGGCCGCCTCGAATGCCGGTCCGAACTCGGCGGTCGTCTCCACCGTCGCGCCGAAGCCGCCGAACGCCCGGGCATAGGCAGCGAAATCCGGGTTCTTGAGCGCGGTCGCGGAGATGCGCCTGGGATATTCGCGCTCCTGGTGCATGCGGATCGTGCCGTACATGCCGTTGTCGACCACGATCACGATGATGGGCAGCTCGTATTGGACGGCGGTCGCGAACTCCTGGCCGTTCATGAGGAAGCAGCCGTCGCCGGCGAAGCAGATCACGGTGCGCTCTGGATAAAGCCGCTTGGCCGCGACCGCCGCAGGAACGCCGTAGCCCATCGAGCCCGACACCGGTCCGAGCTGGGTCGTGAAGCGGCGGAAACGATAGAAGCGGTGAATCCAGCCAGCATAATTGCCGGCACCGTTGCAAAGAATCGCCTCGGGCTCGAGCTCGTTGCGCAAACCGACCATGATCTCGCCGAGGTTGACCGCGCCCGGAATCGCGGTCGGCGCTTCCGACCAGGTGAGGTAATCCGCATGCGCGGCGCGCGTATTCTCGCCCCAGCGGATCTCGTTGGGCGGCTCGAGTGCTTCGAGGGCCGCCGCAAAAGCGGTCGGCGCGGCGTGGATCGCCAGATCCGGGCGATAGACGCGGCCGAGCTCTTCCGCGCCCGGATGGACGTGGACGAGCTTGATCTGCGGATTGGGAATGCCAAGCAGCGTGTAGCCTTGCGAGGGCAACTCGCCGAGCCTTCCGCCGACGAGCACGATGAGGTCGGCCGATTGGATGCGAGCGAGCAGCTTCGGGTTGGGGCCGATGCCGAGATCGCCGGCATAGCTCGGATGGGTTGCGTCGAACAGATGCGCGCGCCGGAACGTCGTGGCGACGGGAACTTGGAAGCGTTCGGCAAAGCGCCCCATCGCCGCCCAGGCCGCTTGCGACCACCGGCTGCCGCCCAGGAGCACGATCGGCCGTTCCGCCGCCCACAGCAGCTTCTGCAGCCGGGTCATGTCGGTGAGCCCCGGCCAGGTCTCGATCGGCTCGAACGGCCGCGCGTCCGCAACGGCGACGCGCTCGGTCAACATATCCTCGGGCAGCGCCACGACGACCGGACCGGGCCGGCCGCTGGTCGCCGTGTAAAACGCCCGCGACACGATCTCGGGAATGCGCTCCACCGCGTCGATCTCGGTCGCCCATTTGGCCATCGAGCCGAACACCGCGCGATAATCGAGTTCCTGGAAAGCCTCGCGATCCCGGGTCTCCCGGGCGACCTGCCCGACGAACAGGATCATCGGGGTCGAGTCCTGGCGCGCGATATGGACGCCGGGCGATGCATTGGTCGCGCCCGGGCCGCGGGTGACGAACGAAATGCCGGGCCGGCCGGTCAGCTTGCCGACCGCCTCCGCCATCATGGTGGCGCCGCCTTCCTGGCGGCACACCGTCACCGCAAGGTCGCGGTCGTGGAACGCATCGAGCACGGCCAGATAGCTCTCGCCCGGCACGCAGAACGCATGCCGCGCGCCGTGGGCCAATAATTGGTCGACCAGAATTTCGCCGCCCGTCCTGGCGTTGCTCGTCCCGCGCATGCGTTCGCCTCCGCTCTCAGGTCGCGGGCTCGACCGAGACGACCTGGAAGGTGTGCATCTCCCCGTCCTCATCCCGGATCGAGACGTATTCGCCGGGCCTGAAGGCGTGCGCGCCAAAGCGGTAGCCGGCCTCGTCGTCCTCCTCGGCAACGCCCTCGTAATCGAACACCCAGCGGGCGGGGCCGGCACCCCCCGGGCCGTGCACCACACGCCCCACCTCGTCCGGTTCGCCCTCCCAGAAGCGACGCACGCGGCAATGGTCGCGGTGCTTTCGCCACAGCTCCACATCGATATGCCCGCTGGCATCGAGCGGGGCCACGAACTCGTAACCATGCCGCGCGGAGCCCGAGGGAAATTCCTTCGAGCGGGCCAGGTTGAGCCGGATGCGCTTGAGCACATGCGGCAGCGTCGTCATGTTGCAACCTCCCGACTTGCCGGTCCCGAGGCCGGGACGCCCGCGGGTACCGGCAATTTGCTGCAGTGGGAGCGCGGTACCTTGACTTTGCGCAAGGTGCGCCGCATCGCGGACCGATCCTATTTGGGCGATGGGCCCGAGGACAAGGCCGGCGGGAGCGGGCATGCAGGCGCAACGCGACTGCCAGGCCGAGGTCTTGGCGTTCTTGGCGGATCCCGCCAGTCACCAAGGGCACAAGGTCCGTCGCATCGACACCCATGCCTCCTCGGTATTCCTGGTCGGGCAGCGGGCGCTCAAGGTCAAACGGGCCGTGCGCTTTCCGTTCCTCGATTATTCGAGCCTGGACAAGCGCAAGGCAGCTTGCGCGGCCGAGATCGAAGTCAATCGGCCGTTCGCGCCCGAACTTTATCGCCGCATCGTGCCGGTCACGCGCGAGGCCGACGCAGGGCTCGCGCTCGACGGCGCGGGCGAGCCGATCGAATGGGCGGTCGAGATGCGCCGCTTCGACGAGACGCGCACGCTCGATCGGCTGGCGGACGGCGACCTGATTGATGCCGCGCTCGCCGATACGCTGGGTCGGGCCGTCGCAGCCGCGCATGCTCGCGCGCCGGTCGTGCGCGCCGAGCCGTGGGTTGCCGCGCTCGACACCTATCTCAACCAGAACGATGCGGCGTTCCGGGAATTCCCCGAGCTATTTCCCGCCGATCCCGTCGCCGATCTGCAACAGAGAAGCCATCGCGCGCTCACGCAGGTGCGGCCGCTGCTGCTCGTGCGCGGCCAGCAGGATCTCGTCCGCCGCGGTCACGGCGATCTCCATCTCGGCAATATCGCGCTGATCGACGGCCGCCCGGTGCCGTTCGATGCCGTCGAGTTCAGCGAGCTGATCGCATCGGGCGACGTGCTCTACGATCTGGCGTTCCTGCTGATGGATCTGATCGAACGGGGGCTCGTTGGCGCGGCGAATGTCGTGCTCAATCGCTACCTTGCCGAGGTTGGGCGTGAATCGGACCTCGATGCGCTCGCGGCGTTGCCGCTGTTCCTGTCCGTGCGCGCCGCGATCCGCGCCAAAGTGACGGCCGCCCGCTTGCGTGCAGCGAATGCGGATTCGAAGCGCGAAATCGCGCGGGCTGCGCAAGCCTATTTTCGTCTGGCCGGCAAGTTGCTGGAACCCGCAACCCCGATGCTGATCGCGATCGGCGGGCTGTCGGGGACCGGAAAGTCGCGCTTGGCGCGCGCGCTCGCCCCGGAGCTCATGCCGGCGCCGGGTGCTCTGGTGCTGCGCTCGGACGTCGAGCGCAAGGCGCTGCTCGGCAAAAGCGAAACCGAGCGGCTTTCGGGGGACGCCTACGCGCCGGAAATCACCAGCCAAGTCTATGCGGCGCTCGCGGAGAAGGCCCGGCGCGTCGTCGCCGCGGGATTTTCCGCGATCGTCGATGCGGTGTTCGCCGATCCGGCGGAGCGCGCGGCGATCCGCGCGGCTACGGACGACACTCACGCCGCATTCGGCGGGCTCTTTCTCGTTGCGGGACTGCCGATCCGGATCGAGCGGATCGGTGCGCGTTCCCGCGATGCGTCCGATGCCGATGCGATGATCGCACGCCGGCAGGAAAGCTATGTGCTGGGCCCGATGGATTTCACCGAGATCGACGCGTCGGGCACACCGGCCGAGACGCTCGCGCGGGCCAAGGCGGCATTGTCACGGCCGCCGGACCCGTTAAGCACGCTGCCGCGCTCGGATGCCACTGCGGCCGATAATCCTGCGCCAGCACGCCGAGGATGCTCGGCGGCGTGAGCACGTGTCGATCGGGAGCGGATGGCGGCGCTTGTTGCGGCCGTCGAGCCGCTCGGCATGAAGAACACGATCCATCTCGGCCGCACGCGGAGGCACCGGTTCGTGCCGCGCGGCGGCCCAGCTCGCCGCAAACGCGAGCGCGTCGCCGCGGCGGCATTCGAAGCAGGACCGGTGCCCGGCCGCAAGCGCGGTCGGTTCGTCGAGAAAGAACAGCTCGGTATAGCCGTTCTCCCAAACCGCGCGATGCCGTCCCTTGAATTGCGTGACGCAGCAGATCCATGCGCGGGAAACCCAGCGCCGCGCGCCGAGCGTGCGATCGTCGCGATGAAACCGGCCGCCGCGGTTGCCCATGAACAGCCCGCGGGAGGTGACGGCGACGAGCTCGCCGGCAGGAGTGACGCGGTTTTGCAGGGGCATGGTGGACTCGCCATCGTTCCGGGGCGCGCAGAAGGCGCGAACCCGGAATCCATGAGCACAGAGAATGAGAGTTCAACGCGCCGTGTTCATGGGTCCCAGGTTCCCTCGCTTCGCTCGGGCCCGGGACGACAAGAGTTTGTAACGCTCACTCCGTCTCGCCGACGACCATCACGTGGAGGCGGCGCGGACCATGCGCGCCGAGGATGAGCGTCTGCTCGATGTCGGCGGAGCGCGACGGTCCGGTGATCCAATTCACCGTGCGGGGCATGGCGCCGGCGCCAAAGCGCTCGCGCAGCTTGTCCCACAGCGTCTCGTAATCGCCGGCGACGTCGCCGGCCTCGACCACGACGATGTGCGTGTCGGGCAGGAAATTCAGCGTCGTCGGATTGTCCTTGCCGGAGACGAGCATCAGCGTCCCGGATTCGGCGACCGCCCCGAACGCGTGGGAGACCGCCGCCAGATCGCCGCCACGCGAAGGACCCTCCTTGACTTCGAGCGTGCGCTCCCGCGCCCACGGCATCGCTTCGAGCCGCGGGTCCGCGCCCCGGCGCAGCGCCATCGGCAGATTGTGCGCGCGCAGGAACGCCGCCACGGCCCCCGGCACGTCGGCGGCGCGCGGGACTTCCTCGATCGATCCGGCAGCCGCCTCGACCATCTTGCGAAACAGCTCGGCGCGCGCCTTCGGCGCAAGCCTGCCGCGCGCGGGCACGATGCCTCCCGGATGCTCGCGCAGCCGATC
>WNFZ01006105.1_pt1 | contig 12003 bp, 14 predicted proteins | sample 5400081 | NCBI WGS metagenome assembly WNFZ01 (sample SAMN13153365, study PRJNA577476) | soil metagenome | isolation source: 80 cm soil or saprolite under grassland replicate 1 | place: USA:California | collected 2016-06-15
CGCGCCTCATGCGGGGTTCCGGCGTGGGCAGGCCTCCTCGCACTCGGCCGGACAGTTCGGTGGATGGCCCGGTTGAGCGGAAGTTAAGGAGAGCAGACGATCGCGCAACGATCGCGCGCAACACCCCTAACGACTTGCATCCATTGCCCAATCTGAGCCGGACCGGGTTTGACGGGGTGCTGTGGACCCGGTTCCGTGTGGTCCGGTTTCTAGATTCGGGCGACCTTCGACGATGATGCGGGAGGTCGCGTATGGCACGGAAGGGCTATCCGGCGGAGTTCCGTCGGCGGGCGCTTGATCTGGTCGCGGCGGGGAAGACGGTCGCCGAGGTCGCGCGGCTGCTTGAGGTCAGCGACCAGTCGATCTACACGTGGCGGCGGCAGGAGCTGATCGATCGCGGCGAGCTGCCGGGGCTGAGCTCGGTCGAGCGGGAGGAGCTGCGCGCGGCGCGGCTGCGGATCAAGGAGCTCGAGACGGAGCTGGCTGTGCACCGCCGCGCGGCTGAGCTGCTGAAGGAGTCGGTGCGCCCAAAAGGAGGTTCGAGGCGATCGCAGTGATGGCCGGTGAGGGTTTGCCGGTCGAGGTCGCCTGTCGTGTGCTCGACGTCTCCTGCTCAGGCTTCTACGCCTGGCGCTTCCGGCCGCCATCGGCTCGGGCGGTGCGCCACGCCTGGCTGACCGACATGATTCGCGAGGTCCACACGATGTCCTACGGCACTTACGGTGCGAAGCGCGTCTACGCCGAGCTCGTGCTCGGCCGCGGCATCCAGGTCGGCCACAACGCGGTCGCGATGCTGATGCAGCGCGCCGGCATCGCCGGCCGCAACGGCGCCCGCAAGCGCTACGGAATCCCGAGCCTCGCAACAGCGGATGATCTCGTCGACCGGATGTTCGTCCGCGAGCGGCCGAACCAGTTGTGGGTCACCGACATCACCGAGCATCCGACCCGTGAGGGAAAGGTCTACTGCGCCGTTGTGCTCGACGCGTTCAGCCGTCGTGTGGTCGGTTGGTCGATCAGCCACAACCCGACGGCGGCACTGACCTCGAACGCGCTCGGAATGGCGATCGAGCAGCGTGAAGCAGCTCGCGGCGAGACGGTGATCCATTCCGACCACGGGACGCAACCCGCGTTCAACCGGTCGTCGCAACACTAGTTTGTTGACTTGACTGTAAATACTCATTCAATGCTTCGGCCGGCGTCCGCCAGTCAAGCGTCTTGCGGGGTCGAGTGTTGAGCGTCGCGGCGACGGCGGCGAGGTCGTCTTCGTTGGTGCCGCGTTGCCAGGGGCTCTGCGGGTCGCAGAAGTAGACCTGCAGCCCGGTGTCGATCCGAAGTTGCGCGTGTTGGGCCATCTCGGCGCCTTGGTCCCAGACAAGCGAGCGGCGCAGCTGCTCGGGCAGCGTCGTGATCGAGGCGGCGATTGCGTCGTGGACGGCCCCGGCTCCGTGCCCGGTCAGCGCAGGCCCGTTCTTTGTCCTCGGCTGTTCGCCGTGGCCCTGCATGCGCGGTAGATGCAACAGCATCGTGAAGCGGGTGCTGCGCTCGACGAGCGTCCCGATCGCCGAGCTGTTGAGCCCGAGGATCAGATCGCCCTCCCAGTGGCCGGGGACGGCCCGGTCGTCGGCCTCGGCCGGCCGCTCGCTGATCATCACCTCGGCGCTGACGAACTTCTTGCCGCGCGCCTGCGTGCGCGCCCGCGGCACCCGCAGCGCGCGCCCGGTCCGCAGACAGGCGACGAGCTCACGCTTGAGCGCGCCTCTGCCCTGCACGTACAGGGCCTGGTAGATCGCCTCGTGCGAGACCCGCATCGACTCATCATCGGGGAAGTCGATCCGGAGCCGATTTGCGATCTGCTCTGGACTCCACGACTTCGCCCAGCGCCTGTCCTGACGGCGACCGTGCCGACGACTGGTGAAACGCACAGTCGGCCCAGGCGTCGGCTCGCCGTCGGGTCTCGCGATCGTGCCGGCGAGCCGCTCCTGCACGTACTCGCGCAACGCGTCGTTGGCGGCGAGCTTCGAGACCTTCGGGCGGCTCGCGCGCCGCTCTGCGTGCCACTGCGCGGTCGTCGCGCGGTACTCCAAGCGGTACGTGCGCGTGGACGCGTTGCGGCGCAGCTCCCTCGAGATCGTCGACGGAGCCCGCTTCAGCCGACGGGCGATCACTCGTACCCCGACACGCTGCGCGTGAAGGATTGCGATCTCTTCCCGCTCAGCAAACGAGAGATAGCGCCCCGAGAGCGGGGCCAACGAGATTGGCGGCATCCCGCCACCGTCGCGGAACCACCGGCTGCCAACCGGCCCGGACACCCCCGCCGCGCCGGCCGCGTCCTCGCTTGACCAACCGTCCGCAATCGCCCGCCAGAATCGCTGCCGATCCTCACGCCGCGCGATCGACGGCCGCCCCGGCGACCACATCTGGCCACGCATCTCCCGAACCGCCTGCTGACGCTCGCGAACACCCACGACGCATCACCTCCATCACGAGGTGTTGCGACGACCAATTGAATCCGCCCAATTCACTTCGTGGGCGTTCACCGAGCGAGCGCGAGAGTCCGGGCTCGTACCGTCGATGGGTTCGATCGGCGACTGCTACGACAACGCGATGATCGAAGCGTTCTGGTCGCGCATGCAGGTCGAGCTGCTCGACACCCGCCGGTGGAAGACGCGGGTGGAGCTCGCGAACGCGATCTTCGAGTACATCGAGGTCTTCCACAACCGCCGCCGACGCCACTCCAGTCTCGGCATGCTGACGCCAATCGAGTTTGAATTGAAGAAGATCAACACCATGAGAGCGGCCGCCTGAAATCGAGAAACGCGACTCCACCAAAGCCGGGGCACAGCGCGGGCCCCGCGAAACCCGGTCCGGCTCACAGCGACTTCCGGTCCGGCAAGGTAAGCAAGCCCCTGACGGGAGACGCGCTCTGGAGCATTCCGCCCCTCGTGACACTCAACCCAGTCGGAGCACCAATCGCAGACGCCGGCCTGCACGTGACTGCCGTACTGCACAGTTCCGACACCGACACATTCCTGCCGCCCCACAATTGACCCGTACCTGGGTGGGGCTGCTGGCACGACAGCCCCACCCAGTTCGCAGCCGAGTGGCGCCCGCTGCTCTTCGCGCGCTTCACCTCGGCTGGACGCAGCCGCTTCGTGTGCCGGCGCCTGCGGCACCGACGCTACGAGCACGTCGCGGTCAACCCGGAACGTGCACGAAGTCGAAGGCGATCCGTGTCCTCCTTGCTGGGGCGCCTACGCGTTGAGGTGGCAGCCGCCGAGCTTGACAAGCCGGGGGAGCGGCGTAGGCTCCTCGCAAACGTAAGGAGGGCAGGCAGTGCACCTCAGTTACCGCGAGTGGTGGGCGTTGATCCACGGAATCATCTTTGGCGCCTTCTTCCTGCTCGCGTTCTCGGGCGGCTTGGCAGGACTGTGGAGCCTGCGCAGCGAGTGGGTAACCACCCGGGGGCTGCACGAACGACTGCGCCGACTGAAGATCGGCATCGTCACGATGGCGGTCGCCGCCTGGGGCACCGTCATCACTGGAACCTGGATCGTCTACCCCTGGTACCGCTCGAAGTCCCCTGACAGCCCAAAATCGACGCTGACGGCCGACCCAACCACCGCCGATTGGCACACCTTCGGCATGGAATGGAAGGAACACATCGCCTGGATCGCTCCCATCTTGGCCACGGTCGCCGCCGGCCTGGTCGTCTACTACGGCGCCCACCTCGCCCGCAACCGCACGGTGCGCAACATCGCGATTGGCTTCTTCGTTGCCGCCTTCGGCACCGCGGCAATAGCCGGCATCTTCGGCGCACTGATCACCAAAGCGGCCCCCGTCCACTAACACCAATAAGGAGAAGATGGCCACACCAGCCGAGATCGAGCAAAAGCCGCCCGTAGCGGTCGCGACCACCGAAGCCGAACCTCCATCCGGCCCGGCGGCCGCGCTGATCCTCGCCGGCGGGATCGGCGTCTTCTGCATGGGCCTTGTCACCACGCTCGGGGAGGCCTCGACCGGGATTGCCGATGGGCTGCAATGGAACGACCGAGTCGGGCCGCTCTCCGGCAAGACCCTGATCACCGTAATCGTCTTCGCCGTCGCCTGGGCTCTCCTCACCGCCCTCTGGCGCCGAGCGAATCCACCACTTCGATCGATCACCATCGCGAGCACCGCACTGATCGTGCTCGGACTCGTCGGTACCTTCCCCACCTTTTTCCAAGCGTTCGAGTAACACGCCGCTCACCAGGCGGGGCCGGGGACGGGTCGACCAACCGTTTGGGAGAACATCAGCCGACTTCCGCAGCAGGCGTCTCGCCTCGCTGTGGAATTGCCGCATGCTCGACTGGCACAACCACGGATGGCGCAGTGGACCTCGGGCCGTACGATCGGAGCCATGGTCGTGAACATCCTCGAGAAGCTGAAACCGCGCCGGCGCTCTGCGGGTCACCCCTCGGCTCAGTTCAGCACCACGCTCCGCGTGCACCTCGACAACCGCCCCGGCTCGTTCGCGGCCGTTGCGGAGGCGATCGGCGACGCCGGTGGTCTACTCGACGCAATTGACCTCGTCCGGGTCGAAGACGAGAAGAAGGTTCGCGACATCACCGTTCTCGCGACCGGCGCCGACCACGTCGAGCGTATTGTCGAGGCCGTCCGCGGGGTGGACGGCGTCGAGGTCGAGCACGTCTCCGACAGGACGTTCCTTCTGCATCTCGGCGGCAAGCTCGAGGTTGTGCCGAAGACGCCGCTGAAGACGCGAGACGACTTGTCGATGGCGTACACGCCAGGCGTGGCGCGCGTTTCGCAGGCGATTGCCGATGACCCGTCGAGGGCTTGGACGCTGACGATGAAGCAGAACAGCGTCGCTGTCGTCAGCGACGGGACCGCAGTGCTGGGGCTCGGCGAAATCGGCCCTGCGGCCGCGATGCCCGTGATGGAAGGCAAGGCGGCGCTCTTCAAGGAGTTCGGCGGGGTCGACGCGTTCCCGATCTGCCTCGACACGACGGACGTCGACGAGATCGTGCGCGTCGTGACGGCGATCGCGCCCGGGTTCGGCGGCGTGAACCTCGAGGACATCGCGTCTCCCCGCTGCTTCGTGATCGAGCGGCGGCTTCAGACGCTCGACATTCCGGTCTTCCACGACGACCAGCACGGGACGGCGATCGTCGTCCTGGCAGGGCTGTTGAACGCGCTCCGCGTGGTCGGCAAGCAGATCGAGGACGTGCGCATCATCGTCACGGGTGTCGGCGCCGCCGGCATCGCGGTGACGAAGACGCTGCTCGCCGCGGGCGTCACGGATATCGTCGGTTGCGATAGCCGGGGCGTTGTTGAGCGAAGTCGCACGGATCTGAGCGACGTCAAGCGGGAGTTCGCCGAGCTGACGAACCCGCGCGACGTCAGGGGGGCGGCCGACGACGCGCTCGCAGGCGCCGACGTTTTCATCGGCCTCTCGCAACCGGGAGCGGTGAGCGCCGACGCCGTGCGCACGATGGCGAAGGGTGCGATCGCGTTCGCGATGGCGAATCCGACGCCCGAAGTCCTGCCCGAAGAATTCGAGGAAGCGGAGATCGCGGTCTTCGCGACCGGTCGGTCGGACTATCCGAACCAGATCAACAACGTCCTCGCGTTCCCCGGCGTCTTCCGCGGAGCGCTGGACGTTCGCGCCACGACGATCAATCACGAGATGCAGCTCGCCGCTGCCGAGGCGATCGCCTCGATCGTCGACGAGAAGCATCGCGCAGCGGACTACATCATCCCGGGCGTGTTCAACCGGGACGTAGCCCCTGCCGTCGCCCGCGCGGTCGCCGAGGCGGCGCGTCGAACCGGCGTCGCCCGGCGCTGACGCTACGGGTTTCCCGCAACGCCCATCAGCAACGGTACCGATGGCGGAGATCGAGCGGTCGAACAGGCTGGTCCCATGGAATGCGCGATCCAAAAGACGCTCGGCGTGCCCCAGGAGTGTACCGGCGCCTCGTGCCCGTTCTGGGAGACCGGTGACAGCGCGATCCCGGACGGCTGCTTCGTGGAAAGGCGCCTAGGGACCGACCTTGACAACCGCGCGCTCGCCGGGTGGCTCGTCGGATTGCGCCGCGCACTCGAACGCACTCGAATCGAGCAGGGGAGGCTCACATGAAGGTCACAGACGTGATGAATAGAGACGTCGTCGTCGTCAGCCCGCGCATGCCGCTGAAGGACGTCGCACGCGTCCTCGTTAACCGCCACTTCTCGGGCGTCCCGGTCGTCGATGACGACGGCGTGGTGCTCGGAGTCGTGTCGGAGGCGGACATCCTTGCGAAGGAGCGTGAGCCCCGCGGCGCCTCGTCCATCTTCGGTCGCGCACTCGAGCTCGAGACGTGGGGCGACAAGCACGACGCGCGCGATGCCGGCGACGCGATGACCGCGCCTGCCGTGACGATCAGCCCGCAGCGCCGCGTCGCCGAAGCCGCTTCGTTGATGCTCGACCGCGGCGTGAATCGCCTTCCGGTTGTCGACGCCGACGAGAAGCTCGTCGGGATCGTGACCCGAGCCGACCTCGTTCGCGCGTTCGTCCGCGACGACTCCGTAATCGAGCGTGAGATTCGCGACGACGTTCTTCTGCGCACGATGTGGGAATCGCCGGATCGCTTCGGCGTCAGAGTCCGCGGCGGCGAGGTCTTGCTCGCCGGGAGAGTGAACGACGCCCAGTCCGCAGGCGCCCTGGTCCGCTTCGTCGAACGCGTTCCCGGAGTCGTGAACGTTCGTACGAGGATCACGTGGTAACAGACGTGTTCGAGGAGCTGTCGCCGGCGCTCGCCGAGGACGAGGCGCTCTTCGAGGCCGACCGGTGCCTGGAGTGCGGCGGACCGCACGCTCCGGCACCGTGTTCGGTCGCGTGTCCCGCCGGGATCGACATCGCGTCGTTCGTCGCGTCGATCGCGGACGGCAACCCCGCCGACGCGGCGGCGACGATCTTCGCGGAGAACTTGCTCGGCGGAACGTGTGCGCGTGTCTGCCCGGTCGAAGCGCTGTGCGTCGGCGCGTGCGTGCTGTCGGAAACCGGCCGTGCGCCGATCCCGATCGGCCTGCTGCAGCGCTACGCAACCGATTGGGCGTTCGCGCATGGGCATCCCTTGCGCGCGCGCATCCGCCAACGCCATGGCGGCAAGGTGGCCGTGATCGGTGCCGGGCCGGCGGGACTCGTGTGCGCCGGCGAGGCCGCCGCACTCGGCCACATGGTTACCGTGTTCGACGAGCGCGAGGAGCCCGGCGGCCTCGTCCGGTACGCAATCGCGCCCTACCGCCAGCTGAGCGAGCCCCTGCCGGACGAACTGCACGGCCTCCGCGACTTGGAAGTCGACTTTCGCTTCGGTGCCGCGATCGACTCGCCGCACGCACTGCGGAAGCTCGAGGACGAGTTCGACGCAATCTTCCTCGGCATCGGAATGGGCGGGGACGTCAACGTGCACTACGACGGCGACGAGCTCGAGGGCGTCTGGTCCTCGCTGCCGTTCATCCAAGCGATCAAGACGGGCGCGCCTCCCCGCATCGGACGCCACGTCGCCGTGATCGGCGGCGGCAACACGGCGGTCGACGTCGCCCGCGAGGCTCTACGCCTGGGCGCGGTCGACGTCACAGTCGTCTACCGTCGGACCGAGGCCGAGATGCCCGCTTTCGCGCACGAGGTCGAAGAGGCGCGCGACGAAGGTGTGCATTTTGAGTTCTTGACCGTCCCGCTGCGCTTCGTCGGTGACGGGAAGCTCGAGGCGATCGAGTGCCGTCACGCAAGGCTCGGCGAGCCGGACGAGTCCGGACGCCGCCGCCCCGAGGAAGTGCCGGGGACAGAGTTCGTGCTCCACTGCGACACCGTCGTCAAGGCGATCGGCCAGCGGCCGCGCGCCGAGTTCCTCTCGTGGATCGACGGCGTCGAGCTCGAGCACGGCATCGTGCGAGTCGACCAAGACGGACGCACTGGGAATCCGAAGTACTTCACCGCCGGTGATGTGACGAACGGCGGCGCGACGGTCGTTGAAGCCGTCCGCGGAGCCAAGCTCGCAGCACGCGCGATCGACGCGTACGTGTGGGGGACGATGTGATCGAGGTGCGCTGGCATGCACGCGCAGGGCAGGGCGCGAAGAGCGCCGCGCAGCTGCTCGCGGAGGCCTCGCTGCGATCAGGCAAGAGCGCACAGGCGTTCCCCGAGTACGGACCCGAGCGCCGCGGCGCGCCGATGCGGGCGTACACGCGCGTCGACGACAAGCCGATCCGCCGCCACGACGCGGTCACGCGGCCGAATGTCGTCGCCGTGCTCGAGCCGTCGCTCGTGCGCGAAATGGACGTCACAGACGGCCTCGCCGACGGTGGAACCGTCGTCCTGAATGCCGCTGAGGCGCCGGCCGAGCTGAACCACGTCCACGTCGTGTGCGTTCCCGCGACGGGCAATGTCAACGTCGTGCTCGCGGGTGCGGTCGCCGCGCTCGCCGGAACCCCGGCCGAGCAGGTCGCGGACGCAGCGGTCCAGCTCCTCGGCAAGAAGGTCCCGGCGCAGGAGCTCAGGGACGCGGTCCTGCAGGGATACGCATGCCCGCGCTGAAGCCGTGGCAAGAGCTTCCCCTCGGCGGCACCGTCGTCCGGGACGACGCCGCGCAGCCCGAGACAGGCAGCTGGCGCACCGGCGTGAAACCGCGCGCCGACGTGGACGCCTGCGTGAACTGCCTCCTCTGCTGGCTCTATTGCCCGGACTCCGCCGTCGTCCTCGAGGTGACGACGTTCGTAGGCTTCGACGAGCGCTACTGCAAGGGCTGCGAGATCTGCGCCGAGATCTGCCCCGTGAACGCGATCGAGATGGTGCCCGATGCGGACTAAGGCACCGCAGCTGCTCACCGGCGGCGAGGCTGTGGCGCACGCGATGCGACAGATCGACCCGGACGTCGTGCCGGTGTACCCGATCACGCCGCAGACGCCGATCATCCAGAAGTTCGCCTCGTTCGTCGCTGACGGTAAGGCCGAAACGGAGATCATCAACGTCGAGTCCGAGCATTCGGCGATGTCCGCCGCGATCGGCGCGGCGCTCGCCGGCGCACGAACGATCACGGCGACGTCCTCGCAGGGTCTTGCATTGATGGCGGAGGTCGTGTACATCGCCGCGGCGATGCGCGCGCCCATCGTCGTCGCGATCGGCAACCGCGCGCTCTCAGGTCCGATCAACATCCACGCAGATCACTCCGACTCGATGCTGGTGCGCGACTCGGGCGTCATCCAGCTCTTCGCGGAGAACGCTCAGGAGGCGTACGACCTGATGCTGCTCGCGACGCGGCTGGCCGAGCACCCCGACGTTCTCCTCCCGGTCTTCGTCTGCCAGGACGGCTTCACGATCACGCACTCGGCGGAGCCGGTCGAACTGCTCGACGACGAAGCGGTGCGCGAGTTCGTCGGCGAGTACCGCATCCCGTTTCCGCTGCTCGACATCGCGCGGCCGACCTCGCAAGGGACCTTCGCGATGCCCGACTACTACTTCGAGCTCCGGCACCACCTTGACGTCGCGATGGACGCAGCACGCGACGCGCTGCCCGCGCTGTCGAACGAATTGAGTCTCCGGACCGGGCGCACTTATCCCGCGCTCGAGGAGTACGAGCTCGCGGGCGCCGAGCGCGTTGTCATCGCGATGGGCTCCACCGCCGGCACCGCAAAGGACGTCGTGGACGAGCTTCGTGCGGCGGGCGAGCCGGTCGGCCTCGTGCGCGTCGTGTCGTTCAGGCCCTTTCCCGCCACAGAGCTCCGCTCCGCGCTGGCCGACGCGCACGACGTGTTCGTCCTCGACCGCGCTGCCTCGCCGGGCGCAGCAGCACCGCTCTTCGCAGAAGCGGCCGCGGCACTGTACGGGTCGAGGGCGACGCTGCACAGTCACGTGTACGGCCTCGGCGGACGCGACCTCGGTCCCGACGGGCTGCGCGAGCTCTTCGCCGGCGACGCGACCGCGTACATCGGGTTGAGGAGTGCGCCGTGTCCCGCCTGAAGACGATCGTGCGCGCCGAGCGCGTGCCGCCGCTGCGCGGAGGCCACTCCCTGTGCCAAGGCTGCGGCATCCCAATGGTCGTGCGCACCGTGCTCGACTCGATCGAGACGCCGACCGTCGTGATCAGCGCAACCGGCTGCCTCGAAGTCGCAACGACGCGTTTCCCAACAACTGCCTGGAACGTGCCCTGGCTGCACGTCGCGTTCGAGAACTCCGCGGCGGTCGCGAGCGGCGTCGAGTCCGCATACCGCGCACTCCGGGCGCGCAATGCGATCGAGGACGACCTTACGTTCGTCGTCTTCGCCGGCGACGGCGGCACGTACGACATCGGCCTGCAGGCGCTGTCCGGTGCGCTCGAGCGCGGCCACCGTTTCGTGTTCGTCTGCTACGACAACGAGGCGTACATGAACACCGGCGTCCAGCGCTCCGGGGCTACGCCGTTCGGCGCTTCGACGACGACGAGCCCCAGCGGGACCGAGTCGCTCGGCAAGGCGCAGGAGCGGAAGGACATGACGGCGATCGCAGTCGCGCACCACATCCCCTACGTTGCGCAGGCGGCGAGCTCGCACTGGGACGACCTCAGCCGCAAAGCCGCGAAGGCCGGGCGCGCAAACGGCCCCGCGTTCCTCAACGTGCTGACTGACTGCCCACTCGGCTGGGGCCACGAGCCCCGCATCTCACCGCACGTCGTCGACACCGCCGTCGAGACCTGTTTCTGGCCACTCTACGAGGTCGAGGATGGGCAGTACCGGCTGTCGTACCGGCCGAAGGAGAAGCTGCCCGTCGAACGCTGGCTCACGCCGCAAAAACGCTTCGCGCATCTGCTGAAGTCCGAGAACGCCGACTCACTCGCCCACGTGCAGCAGCGCGTGGACGACGAGTGGGCGCGCCTTCTCGAGCTCTGCGTCTGACGCTCGACCGGCTCGAGGACGCGCCGCGGGAAAGAACGGATGCCGCAAGCGTCAAATCCCTGATGTCGGCGGCGCAATGAGCTGATATGCCGCAGGCCAGGGACATCGCCGCTCGCGGAAAGGAGTCTCACATGGCCACCGTGATCACGCCGAGAATCAGTCGGCCGAGCCCGGGCTTCTGCCCATGGGCCGTCTGGCATTGCTGGAGCACGCACTGATGATGCCCATCATGCTCATCCCGATGTTCTTCCGGCTCGACCTCTACACGGGTCGAACCGGCCAGATCGCGCACGCCCAACACGCCGCCCGGCGCGCTACAGACCTAATGTGAAACTCACGGCTCTTGCCCCCGGCGGCAACTCGTGTCCCGCCGAATCTGGTCGCGTCTCCTGGCGACGCGCCACCACAACACCAGCATTCCACCCCGGAGCACACCAGGTGGGCGATCTCGTCGCCTACATCCGCGCCGGCCTGCCGTCGGTGCCTGGGGCGACGCCGCGCCCGGTGATCACCGGCCAGGGCCCCTGCGGTCGAGGGCGCGCTCCGCTACCAGCGGTATGGCTGCGTCAACTGCCACGGCCCGAACAGGCTCGGCGGCGTGCCGAACCCGCAGTCGCCGGACAAGGCGATCCCAGCGCAGTCCAAAAACCGGCTAGCGCCGCCTGCGCGCGTCAGTACTTTCCGCACGAGGTTGCGATCCTTCGCGGATGCCCCGCGAATGCGCCAGCGCTTTGCTTCGCCTGCACGAGTGGAAAGGAGCAGTCTTGTCCGCCCAGGGCGTTCGCAGCCGTCCGCACGAGTACGCCGTCGGCTGGCGCACCGGTGCCGGCCCGACCTCCAGCGGCGCGGCTCGCCGAGGAGCGCTTCGGCTGGACGCCCACGAGTTGACGAACAACAGCCGGCCGCTGTCTCCGGCGGGCAGCCGTCAGAAACCGAGACCGATCCCGGCCCGCCCGCGCGCCTGACGCGTGGCCTGGCGCAGGCCGAGCATTCCGACCGGCCGCTCGCCGTCGATGACGGGTAGGTGGTGGAAGCCGTACTCGGTCATCAGGGTTACTGCTGCCTCGATCGGTGTGGCGGCTGAGACGGTGACGGGCTCGG
>WNFZ01009724.1_pt1 | contig 12002 bp, 17 predicted proteins | sample 5400081 | NCBI WGS metagenome assembly WNFZ01 (sample SAMN13153365, study PRJNA577476) | soil metagenome | isolation source: 80 cm soil or saprolite under grassland replicate 1 | place: USA:California | collected 2016-06-15
GGCATAGAAACTGATCGCCGACACCGCGCATAAAATGCCGCCGAGATACCATAGTAGATTCGGGTTGTAATTGTCAAGGATGAGACCCGCTGCGGCTGGACCAAATGTGGCAGGAAGCGTCCAGCCGAGATCGTAAATTGCCATGTAACGGCCGCGCATCTCTGCAGGCGCGAAATTAGCAGCTATTACTCTATTGGTGGGGAAGGTAATCATTTCACCGATCGTTATCATAGTAATAGAAAGCATGAAAAGCGGAACACTATATACAAAACCAATCATGGTAAAGCCGACAATAAAAAAGAGGGTGCCAAAGACCATCATCAGAAAAGGAGGATATTTGCTTATTATTCGGCTAATCCAGATCTGAAAAAGAACCACCTCGAGACCGGCAACAGAAAGCATTACACCATAGTTTTGGGAACTGATGTTATGTACGTCGCGCAAATACACAGACAACGAACCGTATTGCTGTTGGTAAACAAGCAGGGAAATAATTCCTGTGAGCGTGAAAACCATATATGCTAGATCGCTCAGAACTATACGATAGCCTGCGACGGTGGTCAGGAAGGATTCGCTCTGCTTGGTTTCCAGATGAGAAATGGGCTTTGTCTCCGGAAGAAAATGATATAGAACGACCGCGACAGTAAGGCTTAAGACCGCGTCAGTGATGAACAATGCCAGGAACGAATGAGTCGCGATCAGTCCACCGAGGGCCGCGCCAAAGATCCAGGCAAAATTGAGGGCGACGCGCGTAATCCCGAATCCCTCTTGCCGTTTAGATTCAGGAAGGATATCTGCCAGCATTGCATCATAGGCCGGGTTAGCAATTCTCGATAGCAAGCCTACAACAATGATAAGAAAGTAAAGGATTTTTATATCCCATGCAAGGCCAAATGAGAGACTGCTCAGCGCACTGAAGACGAGCCCGAAGAGGATTAATCGCCTGCGGCCAAACTTATCGGTGAGGGCGCCTCCGATCATGCTACCAACCAGACCAAACAGGGAGGACATTCCCAAGAGAATACCTGCTTCCGTCATGCCAACGCCGAATTTTTGTGTGATGTATAGAGCAAAGAACGGAAAAAGCAGTGTACTGCCAATAGAATCAATAAAGAGTGTGGCGACGATGATCCAAAAAAGGGGAGGGAATTCAGCGTAGATCTTTTTGAGTCTGATGAGCATTATTATCCTGGCTGTAAAAGGATTGAATTGCTTGACCTACCTATAATCCTTATAAAAATGATAACGTAAATAGTGAGGGAGTTTAATAGCAAATTAGGAACAGTTCTTCTCAAAGTTGTAATCGGGAATTCTTTGGAAAAAATCGAAACCCCGCCCAGAGGCGGGGTTTCTTTATCAGTCAACAGTGGCCAAGTGTAATCATCCCCAACTCACGGCAGGGATTTCTGCATAGCGCCCATAAAGCTGGGCGTATACAATTTCTGTATCCGCTGCCTTTAGAATCGCAATTCCATCTTCCTGGCATAGGACATGAACTTGAGGATCAAGCCCCAATGAATCTTGGAAAGTGGCCATGACGGTTGCTGAGTCATCGTCTGCGGCGATGCGATTGAGAGATAAGCTTTTGCATTCAATGCATTCATGGATCAACATCAACTCACCGCGCAGTTCACGCTGATACTTGTTCTTGCCATGCTTCATGGTCAGTCCGATAGGTTTCATCGGCGCCTTACACGCGGACAAACGGTCACCCGCTGCGAACAAATCCAGATGGCACGACCACAGACAATATGGACAGTGATTCCGATTGTTGACGCCAGAAATCAAATGAGTGCTGGACACAATGATATGGCAATGGGTACATCGAAAATCACCGAAGGATGCGGCGCGGGGTCTCATAGCTCCTCCCGCAAGCGCATATAACTTTGATAGCGATAGGGACTGATGTTGCCAGCCATAACTGCTTTACGAATGGCGCAGCTTGGTTCCTGGTCATGACGACAGCTTAAGCCAAATTTGCACTGACCTACATAATCAGCCATTTCCGGGAATAGATAAGCTAGTTCGTCGCTGGCGATGTTCCACAAACCGAATTCACGCATGCCGGGTGTATCCACCAGCGCGCCACCGAAGTCTAGTTCGAACATTTCGAGGTGTGTTGTCGTATGGCGTCCTTTGCCGAGTTCACCATTGCTCACTGCTTTGACGCGTAGACCGAGTCCTGGTTGTATAGCATTCAGCACAGAGGTTTTCCCAACGCCAGATTTTCCGATCATTACTGATAACTTGCCTTGAAGTGCATCCTTAAGTTTTTCGATTCCTTCACCAGTGATAGCACTCACGAGAAGAATGGAATAACCAATACAACGGTAAATCTCGATATCTTCATCAAGCTGGGGATTCTTCCATGCCAGATCGAGTTTGTTGATCACAATCAAAGAGTGCAACTCTGCTGCTTCCGCAGTGACCAGGTAACGGTCGAGCAGCCCCCACTTCGGTGTTGGATTTGCCGCAGAAAACACGGGCAAGACTAGGTCCGCGTTGGAAACGATGACCTGCTCGAAGACGCGTTGACCTGGCAATGGCGCCGGTCTGGAGAGCTTTGAGCTCCTCGGTAGGATTTCGGTGATCATCCCGCTCGCTTCCTTGGAATTCGTCGAGGCGAGCGGGATCATGCCGCGACCCTCGCCCGCGTTCACATAGCGGACGCGGTCACCAATGGCAACCGGATCTACATGATCAATTTCGCGCACTTCCTGCACAGCGTGTCGCAAGGAGGTGGGATCAGCAGTGGGAAAGATCAGTTGTTTATGTAATCGGGACGAGAGAACGCAATCGATTTCTCGTTCGCCAATTAGAGTGTGGACAGTGTAATGTCCAAGTGTTTTTCGAAAGACGACGCCAACGTCGTCTTGATCGTCGGTATTCATTGTCAGGGTTTCCTGTAAATGTGCGCGAGGCACGGTTGTTATAAAAAGAGATTTGCGATAACCATCCGCTTTGAATTGAGCGGAGGGGGAATAGTTCCTGATAGAAGATGACTTGGGCTACTTGTGCTAACATAAAATTTTTCCTTTCTTGCATAAAAATAAAATCAGCCACAGAAAATTCCGTGGCCGATTAATGGTTATTGAACAAACAGATGTCTTCGCGGTGACAATGCAAGCGAATACGATTAGAGCGGCTGTTATCTATTAAATAAAAACGCCACAGACATGGGAACGTCTGTAGCACTGGCGAGGTCGAATCAAAAAATCTGGCTTAACTGCTGTGCAGAGACGCGCCCATAAAATTATCGCAAACAATTACCGATTTTGAATTGAACATACAGCGCGTCTCCTTTCTTTGAAATGAATTACAAGCGAAGCACGCCGTCCCTACGGGCGGCAGTGTGGACGGTTTGTAGTTTACCAATGGCACTTAGTAATGTCAAGGTAAATTTTCAAATTACATCGAGGTGATGTTCCTGGAGGCATTTGCAAAGCCAAATAGGGAGGCCATGCCCTGCACGATCAAACTGCCTCCGTAAGCAATCATATAGAACTCTATATCACCAGTGACGAGCGCTAGATGGAACGTCCACACGATGGTCGCAGCACCGAGCGCCACGAGGAACAAACTGCACAGCGACATGAGTGCCGCGCTGATCGTGCGCGTGCTTCCCAACCATGTGAGCATACCAACCAAGATCACAGAGAACGCGGCCGTGATTTTGGTGAACGACCACCACATTGCAGTTTGGCTGAGCTCAGTAGGTGAAAGACTGAATGCAAGAATCAGTCCCGCCATTAGTAAATTGACCAATGCCAGAATCTCAATTTCTACAAAATCCTTTCGGAAAGTGCTTTCACTAAGATGAATACTAATTAAAAAATACTGCCACAGAGATTTTCGTTTTCTTTTTCTCAAGAAACTCTGTGATCTCTGTGGCTAATTGTTTGTTCACTATGAGATTATCCACTCTCTAGGATTCTAGTGTCAACAAGCGGTCAAAGAAAGAGCGATAACGTTTCACAGCGACGCGTAGATCTTCTGTCGAGACATTCGCGCCACTGTTCCATTGTTTTTCGAGGGCAACCCGTCTATCAGAGAAACTCATCGTGATACTCTTAATGACATCTGCAACTAAATCATCGGCCTGTTTGGCGGAATCATGTGGATCGTCCACAAATCTGCTCTGGATATCCAGCCAGCGGGAGCGGAATTTCTCTGCTTCACCCTTCTCAAATAAAGATTCGAGCTCCTCTTTTACCGCAGTCCTTGGCGTTTTATTTTCAGGGACCCGTTCTTCTACTCTGCGTTCATCTTCTGCCCGATCTTCAGGCGTATCCACTACATCCACATTCATTTGCTTCTCTTTTTCTTCTTCCATTAGATTTTCTCCTGCTCATTTGCATCTTCTACTTCTGCCTCTGACTGCACCAAATCCTGGAATAACGCCCGCCCATGAACCATCGCCTGACGCATCTCCTCGGTGGAGATCCCATCTTGATTGCCTTTCGCAGCGATCGCGTGTAGCTCTCGATAATTGGTAACCAATTCCGGATAATCTACTGAAATGTCTGCGGCGCGCTGCTCGAAATCTTCAACAGGATAACCCCTAGTGCTCATCACCTCTTGGAGGAGTCGTTCCGCTTTTTGTACGGTAGCCAATGGCTTATCAACGAATTCTGTTTGCGTGGCTTGCCATTCCTTGGCAAAGCGGTCTATTTCCTCGGCTGTCAGTGGACGGATGTTGAGACTCTCTACGTGAGACAGACGCGTCTCCAAGTCATTTTCAGCTTGGCGCTTATCTCCCGCTTCGTTTACTGCACGCTCATATTCAGGACCGAATCGCTCCTTCAGACGTTTCGTCCGCTGGAAACGGGTAAAGGCCATCGTGAGAAGCCCTCCGATGACCAAGAAGACTATAGCCACTAAAATGATCGTAGTAATATTTGTCATTTCTATTCTCTCCTTCTTGAGCACAGACATAATGTCTTTGCTCTTCATCACAATTGATTCATGCTTACATCCTATAATGATAAGAAGATTGAGGCATTATTGGTAGCAGGAAAAACCCCACCAAAAGGTGGGGCATTCTTCTCTCATTTGGTATGGAGCATAAATCAAATCCCCGCTATAAGGCGGGGATTTATCTTACTTCTTTTTCATGTTCGTTTTTGCTTCTGCAACTTGTTTTCTTGTCTCACGGGAGTTATAAACTACAGGACTTGCTTCATCATCGGCTCTTGTTGGTCCTAAATAATCCACAATATTGATCTCATCATTAATACCGCTTTTCTCAGGATCCCAGATAATCATAGTGCGATTCTGGCTAATCTCGAATTTTTTGCGATCTTCATTGGACGCGTTGTATAAAGTTGGGATCCACATAAGGGGAATTGAAATGACTCTTTCATCCGTCAATTCGACATGCATATAGTTTTCGTCGAACGTTACATCATGGATATAAGCTTCCTTGGGAAAAGTGTATTCCTCAATGGAGTGCTGAATCTTATACCGCTTGACCTTCATCTTTTCATTCGTTTGCTTTGTTCCTGTAACCATGCCATTCCTCCAGCAAGTATTCTAGGTCTTGCTTAATTACTTTTAAGGCTTTATTTAATTCTTGAGCTTTCAGAGTCTTGCCTGCACGTGCAAGCTTGATCTCTGGCTCCAGCCAGATTTTTGCATCGTTGTGATCATTTTGTGAGCCTTTCCCAACATGGGCACGGTTCTCATGGAGGGCATCGTAACTATGAAACCAGAAGATTAATCCTTCGGCTTCTAGAACTTTGGGGCTTATCATACGTTTTCAATATAGCAGAAGCCTAGGTAGACCTATCTCCAAATTCCGAGAGTAGGAAGAGCGTGTACAAAACAAGCCTATGAGGCGAACTTATTTAACGAACGGAATGCTAAGCGGATAGTGGATTGGCTTATCCGAAAGCGCGCGGACCGTGTTTACTGCGGCCTGATAGGTGGTGAATATCCCGACGAACAGAATTAGTAGCGGTGGAAGTATTGCGAAAATGTCACCTAATATTCCAGCCTTATGATCCAAACCTTGAATCAGTGGCGAAACAACAGAAGTGATCATCAAAGCAAGCACGAATGCGAAAAGGACAAGCGTGATTGTGATTTGGAAATTCAGCACATCCCGTCCCTGTTGGTCAATTTTATGACTCTGATCCTTCTTCCATGACCATAACAGCAGAGGAATAAAGACGATGCAAAAAACACTGCTCATGTGGAGCAATGCCAGCCATAGACTCTGGTTATTCGTATTTTCCTTACCGAAATCAAATTCAAGGATATTGCTCAAGCTGTTGCGCGTGAACGAGCGCGGCTCCACTTCACCGCTTTCGATACGCTGGATCGTCCGAGCGCTGACTTCACAGTATTCTGCCAACTTTTCTTGGGTGAGACCTTTCTGCTGCCTCAGTTCAGTGATTTTAAGTCCAAAGTCGGGTTGATTCATGGATTTCTCCTTTGACTGATAGATGGGTGAGCCTTGCGAAGGTTTTCTACTCAATGATGTTTACTATTAATCAAACTTCGCAAGGCTTATTTTCATTATCTTTGGTGAATAAGACCCATTATAGGAAGCTGACGAAAAATCACAATGTCATAAGCACGACATTGACACGACGTTTGTTCTATGTGTCCTCTCTTTTCGTGTTGAGTGGAGGATGTAGTCCGAAGACGAAGCGCCTAGGCCTGCGCGCGGACATAATCTTTTCACCATGAACACCTCCTACAGAGGTGTGACAACTTTCCTGTTGGCGAATTACAATAAACGATACTATCTGTGGCGCAAGATGCCATCTTGCGCCACAGATAGTATCGTTTCAATTTGATCGTTATCTAGTAAACGACATCCTCTGCAAGGAGCATAGTTGAGCGCGGGGAAGATTGGACCAAAATCAGATAGTGCGCTCTGTAGTGACTTCGATACTCAAAAAGGATATTCTGGAAGTGTAATCCCTCCCATAAATTCTGGCGATAGAACTTGTAGTTGTTACGATAATTTTGGCAATGAAGTTATAAAAGTTCCTTTAGATAGTATTGACTTGGATGTTCGAAAATGAAGAGAGAGAAGCCCCGCCCAAAGCGCTCATCCGGATTCCAGAATGTTTTTGAGCATTGCCAGGTTATCCTTGAGCTGTCTCTTCATCTTTTTTTCGAGCACATTCTCATTGAGCCCAATCAGATTGATGGCATTTGCCTGCATGGATACAGTGACCTGTGTACAGTTCTTAGTGGTCTCGAAAGTATAGGTGGTGAGTGACTGTAACGGTCCAGAAGTTGATTTGAATTCATATTTCAGGTTCGGTTCATATTCAGTGACTTCGAAAGTGCTTTGGATCCGGTATTCCATAAAATGACTAACGCTTTGAAAGCAGGTACCCAGCCCGATGATGCCCTCAGAAAGCCGCGTTGAGGCCAGTGTGCCGTATTGCCATTGAAAATCGTTTTCGGGCGTGCTGATGAAATCAAAGACTCGCTTAATGGGACGGTAAATGAGCGTACTTGAAATAATATGCATCACTTGCCTCACTTCTTCAGTGGCTTTTTCCTTTGATACGATTGATCTTAGCTGGGGAGCGAAGCCGGGTAAGGATGTCATTTTCTTAGGAATTCTTTTGTGGCTTTCGTTGTATTTATTCAGGATAAACCGCCAACCTATAACTGGGTTGGCGGCTAAAATACCACAAATCCGGTTATTATTCTCAACTGTTCCTTTCAGTGTATCACAGTTTAAATTGGCGATCACCTTACTATGCCTTTCGGGAATAGAGAACTTTACTAGCCCACGCTATCAGCCACGCTAGGAATAGACAAGTGTTGCTTTCGAGTGTGATATACTTCAACCATCTTATAAAAGGTCAAGCGTGCTTATGTCGCCGTCAACCCATAGTAGGGTCGACGGCTTTTCCCTTAACCACAGGAAACTGAAAAGGAGTCTGTCATGGAAGCGAAATTGTACGTTGGAAATTTGTCCTATGAGACTACGGAACAAGGTTTGCGTGAGCTTTTTATGCAAGCCGGGAATGTGACCTCGGTCGCGTTGATCAAGGAGCCTGGCACCAATCGCTCTAAGGGGTTTGCTTTTGTGGAGATGAGTTCACCGAGTGAGGTGCAAAAGGCGATCAGTATGTTCAATGGTTACTCCTTGAATGATCGCCAATTGACCGTGAATGTTGCCCGCCCGCGTGAAGAGCGTGGTGGCTTCCGTCAACAGCGCGGTGGCAATAGCAATCGTCGCTATTAATCGCGTACTATGATATTCGAGGTTGGCGACCGAGTTGTTCATTCACAACATGGGGTTGGGCAAGTGGTCAAATTGGAAGCCAGGGAATTTGAGCCGGGAGTAATACGGCGGTATTACGAGATTTCCATGCCGGGCGGCAGTACCGTGTGGGTACCGGCGGATTTGGGGACAATTGGATTACGTAAACCTGCCGAGAGCAGTGAAATTGCTCGCTGTCGCAAAATCCTGGCATCCCACCCTATGCCGCTTACTGAAGATGCGCGCTTCCGGCAATCGAACCTTGCGGCCCGCCTCAAACAGGGGACCATCTCTACTTTTTGCGAAGTTGTCCGCGATCTACATGCCTATGGTGAACACAAATCATTGTATGGAACGATTGCGGGATTCTATCGAGTTACAAAAGATGTGCTTTGTCAGGAATGGGCACTCGTGGAAGGGATGACACTGCCAGAAGCCGTGCAAGAGATCGATTCTCTGATCGAAAAAAGCAGGGAAACCATCAGTGCATCTAAACAATAGTTGTCCGAAAAGACGGGTGGAAATTTACAGATATAAACTTAAGGACAGCTTTGGTTTTACTCAGCAAACCGCGTCGTGATCAGGAAAGATAGCTTCAACGCAACACCAGATAAAAATTTTCGATCTGGCAGAGATGTTTGAACCCAAGTTTCTTATATACATTGAAGCCATCTCGGACGATTGAAGAACTCCTACGCGGTATCCCATTTCACGTGCGTAGTACAGGGGTTTGAGTGTGACTGCCCAGCCGATGCCTTTCCCGCGTGCTTCTGGCAGGGTTGATACACTATAAACCCCGGCAACGCCTCCGCCAAAGAAAATACAGGATGTGGCAACAGGTTCGCCGTTCAAGTATCCAAGATAGTTGCGCATGGGATATCCCAGACCCAACTGTAGCTGCAGATCGTACACGGATGGCTCCCAGTCCAGAGGCATACCATACCCTAACGTAAAGACATGGGTCCATGCGCGCAAGGACTCTTCATCCGCTACGACATGGATCTCAAGCCCATTCACCACGTGAACGCGCCCACGTTTTTCGAGCGGAAGTATTGGATAGTCTCTCCGATGAATGTCTCATCGCTTTCTTCAGGCCGCTTGGAACTCAATACTCCATTGAACCAATGGATGTTGGATCGGCACATGCTAGCGCGTGAACTTCCCATTTTCAAAATGCTCCTGTGGACTCACCCCGCTCAGGTGACGAAAGAAGTCGCACAAGTTGGCGCGGATCGTGGTGATCAGCGCCTGATTGGAATGATCAGTCTGGATGTGATTCACGCACCTAGGAATCCTTCATCTCATCATAGCGCATATGCATATCGATGCAATAAGTTTCGATATCCCCCAGGTGTTCATAAGATTCGGATTGTTTGAAGAAATTATCCCTGCCAGTTTGCATATGTTCCAGAACCTGATCCGTAAATAGCGCATATCCCCTCCAACCTGTGGATTCAGACACGTGATTCTTCGAGAGCCGGTGAATCAGATTGACATCTGTTCCCAGCAGGTCCTTGATGCCCGCTACTTGTTGGATAATGAAATCACCATGATGCAGGATGAATTTTAGATCAAGGGTGGGGAGTGCTCGGCACGCTCTGCATGGACATGTTGCCTGGTCGTATAACGCCAATGCCTTGTCGCGAAATGTCACGTATGTATGATCAATCAATTCCAGCAAGGATTTGCCCTCCCGTAGTTTGCTTTCCTCTACATAGGCAAAGACCGCATCACCCTCCAGCTTGGAAATCGTCAGCAGAATGCTTAAGTTCTCAACGATGGTTTCCAGCAGGTAGGAGAGCGCGATGTCGGCATGTTCGATTTCTGTCTTCGCGACAAAGGAGGTATACCCAGAAATATCTGCAAGTACCAAATAACCACTTTGTGTTTTTCGTTCCATTACTCACTCCTCGAAAACCAATAAGATTCAATTGTATTTTAATCTGTTATTGGATTACTCACATTGCGTTTTCATACCCCATGATTTAGATTAAAACCCCGCCATGAGGCGGGCCGATCTATCCAAAGATTTTTTCATATTCATTATGGTTCCCAATCCAAAACCATGTAACCGTATCCTCTCTTAATTTGCCTACTGCACGAATGCCACGCGTAATTCGAACGGACCATGTACCTTCCTACGTGTTAATACATTTGAAACGCAGCGATGGGTGAAACGGATTCTCAGCCCACAATAAGAAAACTTTCTTTGCGCGATCTTTGGTATTCTTATCGAGTCATGCATAAGAATCTCAAAAAGAAGGCATTGTAGCGGATTTCATAACTTATCGAAATCCATTGGCTCCGATTTACCTTCTGAGATTTGTTTCGTCACTTCACGGGTGATATAAGCCAGTTTATCCTGTGACTTTGAAAAAGCTTCATCCCACTTCTCGTTATCTTCAAGCTCGGCAAGATACTCGCGCAAATGGTCAACTACTCGATTCTGCTCTGATTCGGGTAACTGTTCGATCATTTTAATAATAGTGTTCACAGCAGGCGTAACCATAATTTGCTCCTTGCTTAAACCCAATTATAGCAGGGAAGCGGAATGCATTTCCCTCTCCTAAAGGAGAGGCCCGTGCTGACTGCCCGACAAGGCGTGTCGAAGCGTTAAATCAAAGCCCACCGTGGGCGGTTTGATAACGTTACATCTTCATCTGGACTGCCACGACCATGGGTCGCCCAGTGACACCCGCCTCATCCATAGATGCCTTCGTACGCGGATCGTTCAGGAAGGCTTGTGCTTTGCCCGCTTCTTCCCATTCAAGGACCAGAGTGACGTTGTTGGGATTATCTACATCGCGATAAAACTGATTGACGCCTGTGGAGCCAGCGGACTTACGACTCGACTCATTGGCATCGAAGCCTGCGCGCCACTTATTGTAATCAGCAACATTGAGACGGAGATTGATGTAGACCATATGAGCTTGTCCTTTCCAGAATACAGCTAAAGAGCAACAATAGGAATCTAATTCAGTATATTATTCCTGCGCGACAAAAAAAGTATAGCCAAAATTATTCGCAAGGATTGCACATCCCTCGAAAACCAATAAGGTTCAATTGTATTGAATTCTGTTATCGGATGATTCACAATGCGTTTTCATGCCCATGATTTAAATCAAAACCCCGCCGTAAGGCGGGGCATAACTATCTTATCCTGCTGGTACATAGATATTGCTTTGTGGATTAAACACAATGTTTTGGTCTGGAGCAGAGTTTGTAATTGTCAATGTTTCGCTAGAGGTAGAACTAGTGGTTGTTACTAAATCAGCAGGATTTGGAACAGGTAGACTATCCTCTAGTAGGCTAGCTATATAATCAATCATTGCTGATTTTAAATCAGAAATTGCGGGTTCAGGAGTTTCTCCCTGACCAAAACATCCTTCTAATTCAAGCACCTGTGCAAGATAAATTGGTTCGTCTTCAGTTGTTTCATCACGAACAACTTTGACGAAATATGGACGCATAGCTAATTCTTTTGCTTGCTGTATCCATCTTTCATTCATTAGTGCCTTCTTTCTGTAATTCAAGCAATTGGTCAATCAATTTTACCGCAAATTGTACATAACCTTTTGGAAGTGCTTATGCCTAGCTAGTGTAGCTCTTAGTTTTGGGAACTCAGGGTGGGCCTTACCGAAAAAAGTGGAGGGTCAGTTATGACAGCAATTTGTCATAACTGACCCTCGAACTCTTCCGGGGATAGGTAATCCAGGGAGGAGTGACGGCGTTGAGGATTATAGAAACCCACGATATACGAAAAGAT
>WNFZ01005163.1_pt1 | contig 11999 bp, 8 predicted proteins | sample 5400081 | NCBI WGS metagenome assembly WNFZ01 (sample SAMN13153365, study PRJNA577476) | soil metagenome | isolation source: 80 cm soil or saprolite under grassland replicate 1 | place: USA:California | collected 2016-06-15
AGCGCCAGGTATTGATCGTTCAGCGGGTCATAAGTATAAATATGGATACGGTCAGGTACCAAGCTGCTGGCAATCTGTTGGCGCAACACACGACCAATACTGTTCAAGTCAAGGGCGCTAGTAAGTTCATGGCTGAAAGTACGCAGACGTTCTTCGTATGCCCGTTGACCGCGGAAGAAAGTGCTATCTACCAGGATTTGCAGACGGGTACGCACTGGATCAAGGAATACCGCAATCGCAAAGACAAGCCCACCAATCAAATAGGGGTTGTCGTATGGCATTTTAATTGAAAAGATAAAGGCTATGCCAGTGACGAGTAATCCGTACGCTGCGACGACCAGAACCGTCATAAGAGTGTAGACCATTCCCTGGCGCACCCAGTGATCGGTACGTACGAGGCGGAAGCGCAGGATCACATATCCATTGACCAGCGGGAAAATAATCGTCGGCAAAAACAGATACGGATTAAAAGCCTGTCGTGCAAGCAACAACCAAAAAACAATCGGGCCAAATGCAACTAGCACTCCAAAAAGAATTGTTCTCGCCTGGCTTTTTACAACTGGTGAGTGGGATAAAAATGCATGATAGGCCAACGCTCCAAAATAGAATAAAGCAGAAAGACCCACAAAGATGTAAATATACTGCCAAGCCTCAATATAGGCAGTTGGATGGGCGAAATCATATAATTTCAAGTATGCATTAATAGCCAAAATAATGCTGGCTATATATCCAAGCCATCGTAGATACGGACGACGGAACAAGACACGCGCTTCCTGTGGGAAGCCCAGCCCAAGATCAATCAGAGCGCCACCGGATATTGCGGCCGCCATTGTCCATATATAAGTGAAACGATGTGAAGTATATAAGTCGAAAAGAGCCCCGATAACAATTGCCAGCGACGAAGTCATGACTGAGAATGCCCGCCCAGCAGGTTCAGTTCGACGCAAACCAAAGATCCATAAACTAATGATCAGAAATATCAGGCTTAATATTGCAGGCACGACAAAGTATGAAATTTGATCGGCAATAGGAAACGATTGTAATAAGATCTCAGTCGTGCGGACTTCCCCTGCTTGTGTGTGAATGGCGACCGAGACAGTCTGACCCATACGCAGAGAACCCAGCGTATGGTCTAAGTCATTCGCATTCGAAATCGTGTGACCCGCAACTGAAACCAGTTGATCACCCAGCTTGAACCCTTGCGCATACAATGCCCAATGTTTGCCGGCTTCTGTTGTATCCGAACCGTTCAGTACATGCGTTTGCTCAAAGAACCCGCCAATGAAAGGATTTTTCAACCACTCATACGCCAGGAACAAGGATGAGACAAAGATCACAACAGCGATGCCCTGATAGACTAGAACAACGGCTTGCGTAACTCTGCTCAAGAAAATATTAAAACGATACGATTGATACATCACGGTCCAATCGGAGGAATTTTACACTACATACCCCGCATGTCACTATGGTACTTTCATAACAAAGAGGTAAGGCGGAGCACGCATTTCAATCGATACTCGGCCTTTTGTTCTTTCACTAAATGTCCAGATTTCTGACTGCCTTTGCGTGGGTCTGGATAAATTTGCGACGTGGGTCCACCGCGTCACCCATCAGCATGTCGAACGTGCGATCGGACTCAGCCGCATCTTCCACCGTGACGAGAAGCAGAGTCCTATTCTCGGGGTTCATAGTCGTCTCCCACAACTGGGTCGGATTCATTTCACCAAGACCTTTATATCGCTGCAGACTCGCCTTCTCACCGACCTCCTTGAGAATCTTGTCTTTCTCTTTGTCTGTATAAGCATACTTAATTTGATTCTTATAAGCCACTCGATAGAGCGGAGGCTGAGCAATATACAAATGCCCATCTTCGATCAACTGCGGCATATAACGGAAAAAGAACGTTAGCAACAGTGTGCGAATGTGACTGCCATCTACATCGGCGTCGGTCATGATGATGATGCGGCCATAACGCAAGCCTTCGACATCAAAATTATCACCAATACCTGTTCCCAACGCCGAAATCAACGCTCTGATCTCGTTGCTGGACAAGATCTTATCCAGGCGGGCACGTTCTGTATTCATGATCTTGCCGCGTAATGGAAGGATCGCCTGAAAGTGCCGGTCACGTCCCTGCTTGGCTGAGCCACCTGCTGAGTCACCTTCCACGATGTAAAGTTCCGTCTTCGCTGAATCGCGTTCGGAGCAATCCGCTAATTTACCGGGCAATGTCAGTGACTCCAGCGCGGATTTGCGAATGACAAGCTCGCGTGCCTTTTTTGCTGCATCACGCGCTCGAGCAGAGGTAAGGCACTTGGCAATGATCGCCTTTGCCGCTTGAGGATTCTCCTCCAAGAAGGTGCTGAACGCCTCACCCACCACCTGGGTCACATACGTCTGAGCTTCAGGGTTCATCAATTTCACTTTGGTCTGCGATTCAAATTGCGGGTCCGGATGTTTGACAGAAACAATGGCGGTCAAACCTTCACGCGTATCATCACCGGAGAAATTTGGGTCTGCTTCTTTGAGCAAGCCATTTTTCCGGGCGTAATCATTAATCGCACGCGTTAACGAAGATCGCAAACCGGTCAGATGCGTACCACCATCAACGGTATTGATTGTATTCGCGAACGAATACACAGATTCCGTATAAGCATCTGTATATTGGATGGCGGCTTCAATTCCGACCGATTCGATATCCTTTTCTACATGCACTACTGGATGCAGATTTTCGCGGTTGCGATTCAGATAACGCACGAAGGATGTAATTCCGCCTTCGAAGTAAAACGTCATCTCACGATCATTCCGCTCATCTACAAACTCGATCGTCACACCGCGCGTGACAAAAGCCATTTCGCGGAAGCGCTGAACCAATGTATCGAAGCGATAATCGAGGTTATCTTCCTTGAAGATCTGAGGATCAAACTTGAACGTGACCTGGGTGCCGGTATCATCAGCCTTGGTCTTGCCAATCACCTTGACCGGCCCCTTCGGGTAGCCGCGCTCATAACGTTGGAAATGGATCTGTCCGCCAAGATGTACTTCCACTTCACACCATTCAGAGAGTGCATTAACGGCGCTTACCCCTACACCATGCAAACCACCAGAGACCTTATATCCGCCTCCACCAAATTTACCGCCCGCATGAAGGGTGGTCATGACCACTTCCAACGCGGACTTCTTCATTTGTGGATGCATCCCAACAGGGATCCCACGTCCGTTATCCTGTACAGAAACACTCGAATCAGGGTGGATGGTAATATCAATTCGTGTACAAGCTCCCGCCAAAGCCTCGTCAATCGCGTTATCTACCACTTCATAGACAAGATGATGCAACGCCTTGATGTCAGTACCACCCACGTACATGCCCGGGCGCCTGCGGACAGCTTCAAGGCCTTCCAAAACTTGAATACTGCTGGCATCATAATTCGTAACAGTGTTTTCTTTCGCCACAAAAACCTCCAATTAATAGATAAAAATTACACTCGTTGCATAGGTATACTTTGTTTCTGTTGTAATTTCTCAAAGACAGTCTGCAACCATACGTTCATATCTCGATAATAGGCAAAACTTGCTGCAAGCAACGCGGTGGTAATGAAAGCATGTCCTCCAATTCCAACCAGAGTCATCCATGAATTGTTTGGTGGGACACTCCACAAATAGTTTAAACCAATAGACAGGAGGAACACACATAAAACAAACAAACCACTCGTTGGGAGTGTGAAGCGTGCCATCCGCAGACTTGTGAAGATCGAATAAAAAGCATTCTGCTTACGTACAAAGATCCCATGGGGAGTAAAGAACAATGGCACGATCAACCAGAAAGACAAGATCAATATCACAAATAATGCGCCGCTCGCCAAGGCTGGATTGAGCATCGCCAGAACTGCCAGAATAAACATGAACGGTACAAAAAACATCATCAAACCAACTAACCAGATGAATGAAAGGATCATCGTTTGCGTGATTGCCCGCACAGAAGTAATACTCGTCTCTTTCTCCCCCAAAATTGTTCCTGATACCCAGCGGAAGTACAAGCCTCCAAGAACCCAGCCTGTCACAATCAACAGGAACACCAATCCGACCACACCTGGAATAGACGACACTTGTACAACCTCTTGCGAACCGAATGGGGTTTGTACCGGCATGGTTTGAGCCAACAAACTTGAAACACCAATAGGGAAAGTCTGTAATTTGCCAAGCAAACTAAGCAGATTAAAACGTCCTATCCCTTCACTGAACGCGGACTGAACTTCTACAAATCGTTTCATGTCAGTAGAAGAGGTCAAGGTCAGCCGCACCTGGTCGAACATAATCTTAAGGAACGGGTTGATCAGCCCATTTACGCTCAAACGAGGTCCCAACCATAGAAAGATATCCAACACTACCGGCAGGAAAATTAGACCTACATGACGGGAAACAGCGTCAAAACCGGCTCTTAACGAACCGATTATGCCTGGAGGCGGAGGGAATTCTTCAAATCTCTGCGTATTCATAACCAGTTGATTCTACCATATCGACCCTATCTTGGCACCCAACTATGACACAGGTACAATGCACTTATGAATGAGCAAAGGTATTACCCTGACCCAGACCGTATTGGCATGCTGACTTCCACAGTTTTGCTAGCTTTAGCCCTTACACACCTCATTCAGGCACCGGAATTCAACCTAGAGATCCAGTTACCGGGCTTTTTTCTCCTCATTCCACTGAACCTATCTACTGCCATGGGAGTGTTGACGGCAGGTCTCACCGCCACTGGAATGGACTGGCTCCTGCGCGGTCATCCTTCTTTGGGTGAGAGATCAACCTATCAGTGGTGGCTTCTTCCTACCCTTACCACTTTTGTGATTGGCGTGCCTCTCTCCATATTGCCGGATGGGATCGCATGGTGGGTTGGCTTTGCGGTCACTGGCACCTTTCTTTTTTTGGTCTTCGCTGCTGAATATATCGTAGTGGACTCAGGCGCTCCCTACTATGCCATATCCATGGCAGGGCTGACTGCCATTTCATACACGCTTTTCTTTATTCTCGCTGTTGCGTTGCGGTATAGTAACGCACGTCTCTATATTCTCGCTCCGGCTCTATTCCTCGCTGCACTCCTTGCCAGCTTACGCATTCTGTACTTACGCTTGAGCAGTCGCTGGGAATATGCCTGGTCGGCTGGCATTGCGTTCGTTTGCGTCCAAATTGCATCCGGCTTACACTATTGGCCCCTCTCACCAATCCAGTTTGGGTTGATCCTCATTGGTTCATTGTACGGGTTGACAAATATTGCCATAAACCTGGGTGAAGACCAGCCTGCGCGCCGAGCCGTGCTTGAGCCTGCAATGATCATCGCACTATGCTGGGGATTAGCAATCTTCATTCAATAATAATGAGGCAGCAACTCATCCTTAGCAAGAAACAATGGCAGGAAATGCTCGATCACGTTGATCAGCAGGTCCCCTTGGAAGCCTGTGGGTTGCTTGCTGGAAAAAACGACCGGGTTGAGAAAGTGATCCTTGTACGGAATCAGGCAGAAAGTCCCGCGCGATTCGTGATGGACCCTTATGAGCAACTCCAAGCCTTCGATTGGATCGAATCAAATAGGCTGGATCTCCTGGGCATCTTCCACTCGCATCCTACGGGACCTGAAGCCGTCTCTGCGACCGACATCGCTGAGGCAGCTTATGAAGTGATCCACATCATCTGGTCTCGACCTCAACACCAGTGGCAAATGCGTGGTTTTTGGATTGAAAACGGCTATGCAACTGAAGTAAAATTACAAATTGTCGAGTAGAGAAACCTTATTGCTCTGATTGTGTTTCAGATTTTATACTCATCTCGGAGGATCGAAGGTTATGCAGACTCTCATCGGCATTGGGGTTGTCGTTATGGGGTACATTATTGGTTCCATTCCCTTCGGGCTATTAATTGTAAAGAGTAAAACGGGGAAAGATATACGCATGGTGGAAAGTGGACGTACAGGAGGGACAAATGCGGTACGCGCCGCGGGATTTTGGGCAGGATTGCTCACCGCCATGCTGGATATTTTAAAAGGCGCAGCAGCTGTTTGGCTTGCACAAACGCTCCTGCCAGAGAATCATGTTCTTCCCATACTTGCTCCTCTGGCAGCAATCATTGGACACAACTATTCGATATTTTTGATTAGCCGAGATGAAACTGGGAAATTACGTTTTCATGGAGGGGCAGGCGGAGCGCCAACACTCGGAGGCGCAATGGGCTTGTGGTTTCCTATATTTCCAATTGTGTTTGCAGCAGGCGCCCTGATATGGTTCACACTAGGCATCGCCTCTCTTACAACCATGGCAATTGGGTTGGTGGTGATTATTGTCTTTGCAGTTCGATCTTGGCTGGGACTCTTAGAGCCTGTTACGATTTGGTATGGCGTGATTGCCGAACTGCTTTTGCTCTGGGCATTGCGACCCAACATCAAAAAATTGCTGGCGGGCAAGGAACGCGTGGTCAAATTTAGTTTGAATGGATGGCTAAGAGCAAGGAAAGAACTGCGGGCAGGATCAAATAAATAACCTTCGTGGACGCTGATAAACGCTGAAGAACGCAGAAGAGTTAAGGTTTGTTTTGAGCGCCAAACCATTCCTTTCGATTGTTGTCGAAAGAACGGCGTTTTGTTTCGGGTTTTGGTCCAAAATTGAGCAACAAACCGACTTCATAGGGGGTAGCTTTCAGATAGTTCAACAATTGTGCCTCATGCTCAACGACTAGAGACTTCGCGGCTTTAATTTCAAGAATAACCAGATCATTTACAATCAAATCTGCAAAATATTCACCGACCAATTTACCAGCATAGTACACATGAATTGGAAACTCATCACGAACTTTCATTCCGCGACCCTCTAATTCGATAATCAAAGCCTTGATATACACATTTTCGAGGAATCCATAACCCAAAGTAGCATAAACAGCATAAAAGGCTCCAATGATTTGTTCGGTCAACTCAGAGTGTTCATAAAGCAGCGCACTGTAAATTGGCTTTTTATCCATCATTCCTCCTTTCAAAATCAGCGGTATCAGCGTTTTCACCTGCCCTTGCGGGTGGTGCAAGGGTCTGCGTCCTGCTGATTTTAGATAACTTATGTTTTACTCATCTGTTGAAGCAAAGCCCGTAGATTTCTTTGGTGCAATGTCTGTGCCAGGCCACCCAGGTACACACGGCTCTTCCCACAATCCTCAATCGTAATATCATCCAAAAGTTCAACCGCATTTTTGCGCCGCGACACAGCCCGAACAGCCCTTTTGATTGCAGCGAGATAATTCAAATTCTCTTTCACTGCCGCGTCGATCTCACCGCGTAGAATGATGTCGCCGTGTCCTTGTACGATATTTTCCAGACCCATGCGCCCAACATGTTTAATGGATGCCATGATCTCATCAATATTTCCATCCACGATATATGGCAGAGGCATAAAGGAATCCCCCGCGAAAAGAATGCGGTCTTCCTCCACCAAGACAGCGATTCCATCCGGGCTATGACCAACTGCAGATGAAACAATCAAATTCTTTTTGCCAACTCGCAAAGTTAGCTCGCCATCGGTGAAGGTGATATGGGGCAATACAATCTTCACCTGCCTCAAGGCTGGGTTCTGTTTCTGGGCGCCTTCCAAAGAGGGGATGCCACGCTCAATGAGGAAGTCGCGGCAGCGCGCGTGCGCGATGACGGTCGCGCCCGGAAAGAAGCAATTGCCCCAGGCATGATCAGCGTGGTAATGTGTGTTGATCACATAGCGCACAGGAACATTTAATTCATGTTCGATGAATTCACGGATGCTAAGTGTCTCATCTGGCAACGCCAATGTATCGATTGCCACCGCCCATTGAGGACCAGCCACGACCCCAGCTGTCACTTGTGCATAGATTTCACTTTGGAACCAAAAAACATTTTCGGAAACTCGTTCGCGGTGCATTCAAAACCCTTTGTGAATTTTTTCTATTGATAGCACAAATAAGAGCGAAAATCAAGTTGATTAGACAAATCTAAGGATTTCTTCACATTTTCGTAAGTTATTCTTATACTTTCACTTGCCTATGAACTTCTGCCGTGATAAACTTTATAAGACATGACCAAAAGCCTGCTCATTGTGAGCGCAGACACCACCTTTGCACAAGTACTGCTTCATGGACTAGTGCAGGAAGGCTATCGGGTTCACATCACCAAGGGGAAAGGTGAGTCGGTTGTCCGCGCCGATGAGGAAAACTCTTCAGTGGCTTTCCTTGATATGGATTTGGGATACAGAGCAGTCCTGGATATCGGTCAGGCGCTTCGTATGCTCAAACCAGATATCAGGCTCATTGTGTTTTCTCCCGAGGAAGTCCCGCTCGCGTTGAACGAACTCCAGCCTTGGATGTTGTCACGCAAACCATACTATTTACCGGAAGTGTTGAATATGCTAAATGATAATTTCACTCCTTCGAAGCCCTCTGGTACAGAGACTCCTCATCAGAGAGTCCAAACGAGCGAGCCTGCACTTCCGTGGTTAAGCGATGCTACAAAAGCCGCGCAACATCTCACCCGTTTAACCCTTGAGTCTTCTGCGCAGGCAGCGTTGATTACGCGTGGAGACACTCTATGGGCATATGCCGGCCAGCTTTCACAAGGTGCGGCAAAAGAATTGGCAGTGACTGTGACGCGCCACTGGGATGGGCAAAAAGGGAGTGATCTCTTGCGCTTCGTCCGTTTGGAAGCGACAAAAGCGGAACATATGCTTTATGCCACGCGCTTGGCTGATGATGTGGTGCTGGCGCTGGTCTTTGATGCTGAGACGCCATTCAGCACGATTCGTACTCAAGCGGGCCACCTCGTCAACCGGCTCTCAACCCAAAGCCCGGAGATGGCAGAGCCATCTGTTGTACAGAAACCGCTGCCGGCTTCGTATGATACACCAACTGAATTTTTAGATGATGAAAGTAATGCTGACCTAGATATTCCCAGCATTGCGGATATTCTTTCAGATGTCCCACCACCTAGACCGGAGCTGGGTGTTATCCCGGATCAAGATGAAGAAGATTTTGTTCCTCATTCTTCTCCCTCACGTTCGAGACAATATAGTCACGAGAGCTCGCCTGCTATCCGCGTAAACGATGTACTGGTATCCCATCAAGATAATGAAGAGACGGTTGAGCACGTTGTCCAAGACCTCGATGCAACGATGCCTTCAAAATCACGACCACGCCCCGAGACGCCGATTCGTAGACCGATGCCCGGCGAGTTGGATGAAACGCGCCCGCATTCGATCACAGAGGTGGCTGGACGCGTGATGCTCGAACCGATCTCGCCCGGACTGTATAACCTGACGTATGCCTGTTTATTGGTGCCGCGTTTTAGTTCTCACTATTTGACCGGCGACATTTCAGATCGGGTTTCTGAATGGTTGCCACAAATTTGTATTGCCTTCGGCTGGCGATTGGAATATTTAGCAGTGCGCCCTGAGTATGTCCAATGGGTTTTGAATGTGCCACCTGCCACCTCACCAGGATATTTAATGCGGATCATCCGCCAACAGACTTCTGAAAAAATCTTTACTGAATTTCCACGTATGAAGAAGGAAAATCCTTCCGGTGATTACTGGGCACCCGGTTATCTCATTATGGGCGGATCTCAGCCGCATCCGCCACAGTTGGTGAAAGATTACATCAAACAGACCCGCACACGACAAGGATATTCACAACCAAGAAAATAATCTCGTCATTGCGAAGGCGACAGCCTGAAGCAATCTCTGTAAAATTGAGGAGATTGCTTCGTCGGGAAGAATGTCCTCCTCGCAACGACATCGTGCAATAAGCGCGGAGTATAATACCTCCGCGTTTCTTCTTTTAATTCGTATGGGCGACCCCTCATGGTTACAAAGCAAAAAAGTTTTGCTATAACGCCTTGCTCGAAGTGAAATAAATGATTGTTGGATGCGTTGCTTCAAACCGATTACTAACAACTGACTACTGATAACTGGAATTTAACATGCCCTCGACACTTTATCTGATTGATGGACACGCACTCGCTTATCGTATGTATTTTGCCCTGACTGCTGGTGGCAGCAGCACACGCTGGCAAACATCCAAGGGAGAGCCTACGGCAGGCAGCTATGGCTTTGCCCGTGAATTGTTTCGTATCATTGAACAGGAAAAGCCAGATTACATCGCAGTTGCATTTGATACCGGTAAAACATTTCGGGATAAGATTTTCCCTGCCTATAAAGGTACTCGCGCTAAAATGCCTGATGATTTGTCTCCTCAAATCAAGCGCATTCGTGAAATGATTGATGCGTTCAACATTCCACGGCTGGAAATGGAAGGCTATGAGGCAGACGATGTGCTCGGCTCTATTGCCAGGATCGTCGCGGAACAAGGATTAGGCGTCAAGATCATCACTGGCGATCGCGACCTGTTACAGCTTGTCAATGAGCGTACGGCTGTTTATCTTGCGGGCGATGACCAGAATTACATTACCGATGAGGATGTGATCCGAAAACTTGGTGTTCGCCCGGCTCAGGTCGTGGATTACAAAGCTCTTGTTGGTGACAAATCCGATAACATTCCCGGCGTGACAGGCATTGGTGAAAAGACCGCGATCGCGTTGATTGAAAAATTTCAAACACTCGATAACATTTATCAAAACATTGACCAGGTCGAAAATCGCTGGAAGAACAAACTCGTGCAAAATAAAGAGAACGCATTTATGAGTCGTGATCTTGCGCAGATCAGAACAGACCTGAACATCAAGTTTGATCTCGACCGCGCCAAGGCAGATGGATTGGACTTCCCTTCGATTGAATCCATTTTCAAGGAATTGGAATTTCGCTCACTTCTCAAAACCCTCGACCGGCTCGCCGGTAAAGACACATCTGCGACTGACTCGGCCCCCGCGACTCTAAAAGCTGGCGAACAAATGTCCATGTTCGTCAACGAGTCACAACCGGTCATTTACACGCCAACAAATCCTCTGAATATTGATGTCAAAATTGTTGACACAAATAAAAAATTATCAGACCTTGTAAAAGAACTCAATCAGGCAAGTGTGATTTCCTTCGATACTGAAACGACCTCGACGGAGGAAATGAAGGCAGAGATTGTTGGTATCTCACTGGCAATTAAAGAAGGCGAGGGATATTACATACCGGTTGGTCACAAGGCCGGGACAAATCTTTCATTGGAACAGGTCATTTCTGTGTTGAAAGCGCCAATGACGAATCCGAAGATTGGGAAGATTGCACACAACGCAAAATATGATTACATCGTTTTGGCGAGGCACGGATTACGAGTCTCACCGCTCACGTTCGATACGATGTTGGCTGAGTTCATCCTCAACCCTGCCTCACACAATCTCGGTCTAAAGAATCTCGCCTTCGTCAAACTTGGGGAGGAGATGACTCACATCGAAGATTTGATTGGCAAAGGAAAAAAGCAGATCACGATGGCTGAGGTAGCGATTGAATCTGTTGCTCCGTATGCCATTGCAGATGCAGAGATTCCCTTGCGTCTGATGGCTCTCCAGCTGGACGAACTGAAACGCGTCAATAGCGAAAAGTTACTTTACGAAATTGACTTGCCTCTTACGCCCGTCCTGGCAGATATGGAGATGACAGGTATCGCGCTTGACCTGCCGTTCTTCCAAGAGACTTCCAAACGCCTCGAGAAACGAATGACTGAAATTGAAAAGCAAGTGTATGAGTCTGTTGGCAAGCCATTCAATCTCAACTCCACGCAACAACTTTCAGATGTTCTCTTTAATCGCCTCGGGCTTGAACCGCCTGATCGAGGCAACAAAACTGCTAGCGGACATTTCTCCACCTCGGCTGGTGTGCTGGATATGTTACGCGGCAAACATCCCGTTGTGGATTTGGTGTTGGAACATCGTGAACTCTCGAAACTAAAGTCCACCTACGTGGATGCGCTCCAGGCTGCGCTAAATTCAGACACAGGCTGTGTACATACATCCTATAGTCAGATTGGCGCGGTGACAGGACGTTTATCTTCCTCCGATC
>WNFZ01007651.1_pt1 | contig 11999 bp, 9 predicted proteins | sample 5400081 | NCBI WGS metagenome assembly WNFZ01 (sample SAMN13153365, study PRJNA577476) | soil metagenome | isolation source: 80 cm soil or saprolite under grassland replicate 1 | place: USA:California | collected 2016-06-15
GACCTCCGACGTTCTGCCCCAAGCCTAGTGTCGACTATAACTGCTCACCGTAGATGTGCCGGAAAAGACCATGCAATTCTCTTCTGAAGCGACTGTGCCACAGGGCCGCGAGGCCACGCCCTTGAATTCATAGATCTTTAAACTGGCATTCACTTCCTTTAAACACTTCCGATTTAGATTAGCTCTTCCTGATTCCCGAGAAGCTTGTCCGCGTCCTCGTCGACCGCCAATGTGGCACCAACCTTTTTTGCCAGGGAGGTTTTCAGCCATGCCAGTCGTGTCCTCGCACGTTACCATCCTTTGTCGCCTAACTCTCCTGATGGCGTGCTTTACGTTTCAATCGCACGCGCAAGTCAATACAGCCAGCTTGACCGGGGAGGTGACAGACCAATCGCACGCCATGGTGAGTGACGCGAACGTTTCGCTGGTGAACCTCGCGACCAATGTCACGCACACCACGCGAACAGATTCCTCCGGTTATTTCTTTTTCCCCAGTTTGCCGATCGGGGAATACGACGTCACTGTGGAAAAACAGGAGTTCCAGAGGGCGGCCTATCGCCTGAAACTCGATCCGGCACAGAAGGGGCGCCGGGATTTCGAATTGCACGTCGGTTCCACGAGCGAGAGCGTGACGGTCCAGGCCGAAGGCCCTCGGCTGTCGACTGAGGACGCGTCCCTTGGTGCAGTCGTGGGCAACACCACCATCAAAGACACTCCGCTCTATCTCCGCAACTGGGACGACCTCCTGCGCCTGGTTCCCGGGGTGCAAGCCAATCGCTACACGGACCAAAGCGGCGCCACCAGCGCGGGGCGTACTGGCGGCTTCAATGTGCATGGAGTGCACTCGCTGCAAAACAACTTCATTCTCGATGGGGTCGACAACAACTCGATCTCCGAGAACGTGCAGGAGTTGACGACGCAAGTGTCCCGGCCCTCGGTGGACGCGATTGAGGAGTTCAAGGTCATCACGAACCCATACTCCGTCGAATACGGCCGCTCGCCGGGAGGGGCAGTGGTGGTCAACACTAAAGGGGGCACGAATACGATCCACGGCTTGGCATTTGAGTACCTCCGCAACCGGGTATTTGACGCGAACGATTTCTTTTCCAATCGCGCTGGACTCGATAAACCGCAGAACACGCAGAACCAGTTCGGCGGGGATCTGGGCGGACCGATTATCAAGAACAAATTGTTTGGGTTCTTTGCCTACGAAGGCACGCGGATCCGCAGGGGCGTGTCGCGCATTTCCACGGTGCCCTTGCCGAACGAGCGCATCGGCGATTTCAGTCCTGCCGCGGCCGCCGCGGCCGGTGTGACGTACCCTGCCATCATCGATCCGACCACCGGGCTGCCGTTCACGAACAATCAGATTCCTTCCGATCGCATTGATCCGTTCATGACCAAAATCATGACGCTGTTTCCACTCCCCAATCTTGCCGGCCAATTGAACAACTTTGCCCGCAATGCAGGCCTATCGGATGACAATGACAGCTACAGCGGCCGGGTCGACTGGAATGCCACGCCCGCCGACACCGTTTTCGGCCGATACAGCTATTCGAGCCGCGCCCGTTTCATTCCCGGGTTCTACGGCGGCATCGGCGACGGAACCTCAACATCCGCGTGGGGACGGCAGACTCTCAAGGCACACAATGTCGTGGTCGGCTGGACCCATATCTTCAACGCTCGCTTAGCCAACGAATTCCGGGCGGGCTTCAGCCGGAACTACTCCTATGCCCGTCAAGATCCCTTCGGACTGAACCACACCTCCGACTACGTTCCCGGCGTACCGCAGAATCCTGCGGTGGACGGTGGCGTTTCACAGATCACCTTTACCAACTTCACTTTCATCGGCTCGCCGGATTTCCTGCCGAAGTCCCAGGTACCGCAACAGGCCCAGTGGATTGACAATCTTTCGCTCACACGGGGCAGGCATGCGCTTAAGTTCGGTGTCGATCTGCGCACCCCCATGCGCAACATTTTTCAGGATGAGCCAGGAACGCGAGGATCGCTGACCTTCGATAAGACCTTCACCGGATTCACCTATGCTGATGCGTTGCTTGGCTATGTTAAGAGCGCTCAGCTCACCAACGTCTTCTTCGTCGATCAGCGGCTTCGCATGTTCTCTGGATTTGTGCAGGATGATTTCAAAGTAACTTCCAGGTTTACCCTGAACCTCGGACTCCGCTATGATTTTGCGACGCCCGCCCTCGAAGGCCAGAACCGGATGGCCAATTTCGATCCGAGCGGCAGCGGCTCCCTGGTCCATGCGACCTCAGACTCGCTGGAAGACCGCGCTTTGGTCAAGCCGGCCTATCGCAACTTCGCGCCTCGTGTCGGACTTGCCTATGGGCTCGACGATAAGACGGTGATTCGAGCGGGTTATGGCATCTTCTACCTGCTGTTCGAACGCTATGGCAGCGAGAACCAGCTCGCGCTGAATCCGCCCTCTCTGATCTTCCTTCCACCTTCCTCGACCCAGCCAGTCTTGATCTCAGGCGTGTGCGCATCCGTGCTGTCAATCCTGAACTCCACATTCCCTATGTGCAGCAGTGGAGTTTTGGACTTCAGCGGGAACTTCCTTGGAATTTTGTAGGCGAGTTGAATTACGTCGGAACCAAGTCCACTCATTTGGACGTGCTCTCCGATCTAAATCAGCCGATTGCCGGCGTGCAACCCTACTCGAACTTCGGCTACATCGAGTACATGGACTCGATTGGCTCCGGCGTATACCACGGTCTCGAAGCGATGCTGGATCGCCGCTTTCAGAACGGGTTGAGTTTCCGGCTCTCGTACACCTACTCGCGCAGCATCGACAACACGCCGGAAGAGTTGAGCGCCAACTCGGGGGCCGCGCAGAACGGCCGCGACTATGATTCGTGGCGCGGGCCCAGTGACTTCGACACCCCGCACCGCGTCTCGATCAGTTACGTCTATGAGCTGCCGTTTGGGCGCCGCAAGCAATTCCTGCAGAGCGGACCCTTGTCTTACATTTTGGGCGGTTTCCGCACCTCGGGGGTATATACCTACGCGAGCGGGCGTCCGTTCACGGTCAACTCCGGAGGCACTCTCAATTCTTCCATTGATCCGTTCGGCGCGGCCACGGCGGTGCCCAACATCATTGGCACCCCGACCATCGTCGGAACACCCGATTGCTGGTATTACGCTGCCCAAAACAGTTTCTGCCAGGCAGCCGCTCCAGGCTTGACCGATGCATTCCAGTTGCAGAACTCCGGCGAATTTGGAAATGCCAGCCGCAACCTGCTACGCGGACCGCACGCAAGCGTCTTTGACTTCGCCCTGGTTCGCGATTTTGCCTTCACTGAGCGCACAAACTTGGCTTTTCGCTGGGAAGTCTTCAACCTGACCAACACACCCCTCTTTGGGCAGCCAAGTAACAATTTCAGCAGTTCGGCCGCTGGCCGAATCACCACTCTGGCGGGCGATCCGCGGGTCATGCAATTCGCCCTCAGACTGTCGTTCTAGCGACCCATCTCGCGCACTGACGACAAATGCATGACAGGGTCAAGTTCGCACGACGACAGGGTTGAAGATCGGCGGGAGGCGCCGAACCGCAGAGGAAGCTGGCTGCGGTCGTTCTTGTTGCTGTGCGTGGTGCTCAACCCGTGGCTGATCCAGGCACAAACCGGTGACAAACCTGCCGTCGTGCTGGCTGGCGTGCTCACCCGCGAGGATCACGAAACCTACCGTATGCTCCCGTTCACGGTTCCGCCTGGCGTGGAACGAATCACAGTGGAATTTTCTTACAGCGGCCGCGACCAGCACACGACATTGGATCTAGGCATCGATGGCCCGGCGGGCTTCCGCGGCTGGAGCGGCGGAAACAAGAGTTCATTCACGATATCTGACACCGACGCGACTCCTTCGTACCTGGCAAGTCCCATCACACCTGGTATTTGGAAATTGGTGATTGGCGTGCCCAACATTCGCCAGGGCGTTCGATCAGACTACAAGGCAAGCATCTTCTTTGTATCTGAGAGCCGACCTGAGCCGACGACTCCCTTCAGCAAGCCTTTGCGGGAAGGGCCGGCCTGGTATCGTGGTGATCTTCATCTGCATACCGCCCACAGCGATGGCAGTTGCAAAAGTGAAAGCGGAAAGAATGTGCCGTGCCCGCTGTTCAAAACCTTGAAAGCTGCCAGCGCTCGCGGGCTCGATTTCATTGCCGTAACCGACCACAACACTACTTCCCACTTCGATGCCCTGCGAGAACTTGCCCCGTACTTCGACCGCCTGCTGCTTCTGCACGGCCGCGAGATCACGACCTTCCAGGGACACGCCAACGTATATGGCACAGAGCAGTTCCTGGACTTCCGAGTGTCGAGTCCAGAAGTCCCGGAAATGAATACGCTGCTTCGTCAGGCGCAAGAGCTGGGAGGCCTCGTTTCCATCAATCACCCCAACGCACCAACCGGCGAGGAGTGCATGGGATGCGGATGGAACCCTAATCCAGAGGCGGACTTGCACTTGGTAGCCGCCGTCGAGGCAGTCAATAGCTTTGAGACCGTGAAATATTCGGGCATTCCTTTTTGGGAGGCCCAACTGAAGCGCGGCTATCGCCTGACGGGGATTGGAGGCAGTGACAGCCACAACCCCGACAATCCGCAACCGGGACCCGGCGCAGTCGGCGCGCCCAGCACCGTGGTCTATGCGCGCGAGCTCTCCGAGCCGGCCATTCTCGACGCGATTCGCGCGGGTCACGTCTTCATCGACGTCGAAGGATCTCGCGACCGCTTGCTTGAGTTCACTGCCACGAGTGGCCCGGAAAAGGCCACGATGGGCGAGGCACTTCGAGCCGTGTCAGGCGTGAAAGTGATTTTCTCTGTTCACGTTGCCCATGTACCCGAAGGCCGGATCGAAGTCATTGAAGATGGGAAACCGCTGACAGTCGAAGCGTCTGCGACCGTGAACACGCAGGATGACACCAAGTCCTTTGCTGTTGAAGGAGACAGCCTGCGCCACTGGATTCGAATCGATGTGCGTTCTCCTGAAGGGAAACTATTGCTTGTAGGCAATCCAATTTACCTGAATTTCTGAATCGCAGAGATTCTCGCCAAGCGGCCATGAGTTGCGAAAAAATCGAACCAAGAAGATCGGGTAGCATCTATCTTTCAATCTGCCTGTGGGTCGCGGTGCTGCTGGTTCCGTCGGATCCTAGATCCCTAGCTGAGCCGCGGCACCAAGCCAGCGTATCCGTCTTGAAACCCGGCACGCGGGTGTTGCTCGATGCTCACAATTGCTATCCCTACGACGGCAAGTGGACGAATCGGCTGGATCGCGCTCTTTCAACCGGCACCCCTCTCGCAATCGAGCAGGACCTTGCTTGGTATATCGATCCGCAGAGCCGTCAATCCAGAATAGTCGTGACCCATGACATAAAGCTCAGTGGCCAGGAACCGGCTCTGCGCGAATATTTCTTTGAACGTGTTCGGCCGATTATGGAAAAAGCCTTGCGCGAAGGGGATCGCGGGGACTGGCCGCTTATTACACTGAACCTTGATTTCAAAACCGAACAGCCCGATCTTCTGGCGGCTGTCTGGAAGCTACTGGGCGAATTTGAGCCGTGGCTCACTACGGCGGATCGGGCTACCAATGCATCCGACCTCATGCCCTTGCATGTGGGGCCGATGCTCGTGCTCACGGGCGAGTCGGACGCGCAAGAACATGCCTTCTACGAGAACATCCCTGTTGGGCAAAAATTACGGGTTTTCGGGGCAGTCCATGTCAACACCGAGCATCCAACGGCGGATCCCCAAGTGCTCGTACCGGCTTCCGCCGACAATTACCGCCGATGGTGGAATAATCCCTGGTCGGTGGTGGAAGCTGGAGGCCAGAAGAAAGCACGAGCCTGGACCGATGCAGATGGGACGCGTCTTGCTTCGCTCGTAAACTACGCGCACAGAAAAGGACTCTGGATCCGCTTCTACACTCTTGATGGCGGGAGTGAACCGACGTTTCGCGCCAATGGGTGGTTTTCTGGATATGACTTTGGTTCTGTTGCCGCCGCCAGCATTCGTTGGCGGGCAGCACAAGAGGCGGGCGTCGACTACATTGCCACCGACCAGTACGAGCAGTTAGCACGGCTACTTCACTGATCTTCGTCGACTTCTCGCCCGCATTGCCCCCGTCCGCTCTTTTGTCGAAGCTACCTTCGTCGCTCGCGTTGGCGTTATGTACCGTGTGACTACGATCTTTCAGATGCTCCGAGACAATCCATTTATTGAAGTCTTCTCGAAGATTTAGGATGCGAGACGATGGTTGGCTCTTGGGTCGTGATCGGAACGCCCATATCCACGGTGTCGAAGGTCAAGCACTCGCAACTCCTCGCACTTTCTACAACGGCACTCGAAGCCTCTGTCCTCCGGTTCGGCCAAATGGCCGCACTTGGCACAGACGTATCTCCCCGTCCCATCGGCCGTCATTGGCCGGAACTGATCGCCTGAAACGCAATAAGGGCATCGGACTATGGTCATGATCGTGGCGGCATTCACTGCGCACCTCTGTGTTGTGCTGAAATTTCGCTCACCCGAATTCTAGTCCGCAACCGTTACACGAGTGTGAAATTCACTCCAGATCGTCAATTGCCATTCCCGAATCCCGGTCTCGATTCGTGCCCGGCAACTTTTAGATCGGGAAGCTTCTCATAGGCGCGGAGGCGGGAATCGAGGTATTCCCTGAACAAGCGGCGCATTTCGGCCTGGTCGTTCGCCGGAAGCTGGTCTAGCGAAGATAGGCGGTACCGATGGCGTTGGCTTCCTGGACAATCTGTTGAGGTCGAGCGTCAAGACGCACTGTACCACCAGCGAAACTAAATCCCAAAAGAAGACTGAGCAGTGCGAATATTGCTGCTTCGATGACACCGATGCCCTCGTGCGCCAACTCAGAATGTTCCTCGGAGCTTTGGCGGCCGATGCGATAGCCGACTTCGAGGCAGGCCACCATCCCGACAAACAGACCGATTGACAGCACAAGCCCACTGTGCCGGAGTCACAAATTCGCTCCCTCGCTGCTGCGGACACACCAGGGTAACCGTAAGGTTCAAGGCTGGCGGATTTCTTATCGCCCGAGTTTCTGGCTCGTTACGAAAGCTTGCGCCTGTCTCATCGAAGAGAAGGACAGTGACTGCCCACCTGGGACCTCATCACCTGATTCGGAAGGGGCGGTCGGCCGATACCGCCCCTCAGGCTAGAACGATAGTGAGAACCGGGCTTCCAGGAATCCGCCCAGCTTCGCTGTGGCCTTGAACTGCGGGATGGGTTCCAGTTCCTTGAATGCAGAAGTGAACGCGTTGGAAAGACTCCAGATGGTTCGCGGTTTGAAGTCCTCGTACTTGGGCTCGAAGTACAGGTCATGCACGGTCCGAGCAAGATGTTTCGGAGCTTCCAGCCTGCCCTCGACAAAGGCTTCGTAGATGACTACCTTCGCGGTAACATCCGTCAGCTCATTTCTTTGCCATGCCTCAACCTGCTTTCGCATCGGCTCGAAGTTCCGTTGCATCCGATCGACGCCGACCGACACGCAGTCGATGAGCGAAAACGACTTCGAGTGTTTGGCGAGTACGGGAGTGAAGTCCCCCGAGAACGCCATGTTCGAGCACACAAATACGCGGTACCCGCAGGTCATCGCCAGGCGCATGCTCTTGTCGTGGGAATTTCGAACACCTATCGAAAATCGGCAACTCGCCATTTCGGTTGCAAGGTCGAGAACGCCGAACACCTTCATGCCGTCCGGCGACACCGCATACTCATCGTGGACGACTCCGATGTGTCGAAATCCGAGAGTTTCGATCAGGGCCTGCACGATCTCGTGATGCGGGATCGGACGGTGTGTTTCCGTTGCTGGTGGTGTCGGCACCAGCGCCAGTTCTTCACGGCCAATCGTTCGGCCGCTATAGCCAATGAGCGTACTTGTTTCTGACATACTGCTTCCTCCTTGTTGGATTGAATTGTGATTTCTGGGTGGGTAAGAACGAAAAGGGAGATGAAGGGGAATGGCGGCAGCTATTCGGCTCAACCGAACAACGATGCCTGTTCGGGAACTATCGGCCTGCCACGCGGTCTTCTGCCCAGCGCCCCCGGTCGTTGCCCGAAGATCAAGACCGAATCGCCGCCGATAGCTTCTTCGATGATGGCGGCTGGAGTGTTCTGCCCGGCCAGCAGACTGGGAGCCAATTCGACGGAAGAAGCATCATCAACAGGGCAGGCAGTCGATGGAAACAGTTTCTTGTGCTCCGCGCTTAGGGCCTTCCAAACTGAATCAGCCGTCTCTCCAATTCCATTTCTTTCGACGAGTTCTCGGGCCATTGCCGAAAGCATGTCATCGTCTTCATCGATATTCTGAAGTCCTTCGCCTGCGAACTTGCCCTCCATGGTAAGTGCCACGAGGAGCTTCTTGCCCATCAGCCGCAGACAAGCTGTCTGCATCGTGCCTTCGTAGCAGAGGAACTTCACACGCACTGGCCGACGTTGGCCGATGCGCCAGGAGCGTCGGCTGGCCTGCCGCAATGTGTGCAATGAATATCCCGATTCGTAGAAGATGATGGTTGGGAAATCCAACAAGTCGAGGCCTGTCTCTACGAGTTTGGGATGAGAAATGACAACCTGCACTCCTTCCTTGATCTGTCGTGCATACCAGCCTTCCCGCTTGGACGTGTCGACACTCGCCCGGAGAACGGCTGTGCGAATGCCTTCGTTGCTCAGGATCCGCTGCAAACGTGCTGTGACATCATGTTTCTGCGTGTACACCGCAAACACCTGGCAGCGTCTTCCCCCGGCGAGTTCTTTCTTGATCTCCTCGATCAGCTTCCTTTCCTTGGAATGCAGCTGCTCCTCAGGAAGGTCCTGCGTCTCCGCGATGACAAAGCGAACATTGCGCTTCAGTTCGGGATCAAACTCCGTGCCGTACAGAGTCCCCAATCCATAGGGATGGTCTGGATAGAGGAGCAGAGTGTTGAGCATCGTGCTCAGCACTGACCGGTTGCCTCGGTGCTCCTTTAACGCCTTGCGGATGGCGTCTTCCAGTTCCCGGTAGGCAGCCATCATGAGCGGGTCCATCGGGACACTCAGATAGGTCTCCTCGTAAGGCGGCAACTCCCCGGATATGTCTTCGAGGAAGACGAACGCGCACAGCTGCATCAGGAATTCGCCGAAGAGTAAGGGAGATGCCCCCGGTTTCCGGCGCACGGTGCTAGTCGTCTTCGACTTGGAACAACGATTGTCGGACGGTTCGACCTTGGTGATCGTTTCGAGAACACCATAGTCTTGGGTAAACGAACTTCGGCCTGTGGTGCCCCATTCGTAGCCGTGTTCTTTCATCCTTGCGGCTTCGAGCCGGAACAGAGTGTTGAATAAGTCGTCTGCATATCCGCCGAGAAGCGTTCCCGTCAGCCCCACGATGCGATCGGTACACGAGGACAAAGTGCCGAGAGCATTGCCCTGGGCGGTATCGCCGGCAAGCTGGTGAATCTCGTCGCAGATTGCGTAATCGAACCATCCCGGCATGTAGCGCCCAATGAACTCAATCGGCGCCATGCGCCGGATCTTGTCGGAATCGGCCTGCCAGAGTGCGCTATGGATAGGTCGGCATGCCTTATCACCTCTGGATTCGACAGTTTCCGCGATTTTGACCTTCTCAAATTCCGCAATGGTCAATCGGCTCTCATCGACAATGACGGGCTTGCCAGTGTCGGAATTGACCACGCAACCCAGATACGGACCAGAACGCGGCACGCGGTAAGCGTGACGCCAGAAGTACCCGAGCTTCGCGCGTTCGCGGCCCACAATGAACAAGGAAGGTCTTCCACACAGCGACAGCCATCGTTGCCGTGGAGTCGATGAGGACCTTCGCAAGCGCAGCTCGCTGAGACTGGTCTGAAAACCCTCCCGTAGGATGCGGCCCTGGCGCAGCCGGACTTCGTTCACACCATGCGCCTTGTTCTCGTCCCCGCCGTTGCGGAGATCGTCGATCAGAAATACTCGTACTCCTGGCAACGTTAGAAACGCTTCCCGCGCCCACTTTTCGACCAGGTGCGGAGGCACCATGGACAGCGCGGTGTATGGTTTGCCCTGGCTATGGACATGGATAGCGCCCAGCGAGATCAACGTCTTCCCAGTGCCGCATTCTGCAACCACCATCGCGGTGCGAGCTTCTCGCCAGCGTTTGGCGAGACCCATGATCGCGATGGCTTGGGCGGGAAAGGGTCTTCGCAACAATCCCTCAACCCGCGGTGAGACCGCATCATCGAACTGATGCAGCGCGGGGTACTCTTCGAGAATGCGTGCCCCGAGTAAGGCAGCATTCGCACGCATGTAGTCATAAATTGTAGATAGTTCTGGCATGGGAACTTCCTCACCCAAATAGGAGAAAAGACTTCAGACAACAAAAAGCGGGAAAGAAGAGACTAGGACGACCGAACTAGTGGGGAAGAAATCTGTGAGAATAAATTAGGCTTTGAATCGCACCGCGCTGACCGGGGGTACTGCTCGGGCTCAAGGGAGAGGAGATAGAGAATCGTTCTTAAGCCGACACTGGCGGCACTCGTGACCCGCCATTACTCATTAAATGTCATCCTGATCGGCAGCAGCCTGCAGCTTCTTTACGTCGAGAACGTCTTGCTCCCGGCCACTCGCAAGTTTGTTCCGGATCAAGTCCCCTTTGGAAATCACGTTGATTTGTACTTCCCCATCGATGAGGCCTTGAATCCGGTTCTGCCAAGCCTCGTCGAACGTGAGACCATCGATGCGCTGCAGGATATCCACCCGCGCGGGCGGTTGGCCAATCTGGAAAGTTGAACCATCCACAAAATCCTGAGGGCTGAGACCGTCTAGAGGTGCCCCGTATTGGGTGAGCGCCCGATACACGGCAGCACCGTTCGCATCGTCGGGGCGAATCAAGAGGTCTAGGTCTTTTGTAGCTCGCGGTTCAGCGTAAACACCGAAAGCATACCCCCCCACAACCAGGTACCTAACGCCGTGCGCGTTAAATGCGCGTAGCAGGTCCTTCAGATCCTTCGGCATCATCGATCGGAACTCCCTTGAAAGCGGCGGCGAAGCTGTAGGCCGCTTCGCTTACATCCCAGACAGCTGTAAGTCGATCTCCAATCGGCAGGCTCTGCCAGTAGAGGTACGTCTCCCGTTGCTGCTGTCGGGGGTCCTTTACCTTCCGGACTCGTTTGTCAATGCTCATGTTCACCGCCCATGCTGCCAGCCTCCCGAGGACTTCGAGTAGATTATATTCTCACGCTCGCCACTTCTCTTGCATTCCGGCTCATTGGGACTTTTGCGGAAGAAGACGTCTCAATTACATCGCGTCCATGAACATGTCTTCGAGACTCAGCTTGGGCCACTGAATTGAGCCTAGTTTGGCCGGAAGGCGGATTCCCTCGCTCTCGACCCCCCAGCTCAACCAGTCGAGAAACTGTTCTTTTGTTCCTTTGACCATCACTGGATCGCAACCAATGCCGAGGATGTGGCTCATCGCATGGTGGGTCTTCAGTTCCTCTGAAAACCAATCGCCCCACTCCGGCGCCCCGGGAATCCCGAAAATGTGGGCGAGGGAGGTCCAGACAAATTGTTGGTCCGACCCTGCCAGCAGAGTCCTTCCGGAGTTCGATGACATGTTGCCTGAGGCGAACTCCTCGGACATCCCTATGAGGTGGCGCAGCGGCTTCTTTCGTCCGGGCACCTGAATGGAACCCTTGAAGCACTGCGCGTTTCGCTCCAAGCACACACGAATTGGCTGCACATCTGGCCCTTCCACCATAACCCGGTCTGTCATGGATATGGCCGCGCTGATGGCCGAGATCTGAGTGTCGCCGCCAATGACCGAGATCAGGTGCGCCTTGGCCTGTCGGGGCGGATCGGGTAGCACCTCGCCGATAAAACGGTCCAGGTGAAGCTTGATGCTGGTGGTTGTCTTCTCCGTGCTCTTCACATACGTCAGCCAACCGAAGCGAAGGTGTGCGTTCTTCATTCGGGTTCCTT
>WNFZ01005168.1_pt1 | contig 11995 bp, 10 predicted proteins | sample 5400081 | NCBI WGS metagenome assembly WNFZ01 (sample SAMN13153365, study PRJNA577476) | soil metagenome | isolation source: 80 cm soil or saprolite under grassland replicate 1 | place: USA:California | collected 2016-06-15
GGAACGCGCCTTCGTGCATCATGACGATGCGGTCCGAATAGCGAAACACCACGTCCATGTCGTGCTCGATCACGACGGCGGTGACGCCGCCGCCGCGTACCACGGACGATACGGTATCCATGATCTGCGCCTTGTCGCGGGTGCTCACCCCGCTGGTCGGCTCGTCGAGAAACAGCAGGCGTGGCCGCAGCGCATAGGCGACGGCGACGTCGAGCAGCTTGCGCTCGCCCTGCGCCAGCCCGCCGGCGAGAACCTCGGCCTTGCTGCCCAGGTCGAACTCGTCGAGCACTTCGAGCGCCTCCCGGCGCACGTCGTAGTCATGCTCGGCGAGCGTCGCCATCTTCACGGTCTTGCCTTCGCGGGAAAAAATCGACAGCGCGACATTGTCGAACACCGAGAGGCCGTCGAACAGATTGACGATCTGGAAGCTGCGGGCAATGCCGGCCTTGATGCGCTCTGCGACGCTCGTGTAGGTGATGTCGCGATCCTCGAGCAGGATCTGGCCGCTGTCCGGCTGCAGATGCGCGCTGATCAGGTTGACGAGAGTGGTCTTGCCGGCACCGTTCGATCCGACCAGCGACAGGAATTCGCCCTTGTGCACCACGAAATCGAGACCATCGCAGGCGCGAGTGTCCCCGAACTGCTTCCTCAAATTCACGGTCTTGAGCAGGATCACGTCAGGACTTCCCTCTTGCCAGGCGCTGACCGAGCTTGGAAATGGCGCCCACGATGCCGGTCGGCAACACCAGAACCAGGGTGACCAGGACCACGCCCAACAGAAGCTGCCAGTACTCGGTCGACGCCACCGCGTAGGTCTTCAGATAGGTGAACACCATTCCGCCAACGATGGGTCCGGTGAAATTGCGGAAGCCACCGAGCAGCGCGGTAAACACGATCTCGCCCGAGAACGTCCAGTAGAGAACGTCGGGCGTGGTCAAGCCGTTGAGCGGCACCCACAGGATGCCGGCCAGCCCGGTGAAGGTTCCGGAGACGAGAAAGGCGATCCAGCGAAACCGGCGGATCCTGATCCCGAGAAAACGCGCCCGGATCTCGTTGTCGCGAATGGCCTGCAGCGTCTTGCCGAACGGCGAGTGCACGATTACCCACATCAGGACGACGCAAACCACGAAGACGGCGAGCACGTAGTAATAATACGACGTGATGAATTGCTGGAATCCGCGGGGACCCGAGAAGCTGAGCCAGCCCAGCAGCAAGGTCGGGCGGGGGACCCGCAGGCCGTCGCTGCCGCCGGTCTCCCAGTACAGCTTCAGCGCCAGGCTGTAGACCACCTGGGAAATCGCCAGCGTGAGAATACCGAAGAAGATCTGCGTATGCCGCACACAAATATAGCCGAACAGCGCCGACATGATCGCGACCGCCGGAATCCCGATCAGGATGTAGAACTCCATGGAATGCGGCCCGAGATACTGGACCACGAAAGCGACGGTGTAGGCGCCGATGCCGAAATAGGCGGAATGGCCGAACGACAACAGGCCGGTGTAACCGAGCAGCAGGTTGAACCCGAGCGCGGCGATTGCAGCGATCAGGCCGTAGATCAACAGCTGCATCTGGTAGACCTCGACGAAGGCCGGGATCACGATCAGCACGAGCAGCATCAGCGCCGCCGCGGCTGCGAGCTTGAGCACGGAGCGGCTCCGCGAGGCTTTGAGATCGGCGTTCATCACGCGGTCCCGAACAGGCCGGTCGGGCGCACCAGCAGCACCAGGGCGGCGATGAGATACAGCACCGCGAGCTCGAGCTCGGGAAAGAACTGAATTCCGGCGGTCCGCACGAAGCTCACGACAACGGCGCCGATCAGCGCGCCCTTGAGGCTGCCGAGCCCGCCGATGACCACGACCACGAAGGCGATGATCAGCGCGTCGATCCCCATGCCGAGCACGGCGGCCTGGGTCGGCACCACGATCGCGCCGCCGAGCCCCGCCATGAAGCAGCCGATGCCGAACGCCGACACGTAGACCAGCCCGACGTTGAGACCGAGCGCCGAAGCCATGCGGCGATCCTGGGACGTCGCCCGCAGCATCACGCCGAATTTGGTGTGATAGATGCCCGCCCACAGCACCACGGCCGCGATCACGCCGACGCCGATCACCACCAAATTGTAAGCAGGATAGAACAGGCCGCCGACATGGATGATCGGCAGCGCGTCCATCAGCGTGTCCGCCGAAAGCGGCGTGCCGCCCCAGATCAGGCGCATCATATCCTCGAGGATCTGAATGAGCCCGAACGTGACCAGCAGCTGGTACTCCTCGGCGCGGCGATAGAACGGCCGCAGCAACAGCGGCTCGATCACCATGCCGATCAGCGCCACCGAAAGCGCGCCCACCGGCAGCAGCAGGAACAGCCACTTGAGAGGCACGCCGAGCGCGATGCCGCGCCCGACGAGCCAGGCGGTGACGTAGGCGCCGACCGCATAGAGGCTGCCGTGCGCGAGATTGACGATCCGCATGACGCCGAAGATCAGGCTCAAGCCCGCGGCGATCAGGAAAAGCACCGAGGCGTACAGCAGCGAGTTCAGGATTTGAATCGTCAGGATCGCCAATGGTCCCCCCTTCCACCTTGGCGCGGCCCGCAATTCCGCACCCCGACGCGGAATCGCTGCGACCCTCCCGGAGCAACTCGCCGGATCAGGCGAGCCGCTCGTTCGTGCGAATTCCTAACATGGCTTTCGCGCAATTGTCGCCACTCAAAATCAACCGCGCCCGATATTGCACGGGCGCGGCGGTATTTGCGTCAAACGACTTGACCGCGGATCAGTTCACCCGACCGCCTTGGGCCAGGTGGTCTTGATCCAATTCGCTGCCGCGGTCGACTCGTTGTGGGTCGTGCCGGGCTTCGCCCAGCCTTGCGGAGCCGTGATGTTCCGGATCGGAATGGTGATGATCCGGCTGGGATCCCAGCTCGCGAACTCGTACTCCGGCAGGTTCTTGCTGAAGCCGGTGACCGCGTCCTTGTAGGCCTGGTGGTCGGGCCGCATGTAGAGATAGCCCGACGGGGTATCCATGCCGAGGCCCTCGAGCTGGCTGATGATCGCCTCGTCCTCGGGCCAGCCGCCGCCCAGCTTGTTGGCCCGCTCGATGGCGGTCTTCAACAGGTAGAGCGCCACATACGCGCCTTCCGACTGGAAGTTCGGGTACTCTTTCCAGCGATTGTAGTAACGCTGGACGAAGCTCTTGTTGAGCGGCCAGCGATCGCCACCCGGATAGGTGAAGTGATAGTTGGAGTGCACGCCCGCGAGCACGCCCTCGGGATGGTCCTTGCCGATCGCATGCGGCGCGACGCCGAACGCGATCGTGCTCGCGACCTTCATCTTATCGAACAGGCCGTAGCGCAGCGCCTGCTTGTAGAAGGCCACGTAATCGCCGCCCCATACCGAAGAAATCAGCAGGTCGGGCTGTGCCGACATGATCTTGGTGATGTGGGCGGTGAAGTCGGTGGTGCCGAGCTTCGGCCAGCTTTCCGAGACGACCTCGGTTCCGGGCACCAGCCGTTCGAGCGCGAGGGTGAAGTGCTCGGACGCATTACGCCCATAGCTGTAGTCCGGATGGATGTGGGCGATCTTGCGGACCTGCGGCCAGGTCTGCGCTACACCGACGGCGGCCGTGATCCCATCCGCCGATTGAATGTTGGTGATGCGGAAGCAGTATTTCGGGTTGGGAACCGCCTTGTCGAACAGGAAGTCGGTGCACCCGTCGGTGAAAATCGTCAGCAGTCCGAGCTCCTCGGCCACCGGGCCGAGCGCCGGGGTGTTGGCGCTGGAGATGACGCCGGTGAACAGGTCGATTTTGGCGTCGAGCTTCATCCGCCGCAGCTCTTTGACGTTGGCGTCGGTGCCGGCCGCTTCGTCGGCGGTGATGGTTTCGATCTTGCGCTTGCCCAACAGCCCGCCTTGGGCGTTGATCTCTTCCGCCGCCATGGTGTGGCCCTTGAATGACGGCTCACCGAGCACCGCGGCGGCGCTGGTCAGGAACGTCATGTGGCCGGTCTTGAAGGGCGTGTCGGGAATTTTTCCCTTGGCGGGTTCCTGGGCGGCTTTGAGCAGTTGCGAGCCGCCGACGAGACCCGCGCCGGCGAGGCCCGCCCCGCCGACGGTCACGCCCAACGTGTTGAGAAAGGCGCGACGATTTACGGTAGGTGTCTTCTCCATGAACGTCCTCCCTTTTGGACAGCGGATCGTCTCATTGGCGACCCGTCGAGGTGGTCGGGACACTACATCATCTTACCCGCGTGGAACAGCAGCCATTTTGCGCGCCTGGCAGGGAAAACCGCAAGGCCGTGAACCCATTGGCGCGATTGGCCGGGGTCGGAGCCGGTCCCATCATGCATGGCCGGCGATGAGAGCCTGCGATCCGCTCAAAATGGGTGGCGAGCGTTGCGGATTCCGATCGAGCCGCAGATAGCTGTGGTCCATCGCCGCGGGATCGAACATCAGGCTGAAATCTGCGGATGGGTCCGCGCCCGCCGCGGCGGCAAGCATCAGGATACCGAGGGCAGCCAAACCCACAGCCCGGCCCGGAAATTTCCACCCCACGCCCATGATCGCGCTCCCCGGCAGATGATGCACCATTGCGCGCAAAAGGGAAGCCGACCCATTCGGATTTCTCTCACAAGTTCGTAAATTCCGGGGTTTGGCAACGCCCGGCGGTTCGCGATGCCGGCCCGACCCTTCAGTCCGATATCTCGCCGTTCGGGCCGGCATCGATCTCGACAAGACCCTCGGGCGATATGGAAAAAATTTGCGGCTCGGGCGCGAACGTCCGCACCTCTTGCACCGAGAAACGGGGGTTCCAGCCGTGGTTTTCGTCGATGGCGCCGATCTCGAGAGGCAATCCCCATCGGCTCGACCAGCAGATCTCGCTCGTGCTCGGGAATGGCATCGTCAGTTCCAACCGTTTCCAAACGCATTCTCCCCGCAGCGCTGCCGGCGATTGCCGAGATGCTTGCGTCACCCGGTATCCGCCGCGCGGAACATTGAGCACGTGCGCGAGGCCGACCCAATCGGAGAATATTCCGATCCGATAGAGCGTCGTGCGATCGGCGTGAATCAGGATCTTCCGATCGTGATCGATCAGCCGGTACAGGTATTCGCCCGGGCCCGATTTCTCGACGTAGAGGTCGAGGGCCGCATCCGTTCTGCGTCGCAGGCGGCGGTCCGCCTCGCGCCAGGCCTCGAGCTCGTGCGTGCGGCCGACGTTGTCGCGATACTCGGCGCGAAAATACACCTGCTGCGGCGCCGCCAGGGTCGGGAAGTCCGCCTCCCATTCCGAGCCGGCGTCGCCGGCCCGAACCGCCGCGGTCAAGTTTAGGCACAGCACTCCCGCGATCAGTGCGCGGCCTTGTTTCATTGCCGTACCGCCTTGGCGGAATCGAAATAGCTGTAGGTCTTGCCCTGGTAGGTGAGCGCCTTGGTCTGGAGCTCGATCGTGTACTCCTTCTTGTGCGGATCGACGTCGCGACCGCTCGGGTCCGTCGGCAGTTTGAGCGCGATGCCGGTCGCTACGGTTTTGGGCCGCAGTGTCCGCGAAACCACCTGGTAATCGCCGGGGCCGGGGCCGTTTCTGAGCGCCTCGAGCAGCGGCCGGCCGTCGGCGCGCGGCAGGCTCAGACCGAGAATGCCGGCGAGCGTCGGCGCCACGTCGACGTTTCCGGTGGGAAGCGGGTCCTTGAGGCCCTCGCGAAAATCCGGCCCATAGGCGATCAGCGTATTGTGCACGTCGAGCGGACTGAAGCTGCCGTGCATGCCGCGATACGGATTGTTGAGCAGCGAGCCCGAATACTCGGTCCCCTTCGCGCCGCCGATGACTGCGGACGCATCGTAATCGTAGCTGACGACGAGATCGGGGTTGCGGCCGGCCGTGTTCTCCACGCGGATCAGGTTCAACGGAAGCGTGCCGGGAAGCTCACCGTAGCGGCTGGCCACGAAGACGGCGCCGATTTCGCTGCGCGTCTGCAGGAACTCGACCGCCTTGCGCACGGTCGCGGCGTCGTGATCGGGCGCGTAGATGTAATCGCTGCCGCCGTTCACCGCGATGACGAGGGCGTTGGGCGGAAGGCTCGCCGGGACCTTGTGCGGTCCGATGTTGTATTTCTGGCCTTCCTTGCCGCACAGCTTGCCGTCGGGATCGGTCTCGACCGGGTAAACCGGCGTGCCATCCGCCTTGATGCCGAGCCCGACCGGCAGATACGTGCATCCGATGCCGTCGAAGACGGCAAAGCCCGCACGGTGCATGAGCTCGGCGAGCCGGACGAGGCCGGAGACGGAATAGCCATTGGGATCGACGTCTCCCACTGCGCCGTCCTGAATGCCGCGCAACGGAAACAGCTTGCTCGATCCGCCCACATTGCTGTGGCCGTGGTCCGAGACCACGATGATGTCGGTCGTGGCTTCCTCGCCGATTTGTTTGAGCTTGGCGCGCAACTGTCCGAGCATGCCGTCGGTCGAGCGCAGGGCGTCGCGGGCGTTGGGACTGCCGACGCCGTAAACGTGCTGCGAAGTATCAGGATCGCGGATCCAGAGCACGCTCAGCCGGGGCGACTTTTTCGGCAGGATGTAATCGATATAGACGTCGGCCATGTACTGAAGACCGGCCTTGTACGGGCTCCCGGCGGTGTCGGTGGGGTCGAACGTCACGCCGTCCTTCAGGCGCTTGGGCGCCTTGAACTCGATGGGATTGCCGTTGTTCGGCGCCAACGTCAGCTCGTCCGGCGCATAGGTTTTCGCGGTGGTGGCCGGCAGCGGGACGCCGGCCGCCTGCAGCTCCTTGGCAAAGCTCAGCGGCAGCGCCGTCTTTTCATCGAGCAACAGGCCGCCGCGCTTGTAGTCCTGGATGAAGGCGGCTCCGGTCTTGCCGACGGCCGCAGTGACCATTCCGGCCTTCTGGGCCGCCTCGAACAAGGTATCGATCAGAAGCAGGTCGCCTTTCAGGAACCTGGTCAAGTCGTTGAGGATGGCATAATCCTCGCTGAACACCGGCTGCTGGAAATCCACCTTGGCATTGGCCGAATCCGCCCCCTCCGCTCCCGGTTGCCAAACCGTGTTGCCGTAATAGCCGGTCGAGCCCGGGAAACCGCCGGTGGCGAAGCTCGCGGCATTCATCATCGTGAAGGTCGGGTAAGTCGAGTGATTGTCGGTGAATTCGACGCCCGACTCGCGAAGCGCATGGAGGTTGGGTGTATCGGTCGGATTGATCGAATCCGGACGCAGCCCGTCCCAGACGAAGATGATGACCTTGCGCTCCTGGGCCGCGGCGTCGTCGCAGCCTTGGATCATACCGACGAGCAAACCCAAGGCGGCGATGCTCCCCGCCAATCGGGTCGAATATCGAACAGATGTTCGGCGCAGCCCGGGCATGGTCGCCTCCCCGTTTCATCCTGTATGGCGATTTTTTATGACGCTAGAATGTAGCAGCCCGGATGGACGGTCCAGAGCTTTTCGGTGCGGGCCCCGCGTTCGAGCTGGCCCCGAAGACGACGGCCGGAACCCTCGACAGCGCGGACCTCTCGTCCGTTATGATGTCCGCCGAGGATCGGCTGCGCACTCGAGAATGGGAATACCGGCGTGGGCAAATTCGCCGAAGTCCGGCTGACGAATATCCGCAAATTCTGGGGCGTCGACCGCGCGGTCGAGGACGTGAGCTTCACGGCCGAGCCGGGGCATTTGGCGGTGCTGCTCGGGCCATCGGGATGCGGCAAGTCGACGACGCTGCGCATCATCGCCGGGCTCGAGATGCCGGATTCCGGAACGGTCGCGATCGCGGGCCGCGACGTCACCTCGCTGCCCCCGTCGCGGCGCGGCGTGGCGATGGTATTTCAATCCTATGCGCTGTTTCCGCACCTCACCGTCGCCGAGAACATCCTGTTCGGCCTGAAGGTGCGCAAGGTGCCGCGTGCGGAACGGGACGCGCGCTTGCAGCGCGCCGCCGGCATTCTCGGGCTCGACCAGCTGCTGGAGCGCAAGCCGGCGCAGCTTTCCGGCGGCCAGCAGCAGCGCGTCGCGCTGGGGCGCGCGATCGTCAGCGAGACGCCGCTCTGTTTGATGGACGAGCCGCTGTCGAATCTCGACGCGCAGCTGCGCGGCGATATGCGCCGCGAGATCCGGGCGCTGCAGCGCCGCCTGGGCATCACCATGGTCTATGTCACCCACGACCAGGTCGAAGCGATGACCCTGGCCGATCAGGTCATCGTGATGCGCGCGGGACGCATCGAGCAGGCGGCTCCGCCCGCCGAGCTCTACGCCCGCCCCGCGACGATCTTCGCGGCCCGCTTCATCGGCACGCCGCCCATGAACGTGATTCCCGCGGGCGCGCTCGCGAAGGCCAACGGCGAGCTCGCCCCGGCCGTGGCGAAGCTCGGATCTCTCGAGGGACTGGCCCTTGGCGTGCGGCCCGAAGCCGTGCAAATTCATGACCGGGGGGTGCCCGCCCGGGTCGTCGCCGTCGAGTACCTCGGGGCCGATACGCTGATCGAAGCCCGGATCGAGGACGAAGGCTTCATGATCCGCGCGGCCGGTCGCTTCGAGGCCGCGGCAGGGGATCTCCTGCATCTGGGCTGGGAGGCGAGCGCCACGCATTGGTTCGAATTGTCATCGGGCCGACGCATCGACACGCCAGCTTAAATCCGATGAGTTGCCGAACAGAGGCGGAGGAGAGAGATCATGAATAGACGCCGGTTGCTGTTGGGAACGGCCGCCATCGCCGGCGGCATGATCGCACGGCCCGCGATTGCGCAGGCCGAGACCGAGATCTCGTTCTTCTATCCGGTCGCGGTCGGCGGCCCGATCACGAAGATCATCGACGGCTTCGCGGCGGATTTCGAAAAGGAAAATCCGCGGTTCAAGCTGAAGCCGATCTACGCGGGCACCTATCAGGAAACCATCGCCAAGGCGCTGACCGCGCACAAGAGCGGCACCGCCCCGGTCACCTCCGTGCTGCTGTCGACCGACATGTTCTCGCTGATCGACGAGGACGCCGTCGTTCCGTTCGACGATTTCGCGCGCGGCGAGAGCGACCGGAAATGGCTCGAGAGCTTCTTCCCGGCGTTCATGGCGAACAGCCAAACAGCGGGCAAGACCTGGGGCATTCCATTCCAGCGCTCGACCATCGTGCTGTATTGGAACAAGGAGGCGTTCCGCGAGGCGGGGCTCGATCCCGAGCTCCCGCCGGCGGATTGGGCCCAGCAGGCCTCGTTCGCCGAGAAGCTGACCAAGCGCGACGGGTCTGGAAACGTCACGCAATGGGGCCTGCAGATTCCGTCGAGCGGCTTCCCCTATTGGCTGTTCCAGGCGCTCGCCATCCAGAATGGCGAGGAGCTGATGAATCGCCAGGGCGACCAGACCTTTTACGCCAGGCCGGCCGTGATCGAAGCCCTGCAATATTGGGTGGATCTCGGCCGCAAGCACAAGGTGATGGCGCCGGGCACGATCGAATGGGGCACGACGCCGAAGGATTTCTTCGAGCGCAAGACCGCGATGATGTGGACCACTACCGGCAATCTCACCAATGTGCGCGCCAACGCCAAATTCCCGTTCGGGGTGGCGATGCTGCCGGCCGGCAAGCGGCGCGGCAGTCCGACCGGCGGCGGCAATTTCTACATCTTCAAGAAGAGCGCGCGCGAGCAGCAGGAAGCGGCGTTCCGCTTCATTCAGTGGATCACCTCGCCGGAACGCGCGGCGCAATGGGGCATCGATACCGGCTACGTGGCGGTGCGCCCGGATGCCTGGGACACGGCGGCCATGAAGAGCTACGTCGGCGGCTTCCCGGCCGCCGCGGTCGCCCGCGACCAGCTGCGATATGCGGTCGCCGAACTGTCGACGCACGAGAACCAGCGCGTCACCAAGGCGCTCAACGACGGCCTGCAGGCGGCGCTTGCCGTGAACAAGAGCCCCGCGCAGGCGCTCGGCGACGCGCAGACCGAGGCGGAACGCATCCTCAAGCCGTACCGGACGTGATTCCTCCCGCGTGTCGTTTCACACGTGAGAGTGAGCCAAGTGCGCTTCCCGTCTCCCAGCCAAATCCCGGGTGTTCCCGGGTTTGGCCATTACTATGATTGATCCAAGTCGGAAACGTCCGACTTGGACATGGGAGAGGATGGCGAGTTGCGAGCGTAGCAAGCAACGAGCCGGGTGAGGGGTATGGATTTGTCTTAAGAACCCCTCACCCGGTCCTTCGCAGGCGAATGCCTGCTCGGACCACCCTCTCCCGCAAGGGGAGAGGGTTTCCCAGTCTGCCTCGCCGTAGGCGTAACGTATGCGACGTCGGTTGACCGAAATCCACGCCTGGCTGTTTTTGCTGCCGGCGCTGGCGCTGCTCGCGCTGTTCACCCATTGGCCGGCGCTCGAGACCTTCATCGACAGCCTGCACTCCACCCCGCGCGGGCGCCGCGCCGAGGCGTTCGTTGGGCTCGACAATTATCGGCAGATGCTCGAAGACCCGGTGTTCCGCCAGGCGATCGTCAACAATCTCTGGTACGCGCTCGGCACCATTCCGACCTCGATCGGGCTCGCGTTGCTGATGGCGATCTGGGTCAACGACCGCATCGCCGGCCGCACCGCGTTGCGCATGGCCTATTTCACCCCGACCGTGCTGCCGATGATCGCGGTGGCGAACATCTGGCTGTTCTTCTACACGCCGCAATACGGCTTGCTCGAGCAGGCGCTGGGATTGTTCGGCGCGCCGCCGCGCAATTGGCTGGGTTCCACCGACACGGTGCTCGCCTGCGTGACACTGGTGGCGATCTGGAAGGAGGCGGGATTCTTTATGATCTTCTACCTCGCGGCGCTCCAGCAGATCTCGCCGACGCTCGGCGAGGCGGCGGCGCTCGAGGGCACCTCGCGCTGGACGTTCTTTCGCCGCGTGCAGTTTCCGCTGCTGATGCCCACCACCTTGTTCGTGCTCGTCAACGCCGTCATCAACGCGTTCCGGACCGTCGACCACATCGTGGTGATGACGCGCGGCGGTCCGGACAATGCCAGCACGTTGCTGCTCTATTACATCTATCAGGTGGGCTTCAGCTTCTGGGATACCACCTACGCGGCGACGCTGACCATCGTCATGCTGTTCGCGCTCGCGGGCGCGGCACTCGGCCAATATTTCCTGCTCGACCGCCGGATCCATTATCGATGAGCACCGCAGGGGTCTACGAACCGCGGGGCGCGGCCCGGCTCGCCGAAACGGCCGGGGCCTGGCTGCTCGCGGTCCTTTGGATCCTGCCGCTCGTCTATGCGGTCTGGGCGGCGTTTCACGCGCCGGAGTTCTCCGCGCGATTTTCGCTTTTCGCGCCGTGGACGCTGGAGAATTTCGTTCGGGCCTGGGAGGCGGCGCCGTTCGCGCGGTATTTCCTCAACACGTTCGTGCTGGTCACGCTGATCCTCGCCTGTCAATTCCTGCTGTGCACGCTCGCGGCTTACGCGTTCGCGCGCTACCGCTTCGCCGGCCGCGAGGCGGTGTTCGCGCTCGTGCTCGCGCAATTGATGATCATGCCGGACGTGCTGATCGTCGAGAATTACCGCACCATGAGCCGGCTCGGGATTCTCGATTCGATCCCGGCGATCGCGCTGCCTTACGTGGCCTCGGCGTTCGGCATCTTTCTGCTGCGCCAGACTTTCAAGATGGTCCCGAAGGAATTGGAGGACGCGGCCCGCATCGAGGGCGCGAACGACCTGCAGATCCTGCTCAGGGTCTACGTGCCGCTGGCGCGGCCCATCTACGTCGCCTACGGCTTGGTTTCCGTGAGCTATCACTGGAACAATTTTCTGTGGCCGCTGATCGTCACCAACTCGGTCGAGGCCCGGCCGCTGACCGTCGGACTTCAGGTGTTCGCGTCGACCGACCAGGGCATCGACTGGTCGATCATCTGCGCCGCCACGCTGATGACGTCCGCGCCCTTGCTGCTCGGCTTCCTGCTGTTCCAGCGCCAGTTCATCCAGAGCTTCTTGCGCGCCGGCATCCGTTGAAAAAAGCCGCAACGGCGGCTCGCGCCG
>WNFZ01010115.1_pt1 | contig 11995 bp, 10 predicted proteins | sample 5400081 | NCBI WGS metagenome assembly WNFZ01 (sample SAMN13153365, study PRJNA577476) | soil metagenome | isolation source: 80 cm soil or saprolite under grassland replicate 1 | place: USA:California | collected 2016-06-15
CGGCGAGCATGCCCCGCAGCCCGCCGAACCCGCGCGAGCCCACGACGACCAGGCTGGCGGCGCGGGACACCCCGACCAGGACGGCCGCCGGGTAGCCGGCGATCACCGCGGTGGTGACCTTCAGGCTCGGGTACGGGGCGTGCACCTTGGTCGCGTTCTCGAGCAGCATGGCCCGGACATCGGCGACGACCGCGCCGATCTCGACCGCCACGAACGTGCCGGCGGAGTACATCGTCGGCGGTTGGAGCCCGTGCACCAGCCGCAGCGGGAGATGGCGTCGCGCCGCCTCGCCGGCCGCGTACCCGGTGGCCCGCCGGGAGTCGGCCGAGCCGTCGACGCCGACGACCACCGGCGGACGCTGAAGCCTGGACATCGAGACCTCCGTTCTCGCGGCCCTCAGCCTGGTCCGATCGCCCCTGTCGGCCCAGAGTCAGACCGACTGGCCGGCCAGGACCTTCGGCCCGGCGTCGGTCGTCGCCGTCCGGGGTACGGCCAGGCCGGTGAGCGCATCGAAGAAGTACGCGGCGTCGAGGTCGAGGCGCAGCGCGATCCGCTGCCCGGTGCTGCCTCCTCTCCTCTACCGCCAGCGTGACCCTCCCCACTTCCCGGCCGCAGCGGCGAAGGTCCCGGCCGCGGAGGGGCCAACGGATCTGTTGACTGGGCCCGCGCTGAGGTGGTCTGGAACGTGAACCGGTATGAGGAGGAAGCGATGAAACGGTGGTATGTCGGAGACGTGATGACCGCCGACGTGGTCAGCGTCGCCCCCACGACGGGGTACAAGGAGATCGCCGATCTGATGGTCCGCCACAGCATCAGCGCCGTACCGGTCGTCGACGAGCAACGCCACGTGCTCGGCGTGGTGTCCGAAGCGGATCTGCTGGCCAAGCTGGAGTACGCCGACCGCGTCCCGCGCCACCCGCTGGCCACCCGGCGCATGCGCAACGGGCGCCGGAAGGCCGCCGGGGACACCGCCACCGACCTCATGACCGCCCCCGCCGTGACCATCCCCGCCATCGAGACGGTGACCCGCGCGGCCCGGCTGATGGAGGCCGCCCGCATCAAGCGGATGCCGGTCATCGACGACGACGGCAGCCTCATCGGCATCGTGTCCCGCCGGGACCTGGTCCGCATGTACACCCGCCCGGACCGCGAGATCCACGCCTCGGTCACCCAGGGGGTGCTCCGGTCCCTGTGGATCGACCCGGCGGAGCTGCTCATCCAGGTCCGCGCCGGCATCGTCACCCTGTCCGGCAAGGTGGATCGCCGCAGCACGGCCGACATCGTGATCGCCTTCACCAAGGCCATGCCGGGCGTCGTGGACGTCGTCGACGACCTGCACTACGACGTGGACGACCGGGACAGCATGAACTTCGGCTGGTACCCCAACCCCGCCAAGCACTGAAGGCTCCGCCGGTTCGCGCGAGATCTCGCACTTTCGCACCCCTGTGGCGGGGTGCGAAAGTGCGATGCCGTCAGTTGTCGATGACGTCGGCGACGGGGCGGCGGGGGGTGGGGAAGGTCGGCCGGCCGTAGCCGATGCGCAGGACCATCTGCGGGGTGCCGAGGCGGCCCAGCCCACGGCGCAGCCGCTCGCGGGCGGCGGGTACCTCGATCGGCTGGGAGAGCATGGACGCGGCGAGCCGGTGGTCGGTCACGGTGAGCAGGACCCGTTGCAGCGCCTGGCCGGTGACCAGGTGGTCGTGGATGGTGTCGCCGGGGGTACCCAGAACCGCGACCAGCGGGTCGGACTCGAAGTCGCGGCCGGGCGCCCGGGGGTGGTCGCCGAACGGGCGCATGGCGAGCAGGTCCTGCGGCTCCGGACTCGGCCCGCCGGCGTCGGCCGGTACCCCGTCCGCCGCGCCGACCCGGTGGCTCCACGCGTCCAGCTCCCGGCGGTAGGCGGAGTCGCGGATCAGGGTCGTGTCGGCGGCGCGGACCAGTTCGGCGACCACGGCGAGCGGGCCGCGCCCGCTGAGCAGATCCAGCCACGCGCCCTCCTCGCGGGCGGCGGTCACGAGCTGGCGGCGCGCGTCGGTGGGTACCGGCTCGGGGCTGAACGGCTGCCGGTTGCTGTGCCGCAACGGGATGGCCGCGTAGAGCGCGCGTTCCTGCGGCGTCGTCGGCCGGTGCGGGCCGGGTACGAGCTGGGCGAGCAGGTCCGGCTCGGTGGGCTCGGGGCGCAGCCGGACCTCGGCCGGATGACCACCGACCGCGAACGCCAGCCGGGCGTTGAAGATGGCCGCCCCGCAGGCCAGGCGCAGGGCCCAGCCGCGGGGGTCGGCGACCGCGAGCTGGCGGGTCCGGTCGGCCAGGATCTCCATCACCGCACCACGCAGCCGGAACCGCCACGGCTGGGTGTTGTGCATGGACGGCGCCCGGATCGCGGCCTCGACGGCGGCCAGGAACAGCGCCGCGTCCCGTCCCTGCGTGGTGGTGGTCATCGGAAACCGTCCTCGGTTGGGGTCAGGCCCGTTCGATGGTCTGTTCCGCCGGAAGGCGGGGGGCGTGCGGCGGCCCGGCGTGGTCCGGGTCGGCCCGGCCCAGGCGCAGGACCAGGTACGGCTCGCCGAGCCCGGCGAGCAGGTGGCGCAGCGTCTGCCGGGTGGTGGCCACCTCGACCGTCGCCGACAGCGGCAGGACCGAGATGCCGCGCTCGGTGGCGGTCAGCCACGCGGACGACAGGGCTTCGCCGGCGCGCAGCCAGTCTTCCCGGCTGTCCTGCTCGCCGTAGAGGATCGCGAACGTGGCGCCCTTGTCGTGTCCGGGACCGGGCGGCAGGGTACCCGGGTGGCCGAAGTCGCGCCCGGCCACCGTGGTCTGCGGCGGCTGCGCCGGGATCGCGGTGTCGGGGACGCCGGTGCCGGCCGGGCGGGTACCGCCGGTCCAGTACGCCAGCTCCGCCTGCCACGCCTCGTCGGCCGCCTCGGTGCGCTGCGCGTAGGACACCGCCGCGGCCAGCTCGATCACCTGGTCGGGGCGGAGGATGTGCAACCGGGCGCCGTCGCTCCGGACGGCGGCCGCGATCGCGTCGAGCTCGTCAGGACTCAACGGCGGGCCGGTGACCGGCCGCCGGTCGGTGTGCCGGACCCGGATCGTCTGCACCAGCCGGACCGCCTCCGCGGTCACCGGGCCGCGCTCGATCACCTCGACGCGGGCCAGGTGGCTCGGGTCGGCCGGGTCGGGCAGCCGCATCGTGCGCGTCGTGTGGCCCTCCGCGGCCAGCGCCGTGCGGGCGTGGTGCAGCGCCGTGCCGCAGCTCAGCACGGCCAGCCGGCCATCCGGATCGGTGATCGCCAGTTGGCGGCCGTGCACGGAGTACAGGTCGAGTACCCTGTCGCTCACCCGCCACCGCCACGGTTGGCTGTTGTGGATGGACGGTGCGTAACCGGCGAGGGCGGCCGCGTTGGCCAGCGCCCCGGTCATCGTCTCCACTGTCGAGGCTTTCCTTCCTGCGAGGTCGTTAACACGCTGCCCCACCTGGGCGCGCGCAAACCAGGGCCACAGGTCCCCTCACCGAGGGACCGTGTGCTGGTTTCGGGGTAGCTGTCCCTTCTGCTCCGGCGGTTTGGTCGTGCGTTTACCCACCCGTTCAGGGTAGAAATGGGGGATGATCCGCGTCTTCCTGCTCGACGACCACGAGGTGGTCCGCCGGGGCCTCGCCGACCTCCTGCAAGCCGAGGGCGACATCGAGGTGGTCGGCGAGTCCGCCTCGGCCGTCGAAGCCACGCACCGGATCCCGGCGCTGCGGCCGGACGTGGCGATCCTCGACGCCCGGCTGCCCGACGGCAACGGCATCGACGTGTGTCGCGACGTGCGCGCGGTCGACCCGACGATCAAGGGGCTGGTCCTCACCTCGTACGAGGACGACGAGGCGCTGTTCGCCGCCATCATGGCGGGCGCGGCGGGGTACGTGCTCAAGCAGATCCGGGGTACCGACCTGGTCGACGCGGTCCGGCGGGTCGCCGCCGGCCAGTCGCTGCTCGACCCGGCGGTCACCGCCCGGGTGCTGGAGCGCATCCGCACCGGCATCGAGGAGCCGCGCGAGCTCAAGGCGCTGACCGACCAGGAACGGCGGATCCTGGAGTACATCGCGGAAGGGCTGACCAACCACGAGATCGCCCAGCGGATGTTCCTCGCCGACAAGACCGTGAAGAACTACGTCTCCAGCGTGCTGGCCAAGCTCGGGCTGGAGCGGCGCACCCAGGCCGCCGTGCTCGCGACCCGGCTGCTCGGCGGGGGCCGCCAATCCCCGTAGGACCTATCCCCAGACCAGCACCTCCGACAGCGGGCGGCGCGGCGACGCGGCGCTCAGCGGTCCGTACCCCAGCCGCAGGATCACCTGCGGACAGGTCCCGTCCGTCGGGTCGGTGAGCAGGTCGCGCAACTGCGGCAGCTCCAGCGGTTGACTGAGCGGTGTCGCGGAGAGCCCGCGCACGGTCGCGGTCAGGAGCACGCGCTCCAGGGCCTGCCCGGCCCGCAGCCACTGGTCCGGACTGTCGCCGGCCGTCGAGAGCACCACGAGGGTGGGGCGCGCCTCGAAATGCGCCGCCCGGCGGGGTTCGGTCGGCCGGGTCAGCCCGAAGTCGCGCAACGGCAGGGTCTCCAGCGCGTCCCACGGACCGAACGCCGTCCGGGTTACCCCGTCGGTGCGGGTGGGGTCCGACGTGGTCCACGCGGTCAGCTCCTCCCGGTAGCGCGGGTCCGTCCGCAGCAGCCGCTCGGCCGAGCGGGCCAGGCCGAGCAACTGGTCCCGGGCCAGGTCGTCGGCCACCCGCAGGGTGCCGCCCTCGACCTCGGCGGCGGCGGCGAGCTCGGCGAGCACCTCCGCGGGGACGCTGACCCGGGTGAACGGCCGCCGGCTGGTGCGGCGGGTCGGGATCGCGTGCGCGAGCGCCCGTACCGTCGGATCTGGGTCGATGTGCGGGCCCACCCGCACCGTCGCGACCAGGTCCGGCCGGTCCCGGTCGGGCAGCAGCCGGGTCATCGGCACCCGCCCGTAGCGCAGGATCGCGACCCGCAGGTTGAGCAGCGCCGCGCCCAGGCTGATCAACAGTTCCCGGCCCCGCGGGTCGACGACCCGCACCTGGCGGCCCTGGTCGGCGTACAGGTCCACCGCACCCGGTCCGACGGCGAAGCGCCACGGCTGGCTGTTGTGGATCGACGGCGCGGCGATCGCGGCCTGGAGGCAGCCGCTGAGCGCGGTGCCGAGCGAGCCGTCGGCTTCGACGGACCACGGGTCGGCGACGGCGGGTCGGGGGTTCATGTCGGTTTCTCCTCGTACGTGCGCCGGTTCAGGCGGGGCGCGCCCAGGCCCAGTCGCGGACCTCGGGCAGGTCCTCGCCGGTTCGCCGGACGTATTCGCGGTGTTCGAAGCGCTTGTCGACCATGCGCTGGCGGATGGTGGCGGCCTTGCGGGCCAGTCCCGGTACCCGGTCGATGACGTCCATCACCAGGTGGTACCGGTCCATGTCGTTGAGCACCAGCATGTCGAACGGCGTCGTGGTGGTGCCCTCCTCCTTGTAGCCACGCACATGGATGTTGGGGTGGTTGGTCCGCCGGTACGTCAGCCGGTGGATCAGCCACGGGTACCCGTGGTAGGCGAAGATGACCGGCCGGTCGTCGGTGAAGATGGCGTCGAACTCCGGGTCGGGCAGCCCGTGCGGATGTTCGCTCGCCGGCTGCAGCCGCATCAGGTCCACCACGTTGACCACCCGGACCCTCAGCTCCGGCAGGTACCGGCGCAGCAGGTCGGCCGCCGCGAGCACCTCTACCGTCGGGATGTCCCCGGCCGCCGCCAGGACCACGTGCGGATCGCCCTCGTCGTTGCCGGCCCACTCCCAGATGCCCAACCCGCGCGCGCAGTGCAGTGCCGCGTCCTCGACGTCCAGCAGCGTGGACGCCGGTTGCTTGCCGGCCACCACGACGTTGACGTAGTTCCGGCTGCGCAGGCAGTGGTCGGCGACCGACAGCAGGGTGTTGGTGTCCGGCGGCAGGTACACCCGGATCACGTCGGCCTTCTTGTTGACCACGTGGTCGATGAAGCCCGGGTCCTGGTGCGAGAAGCCGTTGTGGTCCTGGCGCCACACGTGCGAGGTGAGCAGGTAGTTCAGCGACGGGATGGGCCGGCGCCAGGGCAGCTTGCGGATCACCTTGAGCCACTTGGCGTGCTGGTTGAACATCGAGTCGACGATGTGCACGAACGCCTCGTAGCACGAGAACAGCCCGTGCCGGCCGGTCAGCAGGTAGCCCTCCAGCCAGCCCTGGCAGGTGTGCTCGGACAGGATCTCCATCACCCGGCCGTGCGGCCCGAGGTGCTGGTCGACCGGGTCGATCCGGGCCTGCCACACCTTGTCGGTCTCCTCCAGCACGGCGCCGAGCCGGTTGGACTCGGTCTCGTCCGGACCGACCAGGCGGAAGTTGCGGTACCGCACGTTGGCCCGGAGCACGTCGCGCAGCCAGCCGCCCAGCACGCGGGTGGCCTCGGCGGTCTCCCCGGCCTTGACGCCGTACTGGCGGAAGTCGGGCAGCTCCAGCTCGCGCGGGTAGCGGCCGCCGTTGGCATGCGGGTTGGCGCCCATCCGCAGGTCGCCCCGGGGCAGCCAGTCCACAATGGACTGTCGCGGCGTCCCGGACTCGTCGAAGAGCTCGTCCGGGCGGTAGGACAGCATCCACTCGCGCAGCGCGGCCAGGTGCGCCGCGTCGTCGCGCGCTGCCGACAGGGGTACCTGGTGGGCCCGCCACGTCCCCTCGACGGGCAGCCCGTCCACCTCCTTGGGCCCGGTCCAGCCCTTCGGGGTGCGCAGCACGATGACCGGCCACTGTGGACGGTCGGTCACGCCGTCTTCGCGGGCGGCGCGCTGGATTGCGGCGATGCGGTCGAACACGGCGTCCAACGTGGCCGCGAGCGACTGGTGCACCGCGGCCGGGTCGTCGCCCTCGACGAGGTACGGCTCGTGCCCGTACCCGCGCAGCAGCGCGTCCAGCTCGTCGTCACCGATGCGGGCCAGGACGGCCGGGTTGGCGATCTTGTACCCGTTGAGGTGCAGGATCGGCAGCACCGCCCCGTCCCCGGCCGGGTCGAGGAACTTGTTGGAGTGCCACGACGTGGCCAGCGGTCCGGTCTCCGCCTCGCCGTCGCCGATCACGCAGACCGCGACGAGGTCGGGGTTGTCCAGCACCGCGCCGTACGCGTGCGACAGCGAGTACCCCAGCTCGCCGCCCTCGTGGATCGAGCCCGGCGTCTCCGGCGCCACGTGCGACGGGACGCCGCCCGGGAAGGAGAACTGGGTGAACAGCCGGGACATGCCGGTGACGTCCTGGGACACCCGCGGGTACACCTCGGCGTAGGTGCCCTCCAGCCACACGTTGGCGACCAGGCCGGGGCCGCCGTGGCCGGGCCCGGTCACGTAGATCATCTCCTGGCGCCGGGCGGCGATCACCCGGTTCAGGTGGGCGTAGACGAGGTTGAGGCCGGGGGTGGTACCCCAGTGCCCGAGCAGGCGCGGCTTGACGTGCTCGGGCAGCAGGGGTTCGCGCAGCAGCGGGTTGCCCATCAGGTAGATCTGCCCGACGGACAGGTAGTTGGCGGCGCGCCAGTAAGCATCGATCTTGTTCAGTTCCTCGGTGCGCAACGGCGCACCTTCGGCGATGAGCATCAGACTCCCTCGGACGGGTCGATGACGAGCAGGCGGTCGGTGGGCTCGGGCACCAGGTTGTGCCGCTGCGTGTATGCCCGGACGGCCACACCGTAACCGTCGTCGGCGGGGTCGAGGATCCGCGCGACGGCGGGTGTGACCTTGCCCCGGTGGCGGACCTCGACCGGACCCGGCGCCCGGAAGTTGCGCCACCACCGCTTCGCCGGCGCGTCGCCGACGAGGACCACGAGCCGCTCATCCACCCGCGCGAACATGACCGGCAGGGCGTACCGCCGGCCGGACGCGCGTCCCACGTAGCGCAGCTCGCACATGCCGGCGTCCACCAGGGCGTGCGCCGGGGACCGTAACAGGGCCAGCACCACCAGGTTGGCGAACGAATGGCGGTGCCGGGCCGGGCGCCGCCTGCCGGCGATTGGCGCGCTGCTCATGGCTACCTCTTCCGGTAGGCCTCTAGTAGGTCGCGGTGCTCACCGGGGCGGCCGTGCCCGTGGCTGCCGAGGACGAGCAGGTCGGCGTCGGTGGCGACGTCGGTCAGCACGTCCGCCGCCCGACCAGGTACCGCATCGGTGGCCACCGGCACGTCCGGGTGGCCGGCGCGGGCGACGGTGATCGCCTCCTCGAGCGCGAGCCGGGCCAGCTTCTCGTGCTCCACCATCAGGTCCGCACCCAACTGCGGCTGCGTCCACTGCCAGGCGGTCACCGCCTGGACGGTCCCACCCCGCCGGGCCGCCTCGGCTACCGCCCAGGACAGCGCACGGACACCGCCGTCGGACCCGTCCACGCCGACGACGATGCGGTAGGTCTGCATGACAGTCCTCCTTGACTGGGCCTGTGCCCTAGCCTCGACTGCCCTTCGGGAGCGCAGTAGGGCGCAAGCTACCGGGGTCCCGGGACCTTCGGCCCCGGTCGCCGCGACGCCGGATCTCCACCGGTCGAGGGTCGGTGCTCCGCCTTTCGCCTCAGGCGGCGCCGGTCGGGGTGCGTTCGGCCCGGCGCTGCCGTACCAGGTAGATCACCGCCGCGCTGGCGACGGCGACCACCAGCGTCGCCTCGAACAGGGCGGACGCCGTGAGGTACCGGATCGCCAGGCCGCGGCCGTTGGGCAGGATCAACAGTCCGACCGGGGCGACCAGCAGGGCCAGCCCGTAACGGAGGCGGTCGTCGGTGAGGCCGTACGCCAGCAGGGCCACGCCCGCCAGGGCATACCAGGGAAAGGCCACCGGGGCGAGCACCACGGAGGCCAGCAACGCCACGCCGGCCGCCGGTACCACCGACGCGGCCCGGCACTCCCGGCGCGCCCACAGCCACACGGCGACCAGCAGGCCGGCGAGGACGACCAGGCCGGCCGCACGGAAGTAGCCGACCGCGTGGCGGGCGAGGTCCGGCTGCCCCAGCTTCCCCAGGACCTTGGCGGCACCCAGGCCCAACCCGGTGGGTATCGAGTTCGGCTCGATGATGGACCGGGTGGTGTTGGACAAGGCGGACACCCAGCCCAGCCCGAAGCCGGTCAGCGCCCACAGGAGCCCGAATGCCCCGATCAGGCCCGCGCCGGCGGTCGCCGCGGCGCCCAGGATCGACCGCCAGCGCCGGTCCGCGGCGATCAGCAGCACCACGAACGGCAGCGCCACCAGCGCGTTCGCCTTCACCGCGAAGGCGAGGCCGAGCAGTGCACCGACAAGCGCCGCCTGGCCGGTCCGGCCCCAGCGCCGGCCCACGACCGGCGTTGCCGTGCCGGTCCGGCCCCAGCGCCGGCCCACGACCGGCGTTGCCGTGCCGGTCCGGCCCCATCCCCGTGCCGCGGCGTCGGCCGTCGGGGCGGGTGTGGCCGGCACCCGGGTCGCCACGGCGAACGCGGCGGCGACCAGACCGGCCAGCAGCGCGTCGTTGTGCGCCCCCGACAGCGCGTGGATCATGACCAACGGGCTGGCGATGCCGAGCCACGCCGCCCGGACGGGGTCGGCGCCCACGGTGCGAGCCAGCCGGTGGCCCGCCCACCCGACCAGTGCCATACCGGCGAGGGCGGCCACCCGCAACACGGCGACCGCAAGGGCCAGGCGGCCGGTGGCCGCGCCGGCACCGGAGACCATGAGCCACAGCGGCCCGTACGGGCTGTGCGCGCTGCGCCACAGCGGGGTCACGTGCGACAGCCACGGGCAGGGCAGGCTCGCCGGACCGTGGGCGTACGGGTCGATGCCGTGCACCACCAGGCTGCCCTGGCACGCGTAGGAGTACACGTCGCGGCTCTCCAGCGGCCCACTGACCAGCACCGGCAGCGCCCACAGCGCCGCGGTGACCAGCAGCCAGGACAGCCGCACCCCGGCCAGCCGCCGGCCCAGCAGCAGCCAGGAACCGACGAGCAGCACCAGGCCCGCGAGCCAGACCCAAGAGATGTGCCGCTGCTCCGACCAGGCACCGGCCACCGCCCGATGCTTCGACCTCCCATCTGCTCGGCGCGGTCCACGTGCGGGCACGCGGGACCAGCCTACGACGCCGGGTCATCGGCCCGGCGGCAGGGCGACGTACACGATCCCGTGCGCGCGGGTTGGCCAACACCGCCGGCGGGTCATGCCGTTGCATCGCGATCAGGTCGCGCTGGTGTCGCGGGCCCGGCGGGCTGCGCTAGGTCTGGTCCAGGTGATAGCGGTAGGGCCCGGTGCCCGCGACATCCGGACCGTCGTCTCACGGCAGGTGGTCGTTGTCAGCCGTGAGCTGGGACGAGACGCCGAGGGACACGACGCGGTCGACCCGGTCCAGGCTGTGCGGGCGGTGGGTGATGAGTAGGACGGTACGGCCCCGGGTCGCGTCGAGCAGGTCCTCGGTCAGCGCCGCCGCGGTGGGCTCGTCGAGGTGCTCGGTGGGTTCGTCGAGGATGAGCACGGCCGGGTCGGACAGCAGCGCCCGGGCCAGGGCGAGCCGGCGCCGCTGGCCGCCGGACACCTTGGCGCCGTGCTCGCCGACCGGCGTCTGTATGCCTCGCGGCAGGGTGTCCACCCAGTCGAGCAGGCGAGCGCCGGCGAGCGCGGCGCGCAGCTCCTCGGCGGTCGCGTCGGGCCGGCCGACCCGGAGGTTGGCTTCGATCGTGCTGTCGAAGAGCCAGGCGGTCTCGTCGACGAGGCCGACGACGGCGCGCACCTGGTCGCCGGCGAGCTCGCGCAGGTCGGTTCCGTTGAGGGTGACCCGGCCGGCGACCGGGTCGAGGAACCGCACGAGCAACACGGCCAGCGTGGACTTGCCGCAGCCGCTCGGCCCGACGAGCGCGGTGCGGGTACCGGGTGGCAGGTCCAGGTCGAACCGGCGCAGCACGTCCAGCCCGCCGGGCCATCGCGCGGTCACTCCTTCGACCCGCAGGTGGTACGGCGGCGTGGGCACCGGCGCCGACCGGTCCGGATCGGGTACCGGGTCGGCCCGGTCGAGTAGCGCGAAGACCCGGCGCAGCGCGGCCCGTCCGGTGCCGAGCTGGGCGGCCGCGTCCGGCAGCGCGCCGACCGCGTCGAAGACCGCGAGCGGGGTGAGGACGACGACGGCGAGCAGCACCGGGTCGAGCCGGTGCGCGGCGACCGCCGCCCCGCCGAGCGCGAGCGCGGCCAGCACGCACCCGCCCCCGGCGAGCACGACGAGCGCGGCGCCCAGGCCGAGTGCGCCCGCACCCCGGGCGCTCGCCCGCGACAGCGCCCGGTCGGTCGCCGCGAGCTCGGCCATCACCGACCCCGCCGCCCCGTACGCCACCAGGTCGGGCAGCCCGTGCAGCAGCTCGACGGTACCGGCGGTGTACCGCGCGCGCAGCGGCGCCAGCCGCCGCTCGCTCTGCCGCCCGACCGCATCGTGCAGCACCGGCGGCGAGCGCCGCGACCCCGTAGGGCACCACCACCCGGACGAGCACCTCGACACCCTCGTCGAGGTCGGCCACGAACCGGGCGAGCAGGTCGCCGAGCTGCACCCCCGGTGCGCGGTCGCCGTCGCCCGGCCCGACCTCGCCGGGCCCGCCGCCGGGCGCGACCGGCGCGACCTCCCCGGGTGCGACGGCGCCCGGGGACAGGCCCGCCGGGGCCAGCTGGGTCAGCCGCGCGTAGCAGCGCGCCCGCAGCTCGGCCAGCAGCCGCAGCGCCGCGTCGTGCCCGAGCAGCCGCTCGCCGTAGCGAAGCACGCCGCGCGCGATCCCGAACGCCCGCACCGCCACGATCGCCACCATGAGGTAGAGCACCGGCGGGTGCTGCGCGGCCCGGGAGATGAGCCACGCCGAGGTGGCCATGAGCCCGATCGCCGCGCCGGCCGCGCCGGCACCGGCGAGGGCCGCAAGCCCCAGCCGCCACCCGACCGGCCGGGCCAGCCGGAGCAGTCGC
>WNFZ01035834.1_pt1 | contig 11981 bp, 14 predicted proteins | sample 5400081 | NCBI WGS metagenome assembly WNFZ01 (sample SAMN13153365, study PRJNA577476) | soil metagenome | isolation source: 80 cm soil or saprolite under grassland replicate 1 | place: USA:California | collected 2016-06-15
TTATGATTTCCAGTCTCGATCACCGCTTTCGTTGGTCGAACGTACCACTCTATCTTGTCATTCTTGGAGACATCTTAGTTGCACTAGGTCTCCTTTTCGTTTTCTTTGTTTTTCGGGAAAATACATTCACGTCCGCGACCATCGAATTGCGGGATGAGCAACGGGTCATCTCTAGTGGACCGTACGCGCTTGTCCGCCATCCGATGTATGCAGGCGCCTTTCTGATGCTCCTCGGTATTCCACTGGCGCTTGGCTCGTGGTGGGCGTTCACCCTGTCTTTTTGCTTTTTGCCGCAATCCTATGGAGACTGCTGGAAGAAGAGAAGTTTCTAGCGCAGAACTTGTCTGGTTATTCAAGTTATCGACAAAAGGTCCCTTACAGACTGATTCCATTTATTTGGTGAAAGGAAAAGACATGAATAAGCAATTTGTAGCAAACGCAACAACAGTAATTAATGCTCCCGCCTCCAAAGTATGGGAGGCGCTCACAAAGCCTGAATTGATCAAACAATATATGTTTGGTACCGATGTGATCAGTGATTGGAAAGTGGGCAGCCCGATCATATATCGAGGCGAATGGCAGGGAAAACCTTTTGAAGACAAAGGGAAGATACTGGAAATGGAGCGTGAAAGATCATTGGTGAGCACACACTGGTCCCCGCTTTCTGGTATGCCTGATACGCCGGAAAACTATCATAAAGTTTCTTATCGCCTAAAAGAAATGGATGGCAGGACGGAAGTTACGCTCACACAAGATAACAATGCAAATGAAAAGGAAAAAGCTGACTCTGAGCAAAACTGGCGACAGATGCTTGAAGGGTTGAAAAAATTGCTTGAGAAGTGAATTACTTCCGCAAGAGTTTTGCTGTTTTAGGACTCCACCTGCGCAAGATCGCATCGATGGCAATCACACCTTCTAGTTCATTCCAGGTGTGGGTGGCAAGGAAAGAACCCTCGCTCGGCGGGTTAAACGAATGGATCATGGTTTCTTTATAACAGGTTTCGTCCAACGTCATGACCTGGTTGAAATTGATGTAGTGTCCATAGCGAACGAAGCTGCCCTGTGAGGGGCGGATTAAGCTTCCATCCTTTAAGAGAAAACGACCTGCGGGACGGGCGCTATGTATATCCTTGATAATCGGGTTCTGGGGATGTGCGGTCCAGTGATCAGAGAAAAGATCGTCAGCCATGTAAAGATGTAATGTGTCGCGGCTGGAACCGCCCTTTTCAAAAATATTTGTGAAAAGCCACCATCTTCCGTCATTTTCTACAAGCGTGGCGTCTACAGCTCGAACGTTGGGGATAAGCGTCTTTTCCAATTCCCATTGCAGTGGAAAATTCTTGCATTTATATAGATCGATGCTGTTATTCTCGTGCGATTCGGGCACCATATATAACTCGCCCCGATGTGGGAATATGAATGGATAGGAAAGATGATAAGGTTTCTCCAACACAACTTCGCTGGAGGTAACGTTCATGTTCGCATCTAATGTGAGACAGAGAATCCGGCCGAGTTGGGTAGAGTAAAGTTTCTCTTCAATAAACAAGTAATACGTACCATCTTGAAACCATACAAAAGGATCCGCCCAATCCCGATCGGGTGGTGGCAGGATCATCTTGAACATTCCCCAGCGCGGTATCCCAGCGGTATAGGATCCTGGGGCCAGCAGAATGACCCACTGCTCAATAAAATAATGGGCTAAAGTGCGCTTCCACAATCGTTGCACGAGGTTCGGTTTACGGACACTTTTGATGAATTTATGGATCATTGTCGATTCAAACCTTTTACGCCGCTTTGTGTCTTTTCCAGAGCGTCTTGATGGTTTGCTTAATCTTTATCGTGTTCGTTTCTAACCGGTAGCGGGAATTACTTTTTATCAGCCTGATCCAATACATTGGCACAGAATTTGTGCCGAGGCTTTTCTTGTAATCCGCGTCTCCTGCCAGGAAATCATAAGTATCTATATTCCGTGCCACGTTGTGTAGGATAGCAAAATAGTGCGACACTAGCCCAGGTCGATACTGATTTCCTGCCGAATAATTCAGTCCACTCTGATAGAACAATACCTTGCGACAATAAATAAAGTTATACAAATATCCAATTGTTTCGCGCTCATTGAAAACATGAAGCAATTGAATATTACCAGTATCAAAATAATTCGCTATCAGATCTTTATGGAACTGGGAGAAATATTTGTTAGAAAAAGCGCCAGTTACGCTTCGGCTCTGCCAGGCCTGTTCATGTAACCGAGCAAGTTCATTCAGCATGGACAGAGCTTCTTCTGAAGAAGCAGCCTGCTGACATTGTATTTTTCCATCCTTTTCATATTCCTTGATCGATCGACGGATCTGGCTGCGCCGATTGGCGCTGAGCAAAATCAAATAGTCCATGCCCGAATCTCGAATTTTTTGCAGGTCAACGAAATGGGACTCGGAAGACCGATCTGTGATTACAGGAAAATAGCGGTTAGAAAAGAAATCCAAGTTCGAAATAAACTCCTGTGAAATTCCCGGTAATACAAACTCATCCCAGGGGAGCCCGGAGAGGAAACGGAATAGCGAATCCTTATCTTCTATCACTCGGGAATCCAAGAGTATAGAGTTGTATTCAATGGTGAGTTTATCGAAATAAGGATTCCCCGTCGTATTCAGGACGATCGCTTTGGTGGGCAAAAAGCCATGTCGCGTTCGCTGATGGCGACCGATGAAAAAGGCAAGTACAGGTTGTTCGTCAAAATAACCAACGACTAATTGAAGGTCAGTATCCTTAGGCAGGCTATGGATCCAGGTGGAAATCCATTCCCATGAAGTGAAGAAACTGGAATCACATCTCTTCAGTAGATCGACCCATATCGTTTTTGTCACATCAAACTCATCGAACGGGTTGAATAATTTATAGATCACGGATTAGACTGCCTTAAGCCAAACATTCGCAATGCGCTGAAGATCGAATTGCGCTCCAACACCCAGATGGCTCCCAGGTAACCTGCTCCTCCAGCAATGACAACAACCACGAGTTGTGTAAGCGCCGGGCTGCCATTGGTGAAATAGATCGCGGGTAAAGCAAAAAGGAACAGCACCACGCCACACACAACCGCGGTAAGTTCTTTGACTACATCCAGAAGATTGATTTTCAGCAGGTAGGCAGCAACGAAATAGCGTGTCCACAACAATATAAGACGAACAATGAATAATGGTATGCTCATTTTGATGAGGATATCCGGTCGTCCGATTGCCTTGTACACATCGCCGACGTGGTAGCCCATGGAAATCACCCAGGCATATAAACTGAGCACCCGCAGAATCGGAATTGCTGCCACCCATTGTTCCCCAAACAGCACACGGATCAGCGGGTCGGCGGCGACGACCATGCCCAAACAAAGCGGCGTGACGAACAACTGCACATACTTCAAGCTAGATAAAAAGCTTTTCTTCAATTTCTCCTTTTGATCCTGCAAGGAGGAAAAGGCGGGGAAGAGTACCGATGTGATCAGCCAGAGCATGCTCAACACAAGAGTTTGAGGCAGGCGAAAGGCTAAGGTGTAAATGCCCAACTGCGCCGAAGAGTAGAGGATACCGATCACAAGATAATCAAAATTCTGTTCCCAAACGGCAAGGGCATTATTGCTCATAATGGGAAAACCAAAACGCAACATCTCTTTCCCAACCTTTGAGTCCCAATCCAATCTGGGACGCCAGGGAGTCATGATCCATAAAAGGACGGAACTCGTCGCAGTTCCTATTAACTGACCTGCGATCAGCGACCAGACGCCAAATCCTGCCAGCGCCATTCCGATGGAGATAGCTGCCTTTACCACCGAACTGGCAAGGTTGGGAATAATTCTCTTTCTGAAATTAAGTTCACGCTGTAAAAGTGCGTTATTGGCAGACCCTACTGCAGTGACGATAAAAGTTAATCCTGCCCAACGTATAACGGAGGTCGCTTGTGGTTCATGGAATAACATCGCCGCATACGGCGCAACCAGGATCGTGACAAGTGTCAGAATAATGCCAGCCGCGATATCCAATGTGAAGGCGATATTGGCGGATTTCTCCACGTTTTGCCTGCGCTGAACCAAAGCCGAGTCCAGCCCTAGATCACTTAAGACGGAAAGATAATCTGTTGTAAGGCTGGCAAGCGCAACGAGACCAAAGAGTTTTGGAGAGAGTAAGTGCGCGAGAATCGAAATGGATACAATATTGAGTGCTCTACCGAAACCAAAGGCAAGATAGTTCCAGCCAATTCCATGGATTGTTTTCCTGGTAACTTCTTTGTATTGATCTGGTGCTTTCTCGGTTTCGGTCATTTTCCTTCTCTTGATGCGATGAACTTGTTCGGTAGATTTTGCGATTACTTAAAGTGAAATTCTGTCACTCGAAATATCGGGGTGTAATAGATGCATTACTGCATGCAGATTTCGCTGTAAGTCAGGTTGTGGCTGCAAAGAGGGAATCGATCTTACAGAAAGTACATCTATTTTAACGTAGTCTTAAAAATGATTGTTAGGAATTGGGCATGACGCTTCCATAGCAGTTTTATCCACTTTTCGAAAGCTCACCCCCTAGGTCTCGATAATTTCCCGGGTTGGCGCGTTTTATTCTAAAGATATACCCAAGACGCCTGGCGCATGGGAAAGTTACCGAAACACCCTTCGTAGAGAATGAAATAATGGTAAGATTCCGCCAATGAAAATGAACCTTGCTCTCGCACAGATTGCTACAAAACTTGGGGATGTCGAATCCAATCTGGAAAAGCATCTCAATTACATTAAGCAGGCAAAGGCCGAAAAAGCAGATTTAATTGTTTTCCCCGAACTTTCACTCACTGGATATGTTTTACAGGATCTCGTGGCTACAGTTGCACATCGACCGACAGAAGATGACCCAATTTTCAAACATCTTCTCAAGGCAAGCCAGGATCTGGATATCACGGTCGGATTCGTGGATGAGGATTCCCGACATCGCTTTTTTATCGCCACTGCCTATCTTTCGGCAGGAAAAGTCTTGCACGTCCATCACAAAGTTTACTTGCCAACTTATGGTCTGTTTGATGAGGGACGCTTCTTTGCCTGGGGCGATTCGGTTCGCGCTTTCGATACGCGCTTCGGTCGCGCCGGATTGTTGATCTGCGAAGATTTCTGGCATGCTTCCCCGCCCTATTTACTCTGGCTGGATGGGGCGGACCTTATGCTGTTTTCCTCCGCATCTCCCGGTCGCGGATTGACAGATAAGGAAAAGCTCGAATCGGCGCGCTGGGTGGAACGAGTCAGCAAAGCATACGCCAGCATGTTTACCACGTTTGTCGCGCACTGTAATCGCGTCGGCTTTGAAGATGGGTTACTCTCTGGGGAGGAGCAACAGTCAATGATCCAAATGGCGAATTGCTTGCCCGCGGTCCCTACTTTGAAGAGGCGCTGACCTGCGTCACAATGGACCTCAATCAACTTCGACGTACGCGCGCCCGCCTTCCGCTATTGCGCGATGAACGGACGGCGCTTGTGCAAAAAGAGTTGGACAGGATTTTGAATCGTGGTTGATCTCACAATAAACACTGACCTCGCTCGTCAGATTCTCGTAAATTTTATTCGTTCTGAAGTGACCCGCGTTGGATATTCGCGCGCCGTGGTTGGACTCTCCGGCGGCATTGACTCGGCTTTGTCGTGTGCACTCGCTGCCGAAGCGCTCGGCGCAGATAATGTCCTCGCGGTCAGGATGCCTTACAAAACCTCGAGTCCTGATTCTCTAGCACACGCAGGACTTCTCATCGAACAGTTGGAAGTTGCCAGCAAGACGATTGAAATCACGAGCATGGTTGAGCCCTTGTTTGCATTCGATGAAAATATCACAAAACTCCGCAAGGGCAATATCATGGCGCGCCAGCGTATGATCGTTCTTTATGATCAATCGGAAGTCTTCAAAGGGCTCGTGATCGGCACCAGCAATAAAACCGAGATCCTCCTTGGATATAGCACTCAGTTTGGCGATTCTGCTGCCGCCATAAATCCGCTTGGTGATTTGTACAAGACTCAGATTCGCCAGCTTGCTCGTGCAATGAATATTCCCGCACCGATTATCGAAAAAGCTCCTTCCGCGGATTTGTGGGGTGGTCAGACAGATGAAGGTGAACTTGGTTTCACTTACGATGAAGTGGATAAACTTCTCTATCTATTAATTGATCAACGTTACAATGCACAGGAATGTATCGAGGAAGGTTGGGATGAGAAGTTTGTCAATGCAGTGATAGCGCGTATGCGTCGCGCTCAATTCAAACGCATGATGCCTCCCATTGCGAAATTATCGAATCGCACGATGGGCTACGATTTCCTTTATTTGCGAGACTGGGGTACGTAAATTTTCGAAAATTGAAAAGATAGCAGGAGGAGTAAGCGAGCCTTCTGCTATTTGCTATTTATGAAAGGATTTGAAGCAGGATGATTCATATTCCTCCCGCGCTAAAGCATCGCGGATTTGTCTTGATCTGGATTGGTCTAATTGTTTCGATGGTGGGTTCGCAGATGCAGCAGTGGGCTTTGTTCTGGCACATCAGCCAGTTGAGCAAAGACCCGATCGCGGTGAGTATTGTCGGTGGTGTCCGTTTTCTTGCAGTATTGTCGTTTTCTTTGATCGCTGGGCTAGTGGCGGATCGTTTCAACCGCAGGAATATTCTATTTATTACGCAATCTGTCTCTGCGCTAGTAGCGCTCGTTCTTGGACTTTTGACATTGTCCGGCGCGATCAGGCTTTGGCACATTTACGCGTTGACTGCCGTCAATCGTTGGTGCCGAATCTTGTCCCGCGCGAGCTCTTGCCGAGCGCCTTCTCTTTGCAGTCCATCGCTTTTAACACGGGAGCCATTGTCGGTCCCGCGATGAGCGGCGTGGTCATTGGCTATTTGGGGCAGGAGTATGTTTATCTCATTAACGCGGTCACGTTCCTGGCGGTCATTATCGCCTTGGTCATGATGGGACCCGTTCCACAATCCGGCGCGGTTGCTCAGCGGGGGTTGCGTGCCGCATTGACCGATATTCACGATGGGGTGAATTTCATCCGTCACCAGCCGCTAATTCTCTCCACGATGATTCTTGATTTCATTGCCACGTTTTTCTCATCGGCAAATACATTGCTTCCCTATTTTACACAGAACATTATCCATGTTGGGGAAGTTGCTTATGGATGGCTGGCTGCCGCGCAATCGATTGGCGCGGTGTTGGTGGGTGTGGCGGTTTCACAATTTCATCAAATTCGGCGTCAGGGGCTGCTATTGGTGGGCTCTGTGTTCGTATTCGGTGTGGCAACAATTCTATTCGGTGTGTCGCGCATCTACGCGATTATCTTTTTTGCGTTAATGCTCATGGGCGCAGCCGATTCGGTAAGTACCATTATTCGAAATACGATTAGACAAATGATCACGCCTGATGCCCTGCGTGGGCGAATGACCAGTATCAACCAGATCTTCTTCATGGGCGGACCGCAGCTTGGTGAAATCGAAGCAGGCGCGGTGGCTCAGTTTTTCGGCGTTCCGATCGCAATTATCAGCGGTGGAATCGGCGCGATTCTCGGCGTTTGGATGATCATCTCCATCTGGCCCACGCTCCCAGGATACAACGGTGACGAGCCGAATGCGCAATCTGTTCCCGCAGATTAATACAACCTTACGGTTTGTGTACGATTCGTCTATTATCAGAACTTTGGTGTTGACTACCATCTTCAAGAGCGCTATACTGGAACCATCGAGGTAAATGTCGTATGCGAGCAGATACCTACATCAAAGCAGAATTCCACTAAAAGCACGCGCGTATTCGCGTGCTTTTTTTATTCCAATCCTGAAAGGAGAATAAAAGATGGACTATGGAATGATAGGAAAAAGAGAAAAAGCTAAACGGTATGCTGAAGAGAGGAATCGCTTCCTCTTCAACAAATTTGATATTACATTTCACGGTGATAATAACGATCACCACGTAAGTTTTGAGAACGGTGTTTATACTTGTGACTGCGAATTCTTTGTAACCCACCATCGCTGTGCTCATACAATGGCTCTCGAGATCTTGCTGCGGGGGATGGTTCCAGAGACGGTTGAATCGTAAACAAACAATTGAACAAAATCAACTGCCCTCCAGAAAATGGAGGGCAGTTGCGTTAAGAGTTAACTCCTGAACTTTAATGAGAGTATTTGGCAGAGTACCGCATCATTTGCTTAACTTGATATTGAGTTTCAACCTACTACGTAGCGTCCCTGAGGTGGAACGGATGGGGCAAAAGTATTTGAAATGTTAACTTGTTTATGAGACTAGCGGTAAAGAAGAAGTTTTTCGATTACAATTTTCCCACTATGGATTCTTTATCGCGACGCGACTTTCTCAAACTGGGCGGCTTGAGTCTGGGCAGTTTGGCATTTTCGCCTGCCCTCAGCAATAAATTTGATTTCAATGATAGTGATTTGGTGCGGATAGCCACTAAGTCAGTTAGCATCTATAGCAGGTCGAGTGATAAAAGCTCTATTATTTCTACATGGTATCGTGATGAATTACTTCGTGTGTATGAAGAGGTAACAGCAGATGAGCCGGTTCTGAACCCGATCTGGTATCGTGTGTGGGGAGGCTTTGTTCATCGATCCCATTTACAACGCGTCAAAATTCTCTACAACCCAACTCTAACTTCTCTCGGTGTGGATGAAGGTTTACGTCGTCCTGTGGAAGTGACCGTTCCGTTCACCGAGCCGCAGCGGACAAGTAAAGCCTATGGCTGGCAAAAGTTAGGATTCCGTCTCTATTATGGATCGGTCCATTTGGTGGATGCCATCGAAGCGGGTCCAATAGGAGAACCATGGTATCGCATTGTGGATGATTTAGCAGGCGTCTACTACGTGAATCCGCTCCAGGTAGACAACTGCTCAATACAAAAATTTCCTCTGGAATCCCCAATGGACCGCGGGGTAAGGATGGACTGTCTACAAAAACACCGCAAGGTGAATTCCGGATTATGGAAAAGGATCCTGGCAAACATATGGGCAACGGCAATCTCTTTGCCGATGCAGATGATTACGAACTCCCTGGCGTTCCCTGGACATGTTTCTTCACCGAGCAGGGACATGCCTTCCACGGCACCTATTGGCATGACAACTTTGGCACACCGATGAGCCATGGTTGTGTCAATATGAGGACTGAGGAAGCGAAGTGGCTCTTCCTTTGGTCCTTACCGAAGCACGAGATCGGCAAACCCACCAATCGCGGCTTCGGTACCGCCGTAAAGATTTTCTATTCCTGAACATGCCCGAACTCACCTGGCAAGGAAAGGGGTTAGCGCAAACCGCGCCGGCATCTCTCATAAGAGATTCAATTATCTATCCGAATGGGCTGGGGTATCCCGCAACCGATATTGAAAACCGGTTAATCTTTGGCGAGAACTTATCAGTGATGGCTTCACTGCTTTCTGAGTACGAGGGGCGGATCAACTTAATTTATGCGGATCCTCCATTTTTCACGAACCGCAAATATCCTGCACGTATCGGTCGTGGGGAAGACTCGCGTAAACCAGATCACTTGATGAACTCTTCGGTGCAGATCATCTGTTAAATGAGATCATTTGGGCTTATCACGGTCCTTCCCCAATTCGGCGCGCTTTCAATCGTAAACACGATACCATTCTGGCGTTTGTGAAGAGTGAAAATTACACTTTTAACGTTGACGCTGTCCGTGAACCCTATCATCAAAACACGGTCAAAACTTTCAATGCATCGTCGAAAGCCGGCTTTGGAAAAATCCCTGATTTGGAACGTGGCAAAGTACCGGAGGATTGGTGGTATTTTCCTGTCATCGCGCGCTTACACACGGAACGGACAGGCTATCCCACACAGAAACCGATTGCGCTGTTGGAACGAATTATTCTGGCATCCTCGAATCCCGGTGACCTTGTGGCAGATTTCTTTTGCGGATCAGGGACTACGCCCTTTGTTGCATCGAAGCATGCCCGCAAATTTATTGGCTGCGATGAGACCTTTCGTGCGATTCATACGACCCGCAGCCGCCTGACTGATTTGTCGGCTATTTTCTCACTGGAGCGTGATTCTGTTGTTGCATTACCGATAAGTCCCGCCTCAAGTTCTGTGAAACTCGATGCATCCGATGGCTCGATTTGCCTACGGACAAAACTTGATCTGGATTATTGGGAAATAGATCCCGCTTGGGATGGAATCACGTTCAAAAGTGTGGCACAAGCGAAACGTCCCATGCGAAGTGGAGAGATTCCACACGAATTAAAAATAAAAGTCGGAAGCAATCCATGCATCCGACTCGTGACAGCCAAAGGGGAACAGTTTCAGCTAAACGTCTAAGCGATAACCGACGCCGCGAATGGTCTTAAGAAACTTGGGGTTATCCGGATCGAGCTCAATCGCACGCCGTAACCAGGAAATGTGAACATCGAGCGTACGTGTATCACCGGTGTAATTTGTTTCCCAAACCTTTTTGAATAAAGCATCCCGCTCGACAACTTCACCATGCTTGTCCATCAGAATTTGCAACAGGGTAATTAATCGTGGTGTGAGTTTCGTATTCTTTCCTAAGCTACGAACACGCTTATTTTCCAGATCCAATCGAATCGGCCCTGCACTGACAATATTATTTCCATCTTCCGGTAGTAATGCTTTGATTCGATTCACAAGTTTTTGCACAGTAAATGGCAGCGCCAGAACGGTATCGGCAAGTTCTTTATCGATAGGTATTTCTTTTTCAAGAATTAGGATGATTGGAATCTTGGCATCCTTCTTGCGTACAGACAAGCAAATACGAATACCGGTGCTTCGCAAAGAGGCTGCATTGATAATCACTAGTGTTGGGTTGACCTGTTTAAACTTTGCGACTGCCTGGCTTCCATTTTGAAATAAAACAACATCAAATCCCTTCTTCTGCAAGTCGTTCGCAAAAGAAGGGATTTCTGCATGTCGTGCTTCGATCACCAATAGCGTGGCTTTTTTCATTTTTGAGAATCAATCCGATGAATCACCGCAATGTATTGAATACGGATTATAAAATCATTATACCTTAAATCTTAACAAAAGTTTTGCCCGCGCATGTGGTCTCTTCTATTTGCAAGGCTCTTGAGATTTTTAAGGTAGCGCCGATTTAACTACAATATTGGATTCTTATCAAGAGGATTCTTATGAGAAAGTACTATTGTTGTATAACAAAATCATGTCAACAAAATTTTCTTGTATCTCTCTAAGGTATATCGTTATGTAGTAATCCTGAATATCACTTGTTGTAAAGATCTTTTACATCATAAACATCTCGAACCTCTTTAGCGCGTGAGTGCAAGTGTTAGTAGTAAGAAACTTTTTCGAGAATCGAAGTTCTATAAGAAATTTATCAACGAGATCATCATTTATGCTTGACGTTGCAATACAGCTATGGTACTATCGGCGGGCTTCAAACGATGCGGGGTGGAGCAGTGGCAGCTCGTCGGGCTCATAACCCGAAGGTCGCAGGTTCAAGTCCTGCCCCCGCTATATGTGAAAAACCATAGCTCGTAAAGCTATGGTTTTCGTTTAAGCCCGAAGGACTGTGGTAGACAAAAATCCCAAAATTGGAGGTTTTTGTATGAACCGTAGTACTTTAATCTCGACCAGCAACCGCAGTCCTTCAAACTCACTGCCGCTCAGAAAAGCGATCACAGGGTTTTTGAACTTTAAAACGGCTGCGGGACTATCGCAGCGTTCCGTCGATTCCTACCAGCGAATCCTGGAACAATGGGCTGATTACGCAGGGGATAGAAAAGTCAGCCAGTTCACTGATCATGACATCAATGCGTATCTGGTCTATATGAGGACCGAGTACGTGCCGCGCCGCTTCAGCGGTGACACGCGCAACCTTTCCCCCAAGTCCCTTCGAAACATCTGGATCTCCTTATGCGCGTTCTTCACATGGGCCCACACCGAGTTCAAGATGAACAATCCCATGAAGAGCGTGCCGGCACCCAAGTTCAAAG
>WNFZ01011476.1_pt1 | contig 11978 bp, 17 predicted proteins | sample 5400081 | NCBI WGS metagenome assembly WNFZ01 (sample SAMN13153365, study PRJNA577476) | soil metagenome | isolation source: 80 cm soil or saprolite under grassland replicate 1 | place: USA:California | collected 2016-06-15
TCCGCCGCTTCGACGCCATCCGGCTCGACCGCTACGAGGTTCAGCCGAACGGCTGGATCCGCATCGACGACGCCCCGATCGCGCGCATCGGGATCCAGAAGTACCGCCGCGCCGACGGCTCGATCCGCAACGAGCTGCGCCTCGAGGAGGAGGTCTTCCATCCCGACGCGCTCGCGAGCTTCGGGCTCGTCCCGGTCACGGACGACCACCCGCCGGTCGGGCTCCTCGACGCGACGAACACCTCGCTGTACCAGCGCGGCACGCTCGGCGAGACGGTGCGGAAGGACGGCCACACCGTCCGTGCAGCCCTGCTCATCACCGACGCGGCCCTCATCGAGAAGGTGAAGGCGGGGAAGCGCGAACTCTCCTGCGGGTACGTGTGCGATCTCGAGGACGCGCCCGGTGAGTGGAAGGGCGAGAAGTACGACTGCGTGCAGCGGCACGTGCGCGGGAACCACGTCGCGGTCGTCGATGCCGCGCGCGGCGGACCGGAGTTGCGTCTCAGACTGGACAGCCAGGACGCCGTGTCGATACGTGAGCCTCACGAGGTTAGCCCCTTCGCAAACAGCGACCGCGAGCACAAGGAGAGCAGACCGATGGCGACGGCAACGAAGATCGACGTGGGCGGGATCGAGGTCGAGGTGGCGACGGAGCAGGGCGCGCAGCTCGTCACGCGCGAGCTCAAGAGCCGCGCCGACGCGCTCGAGAGCGAGAAGGCCGCGCGCGCGGCCGCCGAGAAGGCCACGGCGGACGTGACCGCCAAGTTCACGTCGGAGAAGGGCCGCGCCGATTCCTTCGAGGCGAAGGTCCGCCGGGACCAGGACTGGGTCCCGATGTGCTTCAGCCGAGCCTGCTCGCCCTCCTCGATCTGCTGCCAGGGCTGCCCGGCGAAGACGAACTGCGCCGCCATCTGCGGCACCGTCGTCCCGGCCGAGGCGGGCGCGAAGATGGACGCCGCGCAGACGCGCGCGGACGCCGCGACCGGCTTCAAGGCCGCCGTGAAGAGCCGCGTCGACTTCATGGCCCGCGCCCGCAAGGTCCTCGGCGAGGAGGTCAAGATCGACGACATGGACGACCTCGCCATCAAGAAGGCGGTCGTCGCGAAGCTCAACCCCGGCCTGAAGCTCGACGGGATGGAGCTCGGCTACATCGACGGCGCCTACACGGGCCTGCTCGCGGTCCACGAGGCGGGCGCCTCGCAGGCGGCGCTCGCCAAGGCGCGCGCCACGAGCGGCGCGCCCGGCGCGCGCCAGGACGCGGAGACGGAGCACCTCGACGCGGACGCCGCGGTGGCGAAGTTCAAGAAGGACACCGAGAAGGCCTACCTCAACCCGTCCCTCGGCGTGAAGGCCTGAAGCGCGCCCTGACCCGCACCTGAACCAAGGAGATCGAAGATGCCCGGCATCACTTCCTACGCCACCTCCCCCGGGACCGGGTACGCCGGCCAGCTCGCCGACGAGGGCCCGCGCTACATCGGCTCCGCGATCAACAAGGCCAGTGCGGCCATCGCGTTCGGCATCGCCGTCAAGAAGGGCACGAACGACGACGAGGCCGTCCTCCTCGCCGCCACCGGCGACAAGCTCGCCGGCATCGCCGTGCACCGTCACGACGTCAACACGATCGGCTCGAGCGGCTGGGCCTCGGACAAGGGCATCCCCGACGGGGATCGCTTCGACCTCCTCCGCTCCGGCGTCGTCTACGTCAAGGTCGAGGAGGCCGTCGTCCAGTACGACAACGCCTTCGTCCGCTTCGCGTCGGGCGCCGGCGGCACGGTCATCGGCTCCTGGCGGAAGAGCGCCGACACCGCGACCGCACGCGCGGTCGTCGGGGCCTACTTCCTGAAGAGCGGGGCTTCGGGCTCCATCGTCCCGCTCTACTTCAACTTCGCCACGGCGAACGGCTGACGGGCACGTAGCCCGCGAGGAGAACGAAGATGGGCCTCAACATCCCGCACCTGGACGCCGCCGAGAACGTGTTCATCGAGCGCAAGCTCGAGTACGTCAAGGCGAAGGTCGTGGAGACGCCGTACCCGGAGCTCATCGGCCGACAGCTCGTGCCCGTCTCGCACGAGGCCCCGGCCGGAGCCGAGACGATCAAGTACGACATCTACGACAAGGTCGGCCTCGCGCAGCGCATCCGGTCGTACTCGGACAACCTGCCCCGCGCCGACGTGAAGGTCCGCGAGGAGCGCTCGCCCGTCCACGGGTACGGCATCGCGTACGGCTACGCGAACCGCGAGCTCCGCGCCGCCATCATGGCGAACGTGAACCTCGAGCAGCGCAAGGCGAACGCCGCGCGCTACGGCTTCGAGCTCCAGCTCGACATCATCGCCGCCAGCGGGAACTCCGAGGGCCTCCTCGGTCTGCTCACGCTCACGAACGCGAACGCGTACACCGTGCCCGCCGACGGCACCGGTTCGTCCCAGCTCTGGACGAACAAGACCGCGGACCAGATCATCCGCGACCTCAACGGCGTCGCGAACAAGAGCGTCGGGCTGACGAACGGCATCGAGATGCCGGACACGCTCCTGCTCCCGATCGACCAGTACAACTACATCGCCTCGACGCCCCGCGCGACGATCAGCGACACCACCATCCTGAAGTTCTTCCTCGGCGCGAACCCGTTCATCAAGACGGTCATCCCCTGGTTCCGCTGCAAGGGCTCCGGCTCGGGCGCCACGGACCGGATGGTCGCGTACAAGCGCAGCCCGGACAAGCTCACGCTCGAGATCCCGATGGAGTTCACGCAGCAGCCGCCTCAGCTCCGGAACCTCGGCGTGGACATTCCCTGTGAAGGCGAGATCGGCGGCGTGATCTGCCCCTTCCCGATGTCCGTGACGTACGGCGACGGCATCTAGGCCGCCAGCGGGCGAGGAAGTCTCCGGCGCGCGCGTCCACCTCGGACGCGCGCGCTTCGTTTTTCGGACGCCGGTGATACGTGGGGATCCACCGCAGGACCTTCCCAAGGAGACCCCGCATGCCGCGCACCATTCTCGTCGAGAACACCGAGGACCGGATCCACTGCATCGCCGACCTCGCGCTCCGCGTCGACCCCGTCCTCACCGCTTCGCCCGGCTCGCCGGCGCCGCCGAAGGACGCGCTGCTCCCCGGCGCGAACGAGGTGGACGCGGAGGAGTGGGCGAAGGCGGAGAAGATCCCGCTCGTCCAGTTCTACCTGAAGCAGGGGATCCTCAAGGCCCGCAAGGACAGCGTCGCCGACCTCCCGAAGCTCAAGCCGGAGGAGGCCGTCGAGCTCGTCCGGAAGACCTTCGACGAGGCGCTCCTGAAGCGCTGGTTCGACCTCGAGAGCCGGCGCTCCGTGAAGGACGTGATCGACGCGCAGCTCAAGGCGATCAGCGTCCCGCCCGCGGTGAAGTAGCGACGCCGTGGCGCACGCGCGCGGCGACATCGTCCGACGGTGGGCCGTCCTCTCCTCGGTGCAGGACCCGAACGAATGGGAGGCGGCCATCGCCGACGCGGAGCTGCAGGTCTCCGCGGACGCATGGGGGTCGCTCTACGACCTCGGGGTCATCCACCTCGCCGCGCACCTTCTCTCCGTGAACCACCCCGAGTTCGTGGGCGCCGGCACCGTGCAGAGCGAGTCGGTCGGGCCGCTCTCGCGCACCTACGCCGTCGCCACGCCGTCGCGCAACGTCATCGCGAGCACGCCGGCGGGCAAGGAGTATCTCCGCGTCCGGGGCTCCCTCGGCCTCGGGTTCTCCGTCGTCTAGCGAGGTGACGCCGTGGCCGGGAGCTTCGCCCTCCTCGACATCGACAAGGGCTGGAACGAGCTCCTCGCCGCGGCGAAGCGCGAGGTCCAGCTCAAGGGCTCCTACGTCAAGGCCGGGATGATCGGGGCGAAGGCGCTCGAGGTCGACCCCGAGCACGAGGAGGAGGGCAAGGGCCTCACGAACGTCGGGCTCATGGCGATCCACGAGTTCGGCGTGCCCGGCCGCGTGCCGGAGCGCTCCGTCATCCGCGCCGTGTTCGACAAGCACCGCGAGGAGTACCACCGGCAGCTCCGCGCGCTCGTCGGGACCTGGTACGACCGCCGCGGAAAGGTCGACATCCTCCGCGCGCTCGGCCTCATGGGCCTGAAGATGGTCTCGGACATGAAGAATTACGTGACCGAGGGGGCCGGCGTGCCGCCGCCGAATGCGCCGTCCACGATGGCGGCGAAGATCCGGAAGGGCTCCTGGAACCGTCGCAAGGGCGGCCTCGGGAAGGGCGAGGAGGGGCCGATGGAGGCGCCGCGCGCGCTCGTCGACTCGGGCCGGATGGTCGGGGCCATGACGCACGAGGTCTCGACCGGGAAGGACTCCGAGGAGGGCTCCATCCTCTACACGGGCGGGGGAGGAGACGCCGCATGAGCCTCGCCGATGCGATCCTGCGCATGTCGACCGGGAGGTACACCGTTACCCGGCCCGGGCCGGTGACCTGGACGGCGGGCGCGCCGGTCGAGGCGGCGGGGACGGAGTTCGAGATCGACGCGGCGATCGTGCCGGCCAGCAACAAGGACCTGCAGCGGCTTCCCGAGGGAGAACGCTCGGGCGACGTCGTCAAGATCCTTACCGCCACCGAGCTGCGCACCGCCGAGTCGTCCGCGAGCAGGCTCTCCGATCGCATCTCGTACCTCGGGCGGACCTACGAGGTGGAGGACGTCGACGTCTGGCCCGGATTCTACGACGCCATCGCTCGTCGGGTCGGGCAGTAGCGCGATACGTGGGGACCATGAACCTCCGGCTCCTCGGCGGGAATGAGCTCGACCTCTCCGGGGGCCGGCTCAACTTCGTCTCCGGGCCGGACGAGACGCGCCAGGCGATCCAGACCGCGCTCTCGCTCGTGAAGGGGGAGTGGTTCCTCGACACGGACGCGGGCGTGCCGCTCTTCGAGCGCATCCTCGTGAAGGGCCCGAACCTCGCGCTCGTGAAGAGCGTCATCCGGAAGACCGTCCTCGCCGTGCCGCGCGTCACCGGCGTCCCGGTCCTCGAGGTGACGTTCAACCGCGCCGCGCGTTCGCTCGCCGTGCAGTTCACGGCGACGTCGGATGCCGGGACCGTCAGTGGGCCGGCGACGGTCGGGCCCTGACGATGCTCTCCTTCGACGCCATCGAGCTCGCGCTCATCGCATGGCTCGAGCCCAGCATCGGGACGGGCAAGGTCATCCTCTCGAAGCAGAAGGGGCCGCAGCCCGCCGTCCCGTACGCGACGATCTCGATCACCGGCCCGCGTCCGGCGAGCTCACCCTGGCCGTCGCTCGTGCAGAGCTACGACGCCGCGCAGCCGCAGGGGTCGGAGATCGAGATGCGCGCCGTGTTCGAGCGGGAGATCACCGTCTCCGTCCAGGCGTACACCGCGGCCACTAGGGGCGACTCGAGCGCGAAGGCGCTCCTCTCCCGAGCGGGCGCGCGGCTCGGGCTTCCGGGCGTGCTCGACGCGCTGCGCGCGGCGGGACTCGCTCTTGTCGGCACAGGTGATACGCAGGACGTGTCGGCGCTTCTCGATACGGCGTACCAGGGGCGCGCAGCGCTGGACCTGCAGTTCCTCGTCTCGGACGAGGTGGCGGAGCGGACGGGATACGTCGAGACGCTGGGCATCACCGGCGGAGCGACCACGTAGGAGGAGATGGCGATGGGTTCTCTCGGCGACGTCGTCCAGGTGAGCGTCAGCCTCGTGTCCGGCGGCCTGAGCTTGGCGGGTTTCGGAACCCCGCTCGTCATCGGCGGCTACTCGAAGAACTACCCCGAGCGCGTCCGCTACTACACGGACCTCACCGGTCTCGCGGTCGACTTCGCGGCGACCACGCCCGAGTACCTCGCCGCGCAGGCCATCTTCGCGCAGAGCCCGCACCCGTCTCGCGTCGCGGTCGGTCGCTGCGCGCTCAAGCCGACGCAGCGCTGGACGATCACCCCGGTCACGACGATCCAGGCCGTCCAGACGTACGCCGTCAAGATCGCCGGCGTCACCTACTCGTTCGCCTCCGACGCTACCCCGACCGCGGCCGAGGTGGTGACCGGGCTCATCGCGGTCGTGAACGCCGCGACCGGCACGCACGGGCTCACCGCCTCCGGCACGACCACGCTCGTCCTCACCGCGGTGCAGGGCGCCTGGCAGCAGGTCGAGGTCGGCGACGTGAACCTGCTCCGCATCGTGCAGGACCACGCCGACCCGGGCATCGCGACCGACCTCGCCGCCATCGCGCTCGAGACCTCGGACTGGTACGCGATCGTGAACCCCTGGAACTCGACCGCGGAGGTGACCGCCATCGCCGCCTGGGCCGAGGCGAACCAGAAGCTCTTCCTCGCGATGACTCAGGAGACCCAGGTCGTCGACACGGCCGACGGGAGCGCGACGGACATCGCGCACTCCGAGAAGGGGCTCGCCCACGGCTACACCGCGGTCCTCTACGCGCCGTCGAACGGCGACTTCCTCGACGCGGGCATGCTCGGCGCCGTCCTGCCGCTCGACCCCGGGAGCGAGACCTGGGCGCTAAAGACGATCGCCGGCGTGCCTGCGCGCACCTTCACCGCGACGCACATCACGAACATGAAGGCGAAGCGGTGCGGCTGGAACTACTCGATCTCCGGTCGCAACGTCACCGAGGAGGGCAAGGTCGCCTCGAGCAGCATCGGCTTCATCGACATGCGCCGCTTCCTCGACTGGCTCGTCCAGGACATGCAGGCGCGCGCGTTCATCGCCCTCGCGACGGCGAAGAAGGTGCCGTACAGCGAGGCCGGGATGACGATCATCCAGGCCTCGATCCTCGCGTCGCTCGAGGCGGGCGAGACGGTCGGCGGGCTCGTGAAGGGCTACAGCTCGTGCACGATCCCGAAAGTCTCGGCGCAGAGCCCGGTGGACCGCGCGAACCGCTACGTCCCGGGCATCGCCTGGGCCGCCCAGGCGCAGGGGGCTTCTCAGACGCTCGGTATCCAGGGCGTCGTCACGGTCTAGCCGGAGGACATGATGGGCACGAAGACGCACGACCCGAACTCGATCATCATCGCGATCGGCCCCTGGCTCGTCACGGGCTACGCCAAGGGCACCTTCGTCAAGGTCAGCCGGGAGACCGACACCTTCACCGACTACGCCGGCGCCGATGGCGAGGTCACGCGCGCGCGCCAGCGCGACCGGCGCGGCACGATCGAGCTCGTCCTCACGCAGTCGTCGCCGACGAACGACTACCTCTCGGCGCTCGCCCTCCAGGACGAGCAGTCGGGCACCGCGATCGTGCCCGTCCTCGTGAAGGACGCGAACGGGACGACCATCCACTCCGCCGGCGAGGCGTGGGTGAAGAAGCCGGCCGAGTCCGAGTACGGCGAGGAGGTCTCGACCCGCACCTGGACCATTCGGCTCGCGAAGCTCACGATGTTCAACGGCGGATCGGTGCTCTAGGCCATGGCACGCGAACCCCGTACCGTGGACATCGATGGAGCCCGCTACATCATCGGCCGGCTTCCGCCGCGCCGCGCGCTGAAGCTCGGGAACCGGATCGTGAAGGCCGCCGGCCCCGCCCTCGTCGCGCTCGTCGCGAGCGGAGGGGCGTCCCGCTCCGCGGGGTAGAGCACCTCCTCGCCGAGTGGCCGGTCCTGCGGATCTGGGAGGCCGGGAAGGCGTCGCTCGAGGAGATGGACCGGCACTGGACCCTCGACGACGTGCTCGACGCGAACGAGGTCCTCGATGCGGTAGAGGAGGCGAGGGCGGAGGCGCAGCGGAAGGCGAACGAGCGGGCGAAGGAGAGGTGACCGATGGTGCTCCGAGAGCTCGCCGCGAAGCTGACCCTCCATGCCGACCCGACCGGCTTCAACAAGGCCGAGGCGATGATCGGCCAGGTGAAGGCGGCGCTCGTCGGCGTCGGCGTCACGCTCACCGCCGGCGCCGTCTACCACGGGCTGAAGCACCTCGTCGACGAGACGGCCGCGGCCGCGTTCGAGTCCTCCAAGAACGCGAAGATGATCGGCATATCGCGGGAGGCCTACGACGAGCTCGGCTTCGCCGCGAAGGAATCCGGCGTCCACGTCGAGACGCTGCAGACCGGGCTCCGGTACCTCAACATCGCGTCGGCGCGCGCCGGGCAGGGCGGGCGCGAACTCGGAAAGGCGTTCCGGGCGCTCGGGGTCTCTCCCGCCGGCAAGCCCGTCGACAAGCTCCTCATGGACATCGCCGCCGGGTACGAGCGGCTCGGGAAGAGCGATCCCCGACGTGTCCTGTTCGCGCGCGAGATGTTCGGCCGCGGCGGGATCGAGATGCTCCGCCTCCTCGACAAGGGGAAGGAGGGGCTCGCCGAGATGCGCGAGGAGGCGCACAAGCTCGGGCTCGTCTTCACCGACGAGGACGTGGAGGCGGCGACCGACTTCAAGAAGGCGACCCTCACGCTCCACTCGACGCTCGAGTCGTTGAAGCGCGCCATCGCCATCCCCCTCATGCGCGAGCTCGCGAAGGGGAAGCGGGAGCTGACGGAGTGGCTGAAGGCGAACCGGGAGATCATCCGCGAGCGGGTGATCCAGTTCGTGAAGATCCTCGTGCAGACCTTCCAGGCGTTTCTCTCCGTGCTGAACGGGGCGATCGAGGCGCTCGTCGCCGTCGGGAAGGGCATCGCCGCGGTGGCGGCGCACTCCGCCGTCCTGAAGGGCGTCTTTATCGCGCTCGGGGTCGCTGGCGCGCTGGCTCTCGCGCCCGCGCTCTCCGGGATCGCGCTGCTGATGATCGCGCTCGAGGATATCTGGGGGTGGGTGACCGGGAAGCGGAAGCACACGATCATGGGCGAGTTGTTCGGGGACTTCGACAAGCTCTGGGGCAAAATCAACCCCGAGGACAACACGCTCGTCGCGGCCGCGAAGATCATGGCGCAGTCGATCTCGCAGGCGAAGAAGGACCTCGAGTGGATCGTCGCGGCGTTCGGCGTCGGCCCGAAGGCGAAGGAGTTGAGCGCGATCGTCAGCCGGAACTCGACGGGGATGAACCTCCTGAACGGCGCCGGCGCGACGAGCGGGTGGCTGACCTCGGGCGCCGCGGCGCTTCTCCCTGGCCAGATGGGAGCGGATGCCGCGGGACGTCGCGACGCCTACCTACGGCAGATGGGGCTCTACTTCGGTCGCGAGTTCCTCGATGAGCGCGGGCAGGCGGCGGTCGGCATCCTGCCGGGCGGCGGCGGGGTGACGATCGGCGAGATCAACGTCCACTCGACCTCTGCCGATCCGGTGGCGGTGGCGAACGAGGTCACTCGCCAGCTCCGGGTCGAGTTGGGCGCGGCGCACGCGGCGGTCGCGAGATGATCCAGATCGCCTACAACCTCGGGAACCAATGCCGCGCGCTGGACGTCGACGCGACGCTTCAGATCACGGAGTGCCTCACCGCCCAGGCGACGGATCATCCGCTCGAGACGGGCGCGGTGATCTCGGACCACGTCATCATCCGACCGAAGACGCTCAAGCTCGAGGGGCTCATCACGAGCACCCCGCTTCCGAAGCCGAACGAGGAGTGGGTGCGTACCGCCGAAGGATTCAAGCCGCACGGGTGGGCTCAGCTCGAGCCCTTCTCGAACGCGCTCATCTCGATCGACGGCGAGGACAGCACGCCGCCGGACCCGTTCCGGGCCCAGGGCGCGCTCGACGTGCTACGCGAGATCCACGCGGCGCGGCAGCCGGTGACGATCACCACCGGCGTCGACGCCCAGGGCGTCCCGTCCGACCTCCACGAGAACATGGTGGTCGAGTCGCTCGAGTTCCCGCGCGACCCGACCACCGGCGACGCGGTGCGCTTCAGCGCGTCGCTGAAGGAGATCAAGACGGTCGCTAGCGCGACGGTCCCGCTCCCGAATTCCGGCACGAAGCAGGGAGAGCAGTCACGCGGGAAACAGGCCACGAAGACCGCGAGCGCACCCCTGCGCGAGACCGCGTCGGCCGGGTGGCAGGCGATCCACGGCGAGGCGCCGCTCGCGCCGGCGGTGATGCATTGACCCCATGAGCACGCTCGTCCTCCCCGCCGATTCGGCCGCGCCCTCGTACAGCTTCGAGGTCGAGCTCGAGGGCGCGCTCTACCGGATCGCCCTGCACTGGAATGAGCGCGACGGGGCGTGGTTCCTGTCGCTCTACGACAGGTCCGGGGTGCTCCTCGTCGCGGGCCGCAAGGTCGTGCTCGGAGCGAACCTGCTCGGTCGCGGCGTGGACGCGCGCTTGCCACCCGGCACCGTCCTCGTCGTCGACACATCGCAGGCGGACGTCGATCCCGGCCGCAATGACCTCGGCGCGCGCTGCCCGCTTCTCTACGTCGAGTCGAGCGGGCCGTGACGACGCTCTTCGATCGGGCAGGATTTTGTCAAATAGGGGATCGCCGTTTCCTTAATCTCCATTTCCGTTTCAAGGTGACTAAAAGTCTCTCCGGCGAGCCCAATACGGCGGAGGTTCAGGTCTGGGGTCTCAGCGAGTCGAGCCGCGCGGCGATCCCCGATGCGACCGTTCCGGTGCTCCTCGTCGCCGGCTACAAGGACGCGACCGAGGTGGTCTTCTTCGGCGACGCGCGCACCGTCGACCACGAGAAGCAGGGGCCGGACTGGGTCACGCACATCCGCTGCGGCGACGGCGAGCGCCGCTACGAGGACGCCTACTCGGCCATGAGCTTCGGCCCGGGCACCGAGGTGAAGAAGGTGATCGAGCAGCTCGCCACGGACCTCGGCGTGTCCTCGCGCGACGCGCTGCAGGCGCTTCGCTCCGGCGACGTGAAGACCGCGTTCTCGAAGTTCCTCCAGGGCTACGCGGCGCAGGGCCGGACCGTGAGGGAGCTCGACCGCGTCACGAAGGCGGCGCAGGTGGACTGGTCGACCCAGGACGGGAGCCTCCAGCTCCTCGAGCCGGGCAAGGCGACGAAGGACGAGGCGGTGCTCCTCTCGCCGGCGACGGGGATGATCCTCTCCCCGACGCACGGGAAGCCGCAGAAGCCCGGGGAGCCGTCCTACCTGAAGGTGCGGTCGCTCCTCATGCCCAGGATCCGCCCCGGCCGCTCGGTCCAGGTGGACAGCGCCCAATACAAGGGCGTCTATCGCTGCGAGCGCGTCGTGCACGCCGGCGACATCTACGGGCAGGAATGGCAGACAGAGACGGATCTGCTCATGCCGGGTCCCGCTCCAGCGGCGGCAGAGAGCCCCTCCGACGAAGGAGGCGAGTAGATGGCGACCCCGCTCGTTCCCACCCTAGCCTCCGTCATCCGCCGCGCGATCGAGGAGGCGCGCGCGGATCACCACGGCGCGATCCCGGGGCGCGTCGAGCGCGTCCGGGACGCGGCGAAGGGCGTCGTCGACGTGAAGCCACTCGTGAAGGACCACGTCGAGATCCAGGGCGAGACGGTCATCATCTCCGTCCCGATCGTCACGAACGTCCCGGTCATGCTCCCGTGCACGGCCTCCCGCGGCATCTGGTTCGACATCCAGCTCGGGGACACGGTGCTCCTGCTCGCGAGCGACCGGAGCATCGACTTGTGGCTCGCGCAGGGCGGCGAGGTCGATCCGAAGGACCCGCGGCGCCACGCGCTGTCCGACGGGATCGCGATCCCGGGGTTGCTCCCCTTCAACGCCGCGCGGACGGCCGTCTGGCAGCCGGCCGCGCTGGGGACGGCGCTCCGGACCGAGCTCGACGCGCTCTGGGCCGCGTTCCTAGGCCACCAGCACGACATCGTTGGGGTGACGGCGGGGGGCCAGACCGTCGCAGCTACTCCTGCGGGGGCCACGGGCGCGGTTCCGAGCGTCGCCACGAAGGACGCGACCGCGCCTCCACGTACCGCGGCGAAGGAGACGACGTCGTCGGCGACGGTGAAGGTCTCCGAGTAGCGGCGCCTCGCCCCCCGCGCGCGCCCACGATACGTGGGGTCCATGGCAGGCCCCTACGGCATCACCGTCGCCGGATTCCTGCGCAAGCCGCTCGACGTCGCCCTCCAGGAGCTCCGCGACGCGGTGCATGCGACCTTCGGCGCGGCCCAGGACACGGACGAC
>WNFZ01005182.1_pt1 | contig 11968 bp, 16 predicted proteins | sample 5400081 | NCBI WGS metagenome assembly WNFZ01 (sample SAMN13153365, study PRJNA577476) | soil metagenome | isolation source: 80 cm soil or saprolite under grassland replicate 1 | place: USA:California | collected 2016-06-15
CGTTCTCAGGAGTCGCAGCAATTGAGTAGCCACCCTTGGGCTGACGGCGCGGCTGAGTGCGGTTGACGCGGCGATGCGTCTGCAGGTTTTCCGCGAGCGTCTGATCGGTCCCGCTTTGAATCGCTTCTCGAAGCAGGTGAGCATAGTCTCGCTGTCCCTGTCCACTCAGGAATGGACTGATATGTAGTTGGTTATGAGCGACGTCATATTCCAACTCGTCGAGCATCAATTGTCGTGTCCGGTCATCCAGATTTTCCAAATAAAGAGCCATAGTCACATCCTTATCTAAATTAACGTCTACTTTTTAATGGCTGTTACACGAGTTTTACAGAGAACCGACAATCCCACCCTTTTTTCAGGTGGTTTGCGCATACTTTTGGGTTTTAGTACCCGTGGAAAATATAGAACAATTGTACTACAAATGGGCGGATAAGGCAAGGGTTAGCGTTCGCCGAGCAGTCGATTCAAGATTCCTGTGCGAGGAGCAACGATCCAAATGAGAATGAACAGGGCGAGAGACACAAAAGCAATCACGGAGGCGACGAATGTGCTTCCTAAAATCAAACGACTGACTAAGAAGAAGTCGAGTGAGATACTAAGAGATAGAGGCATCATGCTGATCAGCATTAATCTGGACGCCATATGGACAAACGACTCGGTCACTTCCTGGACCTCCATCTGGCGATGGTATGCCGCCGGAGTCATGATAATGATCGTGGTCAATACCACGAGACCGATTGCAAGCAAATGCAATTCTTGTTCGAAATGGTTGAGCTTGTCGGAAAAAGTTGGATTGAAAACGGCGATCAGTTGAAAGCCGAAAAGTGCCTGAATGCCAGGGAGGAGCATACGACTCTCATCCAGGATCAATTGTGCCGCTTTAGATAAGGGTAAATCTTCTACTGCTTGTTGCTTGGAAAACTTTTTGTTCATTTATCTCCTATTCAAAGTTTCCGCAAGGAGTGCAAAAGCAAAGCCGCCAACGTCCGTATGAGGGATGCAAACGGCCTTGGATAAGAACGAACTTTGATATCTATAACGTTTTATCGGTGCATTCGTTCTATGGGTACGTTAGGTCATGATTTACTTTGACAATCTCTCCAGCCTCTCAAGCATTACCGTTTCGAGACCATGTGGGTAAGGGATTTCATGAGTTTGGCAGAGATCGTCGACTCTTGCCTGATAAAACCGGACAATCAGCCATGCTGATTCCAGCATAGCAGCTTTCTCCATCAGACAGAAGGTTGTTTCTAGCGGAGCAAGCTTTTCCACATTGATCTCATTCTCAATCTTGAAATAAGGTTCCTCGCCAACGCCCATATCTACAAAATTATTTTGCAGGCGCGCCAGGTTCACGCACTTTGCCCGCAGTGCCTCTAGTTGACCGCGCGCCCACCAAAGCTTTCCACGCCCGATGGCAGTGACGAAATGAGACATTTCATGCCAGAACCAATCAATGTTATGACGCAATTCTTCTAGTTGACGAGCAGGATCAGCGACCTCTTCAGAAAAGACAGCTTCTGCTAAGACGTTCTTCTTATCCAGCAAGGTTCGGAACGGTCCGCTGTGGATCTGATCGAGATGACCCTCACTACCGAAATTCAGTTCACCCTCGGTTCCATCTGCGAAGATGAAGTATGCAATATTGGGAATTCCAAAATCTTCAAAGAATACCAATTCACCAAATGATCGCAGAAAAGCTTCACGCTGGTTGTAAAAATCCTGGCGCGCATTATCCGTTGTGATGACGCAGAGGTCAATATCGGAGAATTGATCGGCTCTACCCTTCGCGTTGGAACCGCCAAGGAACGCTGCCACGACACGTTCGTCTGTTTTGCAGGCGTCTACGAAACGATTCACGAATGCTAGCTGATTTGGACGAAGTCGGATTCCCTCGAGGTTCATCATGGCAATATTCCTTCGTGGCTTATGTTTTCAAAGTTTCTTTATAAGATCACCGACATGAATAATTCCCGGCTGAAACACTCTGGTATTGATGCCTCTCAAGTGAAGTCGCTTGCCCTCCGCTGAGCTGATAAACTTCAATGCCTCCACGCCAAAGCGCGTCGAGAACTTGTTGCATCCTGTATGCGGCTTTGCCGAAACTTCGATGACTGCCGAGCCAATGGCAAGACGCGTACCTGGTGGAATATTGTCCTCGCTTAGATCAAAGTCCACATAAAACTGATCGCCAGCCAGCGGCCAACGCCTTTCCTCTTGTGCCAAAAGAGCAACTAATCTTGCGTTCGTCAATGTGATTTGGGCTTCGATATTTGCGGAGCCATCGGGTGCGTGATTACTGCCGCGTGACTTCCAGTTATCGCCGACCAATCCCTCGGTCAGACTTAGCTCCGCTTCGTTTACGACCTCGCGTTCATCCACGCTGGGACGGCGAACAATCATTCTTACAATACCTTGATCCCTGGGCGACTCACGAATGTATTCCATCCCTGCTTCGAGTTCTGCCTGCGATACATATACTGCTGTGTCCATTAAAGTTTCTCCTTGATAAAAAATACCTATATTTCTGCCTGATAATACAATCATACAATATTTCAAGAGATGCAGTGACAACCAAAATATTGACGACGGGCTTATATCTTTTTCCACCTTGATAACAATACTTTCATTCGAACTCGGACGCGGCTGTCTGCATCGCCGAGTGCCCAGGCAGAGCGCGTCGCTCTTTTTGCTTCTTCGCTTAGTTGAGCAAAGTCTGTCCATTCCTCAGAAATGAATTCTTCCATTTCGCTCGGTGTATCCCATACATAGAAAAATGGAAAGAATCCGTCTTGCTCGTGTTTGAACCAGTTGCGTGATTCGGCTTCCCGCATGGCTTCGTTGGAGGATGTATCTGCATTCAATTGATCTGGGAGATCGTCAGCGCGGCCTGTCTCTTCAAATCCGTGCCCTGATATCACCTCGACGGGCCAATGATTTGCCAGCGGACGCATATCGATCAAAACCCCATCTGGCATAAGCACACGATGAATTTCACTCAGAGCATGAACCATGCTCGCCGTGTCAATACATCAAAGTGACCAGGCAAGGATCGCAATGTCGAACTTTTCTTTTGAAAAAGGTAAATCATGCGAGTCAGCGCAGGCAAGATGAACGATTCGCTCAAGATCATAGGGACGATCCACTTTTGCAACCCGCAACGAATCATGATCGAGATCCATTGCAACAATCGAGGCTGTCCACTTCGCGTATTGCCAGGTTAAGCGCCCTTCGCCGCATCCAATTTCGAGCACGCGTTTATCGGCAAGGTCTACAACCTTGCGCAGGTGTCTGATTTCATTTCGTTCAGGGTCTTTTTGAAGAGTCATGTTTTACGAGAAGGTTTGAATCGCCTCAACGACTTTTAGAATCTGAGATATGCAATACTTTTGATCCGCGAATCTTTCCCTGCTTCAATTCCATGAGCGCCTGATTTGCATCCTGCAATTCATATTCCTGAAACTCAGGTTTGATATTTGCCTCGGCTATCACTTGCAAGAACTCACGCACATCGGCGCGTGTCACATTTGCGACTGATTTGATTTCCTTTTCCATCCACAATTGCGAGGGATAATCGAGCTTCAACAGGACTTCTTTATCCACTTCTTCTTTGCGGATGGCGTTGATAACGAGTCGTCCGCCCGGTTTGAGATGTTTCATCGCTTCGCTGATCGGACCCCAGACGGGCGTGGTGTCAATGACCGCGTCCAACCCCTGGGGTGGATTCTGATCGATCGCGCCTGCCCAGGAGGCTCCGAGGGAAAGGGCGAACTCTCGCTCTGATGGATTTCGTGAGAAAACGAGAATTGGAGTATTGGGGAATTTGTGTTTCGCAGCTTTCAATACCAAATGATTTGATCCACCGAATCCCATCAGGCCCAAACTCTGACTATCTTGTAGATTGCACAATTTCAACGAGCGATAACCGACCGCTCCCGCGCACAATAACGGTGCAGCTTCTGAGTCAGAAATTGAATCCGGGATCGGATGTACAAAATCCGCGCGGACTTTCATATACTCGGCATATCCGCCGTTGATGTCTCGCCCGGTCGCTTTGAATTCGGGACAAAGATTTTCCTGTGCCGATAAGCAATACTGACAATGCCCGCACGCCGACGCGATCCACGCCACGCCAACGCGTTGCCCAATTTGGAGTGCAGGAGCTCGCTCCTGCATCGGCGGCAAGCCGCCTGACTCCATAATGTTTCCAACAACTTGATGCCCCAACACAACCGGCAAATGGGGAGGTGGAGTCCGCCCTTCGATTTCGTCTAACTCCGTGTGGCAGACGCCGCAGCGAGTAACATGAAGAAGTATTTCGCCTTCGTTTAATTGAGGTTCTGCAATCTGTTGAAATGATAGCGGAGTGGAGTTTTGACTAAGGGATGCGATCTCTCGCAAGAGCATTGCTTTCATAACACATGTGGAAGAAACATTTTTGTGATTTTCCTATATTCGACATATTCTATACCGAAGAAGTCAGTGCATTCCGCCTCGTCCGCTTTGGCGGTAAGAATCAAGAAGATCGTAGCGAAGACTGCTATCCCTGTTCCAGGCAACGAAGGGGATTTGAAGTAAATGCCCCATGTGAGCAAGAATAGTGAGCTGTAAAGCGGATGGCGAATGTAATGATAAATGCCACTTGTGACGAGGGCTGTTGTTTTTTCAAATGCCAGCATTGCTTCCCAGGCAAAGAAGCGATAGGAGCCGTGCGAACGCGGGCGTCCTAGTGATTTCCACGAGATTGTTATGATTAGTAACGAAGCTGCTACAAAGATAATCCACTGGAACATTGAACACTCGCTTATTTGGGTGGTAATGTAGACGCAAACTCAACCCCTTCCTTTATCCATGTGTTGAGCTGCTTGTCTGATTTGACGCCCTCTGCTTCGACGACGAGCCAGCCCTTCATCGGCCGCCCTGTCATATCAAAGGGGCGTACGTGTGATATCTTAAGTAAAGCGTTATGCTTTGCAGGGTCAACGCGCACGATGAGACCATCCTTGTTGACTCCGCAAGCCATATTGCCATTTAATAGGAATCCAATGCCACCAAACATTTTCTTCTCGACAAATGGAATGCCCTCCAGTTGAACCCGGATACGTTCAGCGAGTTTGATGTTGTAAGCCATTGCTATTTCTCAACTTGGCGCTTGAAATAGGAGTAGGTCGTCGGTGGGCGAACCGCTTCAGAGTGTCCTGATTCGCAGGGCGGAATGAGCATATGATTCATATTTCACTCTTTTCACTGACTACTGAACACTGATAACTGAATACTACCTGCTGGCTATCCTGTTCCAAACTGACGATCGCCCGCGTCGCCGAGTCCGGGCACGATATAGGCGCGTTCGTTGAGATGGTCGTCAATTGCAGCGAGGTAAATCGGAATATCGGGATGCTGATCCTGCATCGCTTTGATACCTTCGGGCGCTGCGATCAGACCTACGAACTTGATTTTCTTCACCCCCCAGCGTTTGAGGATATCGGCCGTCGCAGTTGCCGATCCGCCAGTTGCCAGCATGGGATCTAAAATCAGACAAACCGAAACTCGCGGCTCGAGAGGCAGTTTGTTGTAATACTCGACCGGACGCATGGTATGTTCGTCGCGGTAAAGACCAATATGCCAGACTTCAGCGCTGGGCATCAATCCCCAGACGCCTTCGACCATGCCCAAACCTGCGCGCAGGATGGGAACAAGACCGATCTTTTCCTGAAGTTCGGCGCCGACCAGATGAGCGAGGGGAGTATCCAATTCACGCGGCACGACCGTCAGGTCCGCGGTTGCTTCGTATGCCAGTAATGCGGCAATTTCACGCACCAGCTCCCGGAATTTCTTGGGTTCAGTTTTGATATCTCTCAAACGGGAGAGTTTGTGTTGCACGAGTGGATGAGTGGAAGCGAAGACGTTGGACATGGCATTCTCCAAATGGATTATTTTGAGGCGATTATAGCGCCAATCCTTTCGCCTTTGTCGTGATTCATACAACCGTGTGGACAGTGACAAATGTCAATTGCCACTGTCTGGTGAAGATGTCATAATCACGGATGTGGTGCTCAACTTCGAAAATCATTGGAAGTAAATATGCTCAACTGGATAAAACGAAACTCGCTCATCTCGTACTTCATCATAGCCTATGTGGTTTCGTGGAGTTTTGAAATCCCTCTTGCGCTGTCCTACAGAGGAATGATTTCGGCGCAAGTCCCTATGTGGCTGCATTATTGCGTGGCACTTGGTCCTTTCACGGCGGCTCTGATTGTCACATTTCTTACCGAAGGCAATGCGGGGCTTCGCAGTCTGATGGCTCGCATTTTTAGATGGCGCCTCGACATACGCTTTTATATCTTCGCCATTTTTGTTCCCGCAGGCATGTTTATGTTGGCCTGTATATTGAATCGCGCCTTCGTCGGCAACTGGCCCCGCCTGACTCTGCTGGGCGAAGTAGATTATCTTCCTTATCTCACTCCATTGGGCGCTCTGGGAATATGGCTATTCACCTTTGGACTGGGCGAAGAGACGGGCTGGCGCGGTTACGCCTTGCCTCATTTGCAGAAGACACGCTCGGCGGCAAGTGCCACATTAATCCTGGGTATTCTATGGGCGGGCTGGCATTTGCCGATGTTCTTCTACCGCGATACTTATATCCAAATGGGAATCATGGGCTTCCCGATGCTAGCCTTATCCCTGCTCTTCGCGGCGATGATCTTCACCTGGCTGTATAACAGCACAAATGGAAGTTTATGGATTGTGATCATTTTTCATGCCGTGTTCAACTGGTTGACATCCAATGAAGCCGGCGGACAATTCGCAGCAATCCTGCTGAGCGTAGCGGTCATTTTGTGGGCGCTTTATATCCCGCGCAGATATGGTCTGGAAAACGCTGCGCCTATCGCAAGGCAAGTAGCCTAAAGGAAGTGTGCAATGTGGTTCAATCCCTTCATAAGTTGGCTTTTGAAATCCCCATTCCATGGAATGGTCAGCAAAAGCATGATGCTTATTTCCGTCACGGGTCGCAAAACCGGTAAAACAATCTCTACTCCGACAAATTATTTGCGTAACGGGAATAATTTGTGGATTGTCAGTTGGCGCGATCGAAAATGGTGGAAAAACCTTCGTGGTGACGCAGTTGTTCGGGTATTGCTGGCGGGCAAAAAGATGGAAGGATGTGGCCACGTTATTGAAGAAGAAAAGGCTGTGGCGCAAAGTTTGCTCGATTATTACAACCAGGTACCGCAGTACGCGAAATATGTAGAGATTGGTCTTGATAAACAAGATCAACCTCTGTACGCCGATTGTGAGCGCGCGGCACAAAAGATCGTCATGATCCGAATCGACATGTAATTTTCAATCCCCCGTGTTTAACAGTAGAGCCTCATCCATAGAACTGTGAAATATAGAAATCTAAGCTTCTTGTAAGGAAAGCATGGGGATTAACCCTTATTGACCCGGCTTTTTTCTTGCGCGAGAATAAAAGTCTCTCCGACAAAAAGCAAACCTGAGGAAACTCAGCGGCGCAAAGTCATGGATCTACAGTTTCAGTAAGTTTAGAAACTATGATTGCCAGACTACCGATAATAGCAAAGCCGCACAAAAGCGGTGGCGCAAAGCCAGGCATCCGAAAACTAACTGATGAGTAAGATAGATGTTGGTCAGGATCGGCCGGCTAACCGAAAGGCAAACACAGGGAAACCTGTGGGCGCAAAGTTATGGGTCTAAAGTCGGATGACTAGGACTGCCAGACTGCCGAAGAGAATATTTCTGGGATGACCTTAAGTGGTCATCCCAGAACATTTAAATTAATGGAGTGGTGGGCAATTGTCTACCACTATATTTCTCTTATTACGGTTGCACCACGGGGGGCAAACCTTTATAATCCTCCGTATGGCAAATACCAAAAATCATCCTCTTGACCCTGAGTCCAAGCCTGATGATCGCGTGGATAATGCTCTACGTCCACAGATGCTCAATGATTTGATCGGTCAGGATCAGGTCAAGGAAAATTTATCCATTCTGATCGCTGCCGCCAGGAAGCGTGGCGAGGCGTTGGATCACGTTTTATTCTATGGACCTCCTGGTTTGGGAAAGACTACGCTCGCGCATGTTGTTGCAAATGAGATGGGCGTCAATGTCAAGGTGACGGCAGGTCCTGCGATTGAACGGGCGGGTGACCTGGCTGCAATTCTTACCAACTTGCGTGCAGGCGATGTCCTGTTTATCGATGAAGTCCATAGATTGGGACGCGCTATAGAAGAGGTACTCTATCCGGCAATGGAAGATTACGCCCTGGACATCGTGATCGGCAAAGGACCTTCGGCTCGTTCCATCCGTCTGAAGTTGCCGCGCTTTACCGTGGTGGGTGCTACAACCAGACTGGCACTTGTCACGGCTCCGCTGCGGGCGCGTTTCGGCGCGGTCTATCGTTTGGATTATTACGATCTTCCGGCCATGCGAGCGATTGTAGCGCGCGCCGCCAAGATGCTCAAGGTGGAAGTGGATGAAGGTGGCGTGGCGGAAGTCGGCCGCCGCGCCCGTGGAACTCCGCGTGTGGCGCTGCGTCTACTACGCCGGGTGCGCGACTATGCCCAGGTCCGCGCGGATGGCAAGGTGACGCAGGATGTCGCCAAAGAAGCACTGGACTTGTTGCAAGTAGATCCGTTAGGACTCGATGAGGTGGATCGCCGCGTCCTCAGAACGATCATCGAAAAATATGGCGGTGGACCTGTCGGCTTGAACACGATCGCCGCCTCCATCAGTGAAGAGCAGGATACGATCATGGACGTGGTCGAACCATATCTGCTGCAGCTCGGCTTCCTAGACCGCACGCCGCAAGGACGCATTGCAACGAAATCTGCATATGAACATCTCAAAATGCCGTTCTCGGAAGAGAGGCAGCAAAGGCTCTTGTAATTGTTGGAAGGTTTAAGGTTGCGGGTTGGAATGTTCCCCAACTTTAAACCTTGAACTTTAAACCTAAGCCCATGGAAAATATTGCTCGTTTTTTAATCATTGGAGGGATCATCTTAATTCTGCTGGGTGGGGGAGTCTATCTCGCCGCAAAGTTTGGAATCCCCTTTGGAAGATTGCCCGGTGATATTCACATTGAGGGAAAGAATGGATCATTTTATTTCCCAATTGTCAGTTCCATTGTCTTATCAATTCTGCTCACACTGATTTTGAATGTGATTATTAGATTCCTCAATAAATAAGATCGACACCCCGTCGTGAAAACATCTGACTTCAATTACAACCTGCCTGAATCCTCCATCGCGCAGACTCCTGCCGAGCCGCGCGATTCATCGCGTCTGTTGGTCTTACATCGCGATACTGGGAATATTGAACATCGCTTCTTTCGTGAGATTGGAAATTATCTGCGCGCGGGAGATTTATTAGTTCTAAACCAGACGCGCGTCATCCCAGCACGAATCTGTGCGCGCAAAGATACGGGTGGACGTGTCGAATTGCTTCTCCTCCGCCGCCGTGACAATCTAACCTGGGAAGCTCTGGTGGGAGGAAAAGGTCTGCGTATAGGCAAAAGAGCGAAAGTGGAAAATGGTCCCCAAGCGGAAATCATAGAAATTTTAGAGGGTTCAGAACGTGTCATCAAATTTGATGAACCAATCGAACCCTATTTTTCTAAAGTAGGGAACGTACCCTTACCTCCATATATCCACGAGAAGCTAAATGATCCCGAGCGCTATCAAACGGTCTACGCGCGTGAGCCTGGTTCCGCCGCGGCACCGACGGCGGGACTCCATTTCACGCCGCGCTTATTGGAAGAGTTGCAGGCAAAAGGCGTAAAGATCGCCTATGTCACATTGCACGTCGGCTTGGATACATTTGCCCCGGTAACGGAAGAAAATCCCGAAGAACATAAAATCCACACGGAATGGTGTGAACTCCCGCAGGGAACGGCTGACCTGATCAATCAAACGCGTGATAGCGGCGGAAGAATTATTGCCGTGGGAACAACATCTGTGCGAACATTGGAAGCGGCGGGACGATATTCGTTAGTAGATAATTCGCTAAACGATGAACGAATATCGAATATCGATTCTCGCATATCACCATTTATCGGACCAACCGATCTCTACATTCTCCCCGGCTATCAATTTCAAGTTGTGGATGTGATGATCACGAATTTCCATTTGCCAAAGTCCACTCTACTGATGTTGGTCAGTGCATTTGTGGGAAGAGAGAAGATCCTAGACACGTATGAAATTGCAATCAGGGAAGGCTATCGTTTTTATTCCTTTGGCGATGCCATGTTGATCGTTTGAACGTTTAAACCCTTCGACAAGCTCAGGACAAGCGTTTGAACCTGTAAACGTGCTAACATTGAGCCATGTCCAATAAATCCAAGCTGGAACAATTAAATAAAGAGATTATCCAATGCCGAAAATGCGCGCGGTTGGTGGAGTGGCGGGAGGAAGTGGCGCGCCTCAAACGCAAAGCATATATCGATCAGGAATATTGGGGCAAGCCTGTGCCGGGCTTCGGTGACCCGAATGCGCGCGTAGTTGTAGTAGGACTCGCTCCCGGCGCGCATGGCTCCAATCGCACGGGACGAAACTTCACCGGCGACGCCTCGGGCGGGTTTTTATATCCGGCGTTGTACCGGGCTGGGTTTGCGAATCAGCCCACGGCTGTGTCCAGAGACGATGGTCTCGCCCTTAAAGATTTATACTTGACGGCATCTGGTCGTTGTGCGCCGCCCGAGAATAAGCCGACTCCCGAAGAACTAAATAATTGCCAGCCATTCCTCGAGCGCGATCTGGAAATACTGAAACCAAAAGTAATCGTCTGCCTGGGGTCGATAGCTTTTGCAAGAGTGCTACGGATATATTCCGTTCGCAATTCAGCGTGGAAGTTTGGGCACGGTGCGTTATACCAAATGGATAACGGAACGTGGATTTTATGCTCCTATCATCCAAGCCAGCAGAATACATTGACCGGCAAATTGACCGTGAAAATGTTCGATGAAATTTGGGAAAAGGCAAAATCATTGATCGGAGAATTTGGGATGGGATTATGATACAAGAGAATGCAACAGTGTTTGGGAAGGGCGATGGAATGAGCAAACTGATTACGCCGGGGGACATGGCACCTGATTTTGCATTGGAGGATGTTCAGGGGAAGCGTGTCCGTCTCTCCGATTATCGCGGCAAGCCTGTGATATTGGCTTTCCTGCGCGGCTTTATGTGACCGTATTGCCGCGCGCAGTTGGCGCGCTTGCGTGATGAATATAATCAATATACCCGCCGTGGCGTAGAAATTCTCGCAATAGGACCAAATGCACTGGCGCCTTTTAAGGACTATTGGCGTAATGAACGGATTCCTTTTATTGGGTTGCCTGATCCAGATCATAAGGTTGCCTTGCTCTACCGGCAGGAAGTGAATCTTTTCAAGCTGGGTCGTATGCCATTAAATTGCGTTGTAGACGGCAACGGCTATATCCGCTTTGCGCATTATGGTTCTTCCATGCGGGATATTCCCTTGAATGAGGAATTATTTCAAGTAATAGACGAGCTAAACAAGTCATCCAACTGACATGGCACTCGGCAAAATTGCATTTCTAGGTTCCGGCGAAACCTCCCTTGCGGGAGGTCGCATTTTTGAGTCTCTAGCACGCGACATTCAGGATCCGTTGCGGATTGCATTAATGGAAACGCCCGCCGGTTTCGAGTTGAACTCGGCTCAGGTAGTGGGACGCGTCGGCGAGTTCATGGCAAATCGTTTGCAGAACTACAAGCCGGTTGTCGATGTGATCGCAGCACGCAAAAAGGATTCTCTGTTTGACCCGAATGATCCCGAGATCGTCAAGCCCCTGTTGTATGCCAACATGATCTTCATGGGACCCGGCAGCCCGACTTATGCCATTCGTCAGTTGAAAGATACTCTTGCATGGGATGTGATCCGTGCGAGACATCGACTCGGCGCGACGCTGATCTTTGCTTCCGCGGCGACGATCTCT
>WNFZ01005183.1_pt1 | contig 11968 bp, 10 predicted proteins | sample 5400081 | NCBI WGS metagenome assembly WNFZ01 (sample SAMN13153365, study PRJNA577476) | soil metagenome | isolation source: 80 cm soil or saprolite under grassland replicate 1 | place: USA:California | collected 2016-06-15
CATGGAACGGCTTGCCCTAGCCATCGAGGAGCAAACTCCAGGCACTGTGTGTGCGGTGCTGCTTCCGGCTGACGGCAAGTCGTTTCTGAACGGAAGACCTGCGCCGGTATTCATTGCTCCGGGGTTGCCCGAGGAACTTCAACACGGGCACGCGCTGACTTCGGCGCTGCAGGACACCGTCACAGCTGACGACAAGCACATCCTTGCGGCGGACGGAGATCTGATCAATAAGCTGCTGGATGCATTGCGGAGCGCGGGCGTCTCCTTTGCGACGGGCTGCAGCATGCCGGTATTTTCGGCGGCCGGATCAGTCGCTGGAATCCTGATTCTGTTCTTCAGGGACAAAGTGACATCGCCTGCTGATTCCGCACCACAAAGTATTGTGCAGTCGGCCTCGCGACTGATCCTGCTGGCCCGTGACCACTGGCAGATGCACACTCAGCTCTTACACGAGGCACGCCATGACGGACTTACCGGCTTGCCGAATCGTACGGTTGCCGAAGACCGCCTCGAGCAAGCTCTGGCGCGGGCCGCGCGCCGCAAGAAATCCTTTGCGGTGTTTTGCATTGACCTGGACGGGTTCAAGGCGGTTAATGACGAACTTGGACACGACGCTGGAGACGAATTGTTGCGGTCAGTCGCAGTGCGGCTGCGCGGCCGCATTCGACATTCGGACACTCTCGCCCGAATGGGCGGAGACGAGTTCCTGGCCATCATCGACGATTGCGCAGGCGATTCTGCCGCGCGCGCAGTTGCCGAATCTTTAATCGCATCGTTGAATGACCCGATGATGTTCGAAGGACGCCAGCTGACGCTTTCAGCAAGCATTGGAATCGCCATGTATCCGACCGACGGCCAGAATGCTTCGCAGCTGAGACGCAATGCCGACCAGGCCATGTACCGCGCCAAGAGTGGTGGAGGCGGCCAGGGCTGTTTCTGGGCCCGAGACCCGGAAACACCTGGAAAAGCCGCGCAAAAATCCAGCCAACAGTAACAGCTTTCCCCGGCTTAGTCCCCAGCCCGATCATCCAACGTGGAAAATCGCAAGGGCATATTCCTGCCCCCTGACAGCATCTCGGGCAACTCTGTTAAATGCCCATGAATCGAAGCCCCTGCTGTTGCCAAATCTGCTGGAGCATTCATGTACAAACAAGGGCTGAGTTTCTGGGCAATTGCTGTGCTGCTGTTGGGATTGTGCAGTTGCGGTGGTGTCGGTGGATCCAGCAACAACCTTCAACAGCCTCCCGGAAATCGTGTGCCGCGTTCTGAAGTTAGCCATCTGATCATTGTGGTGATGCAGAACGCATCGTTCGACCATTTATTCGGTACCTTCAGTGGGGCGAACGGCCTCGATCCGAGCGCTGCAAGCTACACGCAAAAGGACGCATCCGGTAACACGGTCCAGCCGCAGCTCCTCACCAACCTCAGTCCTGCGGACTTGAACCACACACGAACCAGCTATCTGTCTGCTTACGACTCCGGAAAGATGGACAAGTACGCCTCCACCAACGGCACCATATCCATGGATTACTACGACAATACTTCGATCGGAACTGCAGGCGATGGCCGTCAGTTCGGCGTGAATACTCTGTGGGGATATGCGCAGCAGTATGCGCTGGCGGACAACTTCTTCGCCGCGGGAATGGCGAGTGAGCCCAGCAACATGCTCTACATGACGGCTGCCGAGGTCGGCAGCGGCAGCGATCCGTATGGTTATCCGCAGCTGGACGCATGCACGGCAGGCCTGTATCAACAGAACCAGTCCAGCGGCGCGACCATCACCCCTCCTCTGACTTTTATGAGCGTGGGCGACCAGCTCACGTCGAGCAACATTTCGTGGGGTTTTTACCAGGAGTGGTTTTCGAATGAGCAGAACGGGACCTGCACCCACTATGTTCCGCAGGAAAATCCGTTCCAGTATTTTCAAACCACCGCCAATTCTTCGGCTGTGCAGAACTTCACGACGTCCGGCTTTCAGTCGATGTTGAGTTCGGGCTCGCTGCCTTCTGTGATGTGGGTGCAGCCCTCTCCGGGACACAGCATGCACCCTGGGCAAGGAGATATTGCCAACGCGGTCGAGTGGCTCGATGGCTTCGTGCAGTCGGTGAAGGACTCTTCCGCATGGTCGAGTACTGCAATTATCGTTTTGTGGGACGAGAGCGGCGGCTGGTATGACCACGTGCCTCCTCCGCAGCTCTCTAACACCATAGGGCTGGGCGCGCGCGTCCCAGTTCTGGTGATCTCTCCGTTCGCCAAGCCGAACTTTATTTCGCACCAGCAGATGGACTTCGTTTCGATCCTGCGCTTCATTCAGTACAACTGGGCGCTGGGCCCGCTTCCCGATCCCACGCAATCTGCCCGTGAGCAGCAGAGCGGCGACCTTTGCGATCTGCTGACGACGAACTGCGGCGCGCCGTAGACTCCGACCAAACGAATTGCATAGAAATGACCGGCGAGAACCTGCCGCCTACCACCTACCAGAAATCCTAGGGGCGGTGTACTCTAATCACGTTCGCCTGTTTGGTGGATCTATCAAACTCCTGAGCCGATAAATCGGAGCCATGAATCGAGCGCTGACCCTGTTCGCATTCTCCTTGGTCTTCTCTTCACCTGCTGCCATTGCGCAAAGTGTTTCGTCCCAAGCGACTACGCCGGAAGCGCAAGTTCGTCTTGGGAATGACTACTTGGAGAAGCGTGATTACGCAATGGCCATGACATGGTTCCGCAAAGCTGCCGATCGAGGTAATGCTGCTGCGGAAAACAATGTCGGATGGCTCAATGAAAACGGCTTTGGCGTACCTCAGAACTACGCTCAAGCATTGAACTGGTACCGAAAGGCAGCAGATGCAGGGAATGTTCAAGCTCAACAGAACCTCGGGCATCTTTACCAAGACGGGCTCGGAACAAAACCGGATTATGACGAAGCTTTGGTCTGGTACCGCAAAGCAGCGGATCAAGGAAGCGCCTCTGGCATGAGTAGCGTTGGCTGGTTTTACAACAAAGGCTGGGGAGTCAAGCAAGATTACGCAGAAGCCTTGAAATGGTATGTCGCAGCCGCCGATAAGGGCGACTCGTATGCCGAAAACAATCTTGGTGCGCTGTATGAGCACGGCGACGGTGTAGTTCAGGATTATGTCGTCGCCATGGCATGGTATTACCGTGCGGCAAATAAAGGGCTCGCCTTGGCTGAAACCAATCTCGGGTTGCTCTATCGCGACGGACATGGCGTTCAGCAGGACTATGTGAAAGCGGCGTCCTGGTTCCGCAAGGCCGCAGAACAAGGCAACGCGAAAGCGCAGTTCTACCTGGGATGGCTGTTCGACAACGGCCTTGGAGTTCAGCAGGACTACGCCCTAGCCATGAATTGGTACCGCAAAGCAGCAGAGCAAAATTACGCGGATGCCGAGAACAACATTGGCTGGCTTTATCAGAAGGGTTTAGGAGTCGAGCAAAATTCCGCCGAGGCCATCACCTGGTATCGGAAAGCGACCGACCAGGGCAGCGCGCTCGCTAAGGTCAACCTCGCATCGCTCCTTCACAGCGAAACAGGGCCAGCCGCTGATGTTGCAAATTCTCCTGAAAAGCCATCAATGCTCACGGGCGGCATCCAAGCCCCGCGCGTGATCAATAATGTCGATCCTGAATATTCAGAGGCAGCGCGCAAGGCAATGACGGAGGGTACGGAGCTGCTCTCAGTTCTCGTGGATGCTAACGGCAAGCCTCAAAACGTCAAAGTGCTCACGCCTCTCGGTTATGGTCTGGACGAGAACGCTGTAAGCGCAGTCAAGACCTGGAGATTCGATCCTGCAACAAAGGATGGCAAGCCCGTTGCCGTGCAACTCATGGTTGAGGTCACATTTCGCCTTTATGGTTACGTTATCGGCAAGGTTGACGTAGATCCCGATACCGGAAGCACAAACATCGATTCGTACCTTTCACCCGTCATTGCAGAGGCGCGAAAATGCTGGAGCCGGCTAAGCGAGGATAAAACACACAGTCCTGGCGTGAAGCGGGGACAACTCACCATTCGTTTCGCTATTTCCCGAGATGGACACACTCAGCCGACTGACTTTGTCTCGTCCTCAGGGGACCAACTGCTTGACGGCATAGCCCGCGACTGCATTGCGACGCTAAAACTGGACAAGCCATTGCCTTCGGATCTTAACGGCAAGGATTTGGTTGTGAAGATGCAAATGTTGTACAACAGGCCAGGCCTATCCATCAATCCGTCTGGCGCACGTCTTACCGCAGGTGACAAAGAGCAGTTTTACATCAACACAGGAGGCGTGCTCAGCCAGCGAGCCGAGTGGAGCGTCACTGGCGCTGGCTGCACCGGTGATGTTTGCGGAACCATTTCTCCCGAGGGCCTGTACAAAGCGCCTAGCATTTTGCCCAATCCACCCTTCGTTCGGATCAAGGGCGTCTTGCAAGGCGCCAATCCATTGTCCGCCTCATCCGTTGTCATGCTTTTCGAGAAGCAAGGTGCGGAACCTCAGATAGCCCACTAGTCTGAAATGAGCGGATACATCCTGCGGTGGTGCGCTCGCAACAGCCGTTCATCACTCACATCTTCATTCGCCGCATCCATCTGGGGTTGCCAACCCTGCTGTTGCGGTATGCTTTCTGTGTGAAAGCGATCTTCTTCCTCTTACCCCTGCTGCTCGCTCTCGCAGCGTCGGCACAAAAACCAGAAATTGTCCGGAACAATCAGGAAAACCCGATTGCTGAGCAGATTAAGCAGCTTCGCAGCCTGCCGGATGACGTCCGCGCCACCGCTACTCGCGATCTCGCGTTGAAGATTCGAGCGCTCCCGTCTGTGCCGAACAAGCTGCGCCTCGCCATGGGACTTGCCGGCCGTGCCACCGAAGGCGATTTCGGTCACGACACTCTGCAGGAAGTTACAACCACGCTGGAGATGGCGATCAAGGAGCAATCACCTTCCGAACAGGACCCTTATCTTGAACTCGCCAGCCTCGTTCGCTACGAGCACATGAATGCGTCACCCGATTCGCCGCAATTCACCGCGGCGATGAAGACCCTCGAGAATGAAGACCGCGAACGCAATTCGGTGAATTTCACGCTGATGGACCTCGACGGCAAACCGTGGATGCTTAAAGATCTCAAAGGCAAAGTAGTGATGCTGAATTTCTGGGCTACGTGGTGCCCGCCCTGCCGCAAAGAGATGCCAGATCTGCAAGCGCTCTACACTCGCTTTGAGCCCCAGGAATTCGTGATTCTGGGAATCTCTGATGACGATCCCGAGAAGATCCGAGCGTTTATTCAGAAGCAGGGAACTACGTATCCGGTTCTTCTCGACCCCGGGAGCAAGGTGAATCAATTGCTTCACATCAACGGAATTCCGAAAACGTTTGTTTATGATCGCGAAGGAAGAATCGTGGCGCAGTCCATCGACATGCGCACGCAGAAACAATTCTTGGAAATGCTGGCGGCAGCGGGGCTGAAGAAGTAGGTTTCTGACTTGTGGGGGCGGGCGTCCACCCCCGTCCGGTCGAGCGAAGCTCGACGGCTCTAAGCCATCGCGGCGCTTGCTGACTGACCGGTGGCGCTGGCTGGCGGATGCGGTCCGGCGAAGGCGATCGTTTCCAACATTTCAGGCGTCGGTGCGCCGAAACGTACATCGGTGACATCCACAATCGCGTGCCAGTCACGGCAAAGCTGGCCAATCTGCTTCGGAGTGACTTCGATGAGCAGATCAAGCCGGTGCGTGTTGCCGGACGCGGCAGCGTGCAGGTACTGGACTTCGAGTGCGCGCCGTGAAACTGCCGTCAGAATGCGCATCAGCGTGCCCTGCGTATTGCGATAGTGGATATGAAATGCGTGCATGTATTTGTCTCCCTAGTTAGACCAAGTAGAGACAGCCGCCCTCGGCTGTCCTCGGGCCGCAGGCCCGATATCGCCTGACAATTCTGTCGAGCTTTGCTCGACCGGACAGCCGAGGGCGGCTGTCCCTACGCAAACTTCATGCAAACCTTCGACGGGCGAGGACGCCCGTCGCTCCAAAATCTCACTTCTACTCTTCCTCAAACAACATCTCCGAAAGCGCCGCTCCTGCAGGCACCATCGGATAAACATTCGCTTCCGGCGCACAATCGAATACCAGCAGCTCCGGCTCAGACGAATTCAGGAACCGCTCCAGAATGTCGCCGGTTTCTTTGCTCACCGGATACTCGTGTACTGCTTCTTCGAACATCCGCTCAGCGTTGATGCGGTACGCCTTCGCGATTTCGACGAAATCCGGATTGTCGCTGAGATCGGTTTCGGCATAATTGCGTTGATAGAACAACTGCTGCCACTGCCGCACCATTCCGAGATATTTGTTGTCCACGATCACCATCTTGATCGGGAGATTCAGGCGGCGCACGGTGGCCAGTTCCTGAATGTTCATCTGGATGCCGCCGTCGCCCGAAACGCAGAGCACGGTCGATCCCGGCTTCGAAAGTTGTACGCCGACCGCTGCCGGCAGTGCGAAGCCCATCGCTCCCAGTCCGCCCGAGGTGATGAACCCGCGCGGAGAGTCAGAACGATAGCGCTGTGCCGCCCACATCTGATGTTGACCGACGTCGGCGATCACGACGCTGTCCTCAGGTAAGCGTCCAAAAAGCTCATCTAGGAACCGAATCGTCGGCTGGGCTAATCCGCGTGGGTCGAGTTCCGCACGATCTTCACCGCAAGCGACATCCCGCCATTCTTTCCAGTCGGGCAGCTTTGCAGTCTTTAACTTCCGCGAGAATGCGGGAATCGTCTGTGCGAGATCGCCGATCACCGGAAACTCGCACTGGCGAACGCGATCCAGTTGCGCCGGATCAATTTCAAAATGCACAATCTTCGAATTCGGCGCAAATCGCGAAGGATCGCCGGTAACGCGGTCATCCAGTCGTGCCCCAAAAATCAGCAGCAGGTCGTTTTCATGCAATGCCATGTTGGCGGCGCGAGTGCCGTGCATGCCGACCATACCCAAGTAATAAGGTGCGCTCGGAACCGCGGCGCCCAATCCGTGCACGGTGGCGAATGTCGGGATGTTCAGTTCATCGAGCAACTGGCGAAGCTCAGGAATGGCGCCAGAGAGCTTGGCGCCGGCCCCGACCAGCGCAACTGGTTTCTGCGCCTTCGAGAGCAGAGAAATGACTTCGTCCGGGAACGCAGCATCGGCTTTCGCATCTGATGGCCGCGACTTCGGCGAGAACTTTGCCGGGCCGGAAAATTCGGCTTTTGCTTTCAAAAAGTCCGTCGGAATGTCGATGACCACCGGTCCCGGACGCCCTTCGCGCGCCCAGTAGAAACCTTCCGCAATGACCGCGGGGATTTCATCGATCGAGCGAATCAGCCTGCTCCACTTGGTCAGCGAAAGCGTGAGGCCAAAAACATCCGTCTCCTGAAATGCGTCGGAGCCGATCAGCGCGCTGCGCACCTGTCCGGTGATGCAGACCAGCGGCACCGAATCCATCTTCGCGTCCGCAATGCCGGTCACGAGGTTCGTCGCACCCGGACCGCTGGTGGCAATCGCCACACCGACTTTCCCCGTTGCGCGCGCGTGTCCCTCAGCCGCAAACACGGCGCCCTGTTCGTGGCGCGTGAGCACGTGCCGAATGCCGCTGCCGTCGAGCGCGTCGTACAACGGCATAATTGCCCCGCCGGGGTAGCCGAACATCAGTTCGACGCCCTCGGCCTGCAAGCATTTCAGGAAAATTTCCGCCCCTTTAAGCATTTACCACCTGTTTCTTTGGAGCCGATTCGTTCTTGTCTTTCTTGATCCACGACATCATGCCGCGCAGGTTGGCGCCAACTTCCTCCACCTGCAACTTCTTCTCGGCATCGCGGAGGGCGTTGAACTTCTTCGCGCCGGTCTTGTTCTCGTTGATCCACTCGCGGGCGAATTCTCCGCTCTGAATTTCCGCGAGGATCTTCTTCATGGTGGCGCGAGTTTCATCCGTGACAACGCGTGGCCCACGGGTCAGATCGCCGTACTCGGCGGTATTCGAGATCGAGTAGCGCATGCGGCCAAGACCGCCTTCGTATATCAGGTCCACGATCAGCTTCATTTCGTGGATGCACTCGAAGTAGGCGATCTCCGGCTGGTAGCCGGCTTCGACCAGCGTTTCGAAACCCTTCTTCATGAGCGAAGTCAGGCCGCCGCAAAGAACAACTTGCTCTCCGAACAGATCGCTCTCGGTTTCCTCTTTAAAAGTGGTTTGCAGAACACCGGCTCGGGTCGACCCGATACCATACGCATAGCAAAGTCCGAGTTCGTGCGCGTGACCGCTCGCATCCTGATGGACGGCAATCAGCGACGGAACTCCACGGCCGTCGGTATAAACGCGGCGTACCAGGTGCCCGGGACTCTTGGGAGCGATCATCACAACGTCAACATCGGGCGGAGCGACGATGGCCTTGAAGTGAATGCTGAAGCCGTGCGAGAACCCGAGAATCTTTCCCTTCGTCAGGCCCGGCTTGATGTCCTTCTCATAGAAGTCGGCCTGGGTCTCGTCGGGGGTAAGAATTTGAAGCCAGTCGGCACGCTTGGCAGCTTCGGCCGGAGGAAGCACGGTGAAGCCATCGGCTTTCGCCTGGGTCGCGCTACCGCGGCTGGGGTCAAGACCAATGATGACGTTGTACCCGCTGTCGCGGAGGTTCTGTGCCTGGGCGTGTCCCTGGCTGCCGTAGCCGAACACAGCGATGGTCTTGCCCTTAAGGGCGTTTGGATTGGCGTCGTGCTCGTAAAAGATAGTTGCCACGTTAAAAGTCTCCTGGGTGCTCACGGGGAGCCGAATGCAAAACTATTTTGTGGGGACTGGCTGCGAAAATCGCTACTGCTGGAAAGCTGCCCCTTCCAAACCGACCGGTCGGTCGGTATTTGCCAATCTTAGTAACCCGGCAGGGTCAAGTCAAGGGAAAGTTTTACGAGCAGCCCGCTGAGAAAACAGCTTGACATAAGTTTAGTGTTATAGTTAACTATAACAGTAGCTCATCGACGGTTCAGTTCGAACTGGCAGCTCGGTACACCCAGCGAACAGACCTGACCCGAGAGCAAAGGAAATCAACTTTTGAGGAGAATCAACCATGAAATCCCTTCGTTTTATGCTGCCAGCCGTTCTGACGTCGCTCTGCATCGCTGCTTTCGGGCAGTCCGACATGCAAATGTCCTCCGCAACTCCTGTACTTTCCCAGGCGCAGAAGTCTTTTGAAACCATGAAAAGCCTGGCGGGGGAATGGGACGGCCCGGTCACGGTGGCGGAAATGCCGCAGATGTCAGGCGGCAAGATGCACGTCTCACTGCGCGTGACGTCCCGCGGACACGCCCTGATGCATGAACTCCAGGAGGCAGGAACGCCGTTGGATGCGACGAAGTACGACCATCCGGTCACGATGCTTTACGTGGACGGAGACCAACTCACGCTGGTTCACTACTGCGACGCGGGAAACCGGCCGCGCATGACCGGCAAAATGTCGGCTGACGGTAAGACGATCGACTTCGAGTTCAAGGACATCAGCGGGAGCACGGAGAACCACATGCACCATTCGATGTTCACCATCATCGACGCCAACCATCACATCGAGGATTGGACGTTCATGATGAAAGACAAGCCGATCCACGCTCACTTCGATCTGCAACGTGTAAAGTGACAGACGGAAACTTTCTTAAGAGCGAATTGGAAACGCGATGGACCGTGAGTGGAGTGACAGTCAGCCGATTTACCGCCAGCTTCGCGACCGCGTGGTTGCGATGATCCTTGACGGCGTTCTCAAGGAGGGTGATCCCTTGCCTTCCGTGCGCAATGTCGCGGCCGAGTATCGGGTCAATCCACTTACAGTTCTGAAAGGCTATCAGCAACTGGTGGACGAGGGGCTGGTTGAGAGCCGGCGAGGCCTCGGGATGTTTATCAATCCCGGTGCAAAGAGTCTGCTGCTGCAAGGCGAACGCCAGAAATTTCTCGCCGAAGAATGGCCCCGGGTTTACGAAAACATTCAGCGGCTCGGACTGAAAGCGGAAGAACTGCTGGACGGCGCAAGCCGGCGATCGAAGTCGAAAGCAAAAGAGGAGGAACGCTGAAGCCATGGCATGCATAGAAGCGCGCGGACTTCGCAAGGCCTTCGGCACCACAATCGCGTTGGACGGCGTGGACTTGCGCGTCGAAGAAGGTCGCATTCTGGGGCTCATCGGGCCCAACGGCGCCGGCAAAACCACCGCGCTCAATGCAATTCTCGGCCTCATCCCGTATCAAGGCCATCTACAGGTGCTCGGTCGCGACCCCTGGATTGCACGCGAGCAGCTCATGCGTGACGTTTCATTCATTTCCGATGTCGCGGTTTTGCCGCGCTGGATGCGGGTTTCGCAGGCCCTCGACTACGTGGCCGGCGTGCATCCGCGATTCGATCGCGCCAAGGCAGAAGGATTCCTTACCAGGACGACAATCGGGAGGAACAGTAAGGTACGCGAGCTGTCCAAAGGAATGGTGACCCAACTGCACCTCGCGCTGGTGATGGCCATTGACGCGAGGCTACTAGTGCTGGACGAGCCGACGCTGGGTCTCGACATCCTCTTTCGCAAGCAATTCTACGACTCGCTGCTGAACGACTACTTCGACCGCACCCGCACAATTCTGGTCACCACACACCAGGTGGATGAGATCCAGGACGTTCTCACCGACGTGATGTTCATCAATCGCGGGCGCATCGTGTTCGGATGCAGCATGGAAGAATTCGAGTCGCGCTATCTGGAAGTATTGGTGAAGCCGGAGAATTCGGCCGCGGCCCGCGCTCTCAAGCCGATTGCCGAACGCCAGGTGCTGGGGCGAAGCGTGATGCTGTTCGACCGCGTCGATCGGGAGCGACTCGCCGCGATTGGTGAGGCGCGCAAGCCCAGCATTGCCGACCTGTTTGTTGCCGTCCTGGGAAATCAATCCGGTCAGGCACAAGGAGGCGCGAGATGACTACACAATCCAACGCTGTGCCCGATGTGTCCAACTCCGCCTCGGCCATGGCTGAGCCTCGAACAATCACAGCGGGCCAGCAGTTCTACTGGTGCGTCCGCCGCGAGCTTTGGGAAAACCGATCGCTCTATATCGCACCAATCGCCGCCGCTGGCCTGTTCATCTTTGGCTTCCTGATCAGCCTGGTTCATTTTGCGCACAGTATGCGCGCGGCAACCGACCCAATGCTCCTGCACGCGTACGTCGAGCCGTACACCCTCGCAGCGCTCCTGATCATGGGGTCAACGCTTATAGTCGGGTGGATCTACTGTCTCGACGCGCTGTATGGGGAACGCCGCGACCGCAGCATTCTGCTCTGGAAGTCGCTGCCGGTTTCCGATCTCATTACTGTGCTCTCGAAAGCTAGCATTCCCATCGTAGTTCTCCCCTTAATCACTTTCGCGGTCACCATCGTTTTGTGGATAGTTGTGTACTTGCTGAGCGGCGCAGTGCTGCTTGGCAGTGGCGTCAGTCTCGCGAATGCCGGCCCCTTGTCATTCTTCCAGATGTCAATGGCGCTGCTGCTCCACCTAATCGGGTTTCATGGATTCTGGTGGGCGCCGTTCTGGGGCTGGCTCCTGATGGTTTCCGCCTGGGCGCGTCGGGCACCGTTCCTCTGGGCCACACTGCCCCTGTTCACGATCGGCATTGTCGAGAAGCTCGCATTCAACACTGCGCATTTCACCGACATGTTGGGATTCCGCTTCAGCGGCGACGGCCAAATGAGCACTTCCAAGGCGACGGGCATGTCGATGGCTATGCTGAACCACCAAACGTTCGGCCAATTTCTTTTCAGCCCGAGCCTGTGGATCGGCCTGCTAATCGCCGCCGCGTTTCTTGCCGCGGCGGTCCGGTTGCGCAGGTATCGCGAACCAATATGAGTTCCTTAGATCGCTGCTCGTAAGGGTGTCGATTGACTCGCCGAGAGCCCTCAAGCCGGATAACCGTGCGTCAGCTTCAGCAAAACCCCATGCGCCCGG
>WNFZ01005186.1_pt1 | contig 11965 bp, 6 predicted proteins | sample 5400081 | NCBI WGS metagenome assembly WNFZ01 (sample SAMN13153365, study PRJNA577476) | soil metagenome | isolation source: 80 cm soil or saprolite under grassland replicate 1 | place: USA:California | collected 2016-06-15
TAACTCGACTCTGAGGGTTACGCTGTCCTTCAGCACCGGGCTGGTCGTCGTCGCGTCCGTTACTGTTGGTGCCCTGGCCGTTACCCGTCGTCTGACGGCGGAACTTGCGCGGGCCGGAGCCGTTGCGGGTACGCGCGTCGTTACCGACGGGGTGCTCTTCAACCATCTGCTGCGCGAGCAGCACGACCGCGTTAACGGTCTTGGTCGAGTCGAGCTTGGCGGCCTCCTGGGCCATGCGGAGGAGCGCCTCGTAGATGCCACTGTCCTGAGCCAGGAGAGTTAGCGCGTCACGAGTGCGTCCTGCATGAACCAAGCAGGCCACGACGAAGGCCATGTTGCCCCGTTTGGTCGCCGCCTCCTGGGCAATGATCTCGAGGCTGTCGAACACGGTCTCCGGGCTGTAGCTGCCGTACTCAGTACCACGCTTGAATGCGTCAAGGACGCTCTGGATGTCCGGGTGCTGCGTCATGATGACGCTCACCTTCTTCCTTGTTGGTTGGATGAACACTTACTTACAGCCATTACCTCTCCGATATAACAGAGGTGGTGGCATACTCCGCCAATAACCATAAACTGGTCACGAACGTGGTATGCCACCCCTCTAAAAAAGTTAGATCGTAGTGTAATGAGCTGTAATGATATAGCTTATTAACGTACGCGGGGTGTCTCTGTTAGAGTTCCCATCGACAGTTATAAACTATACCACTAAAGAGCCAAAAAGTCAATAATAATTATCATACTTAAATAACCTCTTAGGGTTAGATAGACACCCTGTTACAGACTGCGCTTACGAAGCTCCCTGGTAAATAACTCCAATCGATCTCCCTCTTGAAGCTGCATTTTACCTTTGGTACGAAGCTGCAAACCACACATTTCGCCCTCAAACACCTCTTTAGCCTCTTGTTGTTGTCTTTGAACGCTTTTTATTTCAACTTCGCCTAATGCTTCATCACCTCTGGTAACCTTGGCAAGGATATTCGCTATTATTTTACCCTTTGTCACTTCGCCACCACATATGACTTCATCGCGCGTAGTACGGAAAATACCACGGATGATTAAACGGCCGACCTCTGTTTCGACTACTTCTGGTGATAGCAGCTCTGTTAAATTGGCTCGGGCGTCATCAATGAGCTCATATATGATCTTATAGATACGAATCGTAACGTTTTCTTGCATCGCTTGCCGTTTAACTGCCGGAGACAGCTGCACGTTAAAGCCGTAAATGATAGCATCACTACCGGCCGCCAAACGGATATCGTTCTCTGATATGTTACCTACTCCTGAACCGACGATTCGAGGCGTAATTTCCTCACTTTCAAGCAATCGTAAACTATCCACAACAGAGGTCAGAGATCCTTGCACATCGGCCTTGACGATCATATTGACTACCTGTTTTTCGCGTTTTCGGTTAATCATCTGTAACAGATCAGTGCTGCTCATAGAACTCTTGGCCACCTCTTGTCTGTGTTCCTGACGGTGTTTTTCAACCAAATGACGGGCAGTCTTTTCGTTTGGGGCAACGGTAAAGGTGTCGCCAAACTCTGGTAATTCCTTAAAACCGGTTACAATAGCCGGAGTTGACGCCCCTGCCAGATCCGCTGGCCGACCCGCGTAATCAAGGAGTGTACGCACTTTTCCGTAGGAACTACCTGCCACAATGTAGCTTGAGGGCTTCAAAATACCATTTTCGACTAACAGAGAGACCACGGCACCCCGCCCCTGTTCCATATGCGCCTCGATAACCAAACCTTCCGCCGGTGTATCGGTATCGGCTTTTAATTCTTCCAGATCTGTTACGAGAAGGACCAACTCGAGAAGTTTCTCAAGATTTTTCCCTGTTTTGGCCGAAACTTCCACCATAACCGTATCGCCACCCCACTCTTCGGGCACGAGATTATGCTCGGTTGCTAACTGCTGTTTAACACGATTAACGTCCGCTTCCGGCTTATCAACCTTATTGATCGCGACGACAATCTTGGCGTGTGCCTGTTCGGCGAAACGGATAGCCTCTACTGTTTGCGGTTTTACGCCATCATCGGCAGCTACCACGATGATAACAACGTCCGTCAAGGCCGCACCATGCTGTCTGAGCGCGCTAAACGCTTCATGACCGGGTGTGTCCAAAAGTGTAATCGGACGACCCTTGTAGACGGTCTGGTAAGCCGAGATGTGCTGTGTAATACCACCTGCCTCTCCGCTTGCCACTTTCGTGTCCAAAATCGCATCCAGAAGACTCGTTTTGCCGTGATCGACATGTCCCATAACAGCTACGATAGGCGGACGAGGCTGGGCCTGACTGCTTAGCGTACGTTCTCTGCGAGCAGAAGACTGCTCAGAGGTCGTCTCCTTTTTCTCCAGTTGGATATCCAGACCTAGCTCATCGATAATAATCTGGGCCGTCTCAAGATCAATACGTTGGTTGACCGTCGCCATAATGCCGTTTTTGAATAATTCGCCAATCAACTTCGTAACCGGCAAATCAAGCTGAACCGCCAGCTCACCCACGGTAATCATGCCTGCAATGAGGATCTTTTTCTGAGCCATACCGCGTCTCCTTTCTGGCGGAGAGGCGACGCCTATCTGATCGGCGCCGCTTACCACTGTTTACCTTATTTTTTTAGACTGAGCGAAATCTTACGATTATCTTTGTCGATGTCCAGTATCGTAAAGTTCTTTTGCTCGTTGAGCTTGAAGAGCTTTTCCGGATCGGCGCCTTCACCTTCGCCGAGCTCGGTAATGTGCACCAGAGCTTCGACAGCCGGGCTGATCTGAATAAACGCGCCGAATGGCGTAATACGAGTAACGGTGCCTTTGACTTCGTCGCCCTTTTTGAACTTCTCGACCTCTTTAATCCAGGGGTCTTCCTGAAGCTGCTTAAGGCTCAGACTCAGACGGTCTTTGTCGATCGCGATGATCTTGGCTTCGACGACGTCACCCACTTTCACGTAATCGCCCGGATTGTTGACGCGCTCCCAAGAGATCTCAGAAATATGGATCAAGCCCTCGATGCCATCAACATTCACGAATGCGCCGAAATCAACAACTCCGGTAATTACGCCCTTTACGGTGTCTCCAACTTTGAGTTGCTCAAAACGTTGTTGCATGTTCTCGCGAACTGCCTCTTTTTCTGAGAAGATCAGTTTGTTTTGTTTACGGTCGGCATCGAGAATACGGACAGTCAACGGTTTGCTGACGATCGCATTGAGACGCTGCAGAATCTCGTCTTTGTCGGCACCGGTTACACGTGGGTAGTGCTCGGCACTCAACTGCGAAACCGGTAGGAAACCGCGGATACCTTCGAGCTCGATAAGGAGTCCGCCTCGGTTTGCATCGTAAGCAGTGACCTCAACCGTCTCGCCGCTATCGAAAATGCGTTTGATTTCGTCCCAGCCGCGATCCTTGGCAGCTTTTCGCAGACTGAGAAGCGCAAAACCTTCGTCCATTTCGGTATCAACAACGCTTGCCGTGACAGCGTCGCCTTCTTTCAGGTTGCGCGCAAAACCAATCTCACGACGCGGCACCAGGCCGATACCCTGAGCCCCCAAATCAATCCAAATCTCGTGCTTACGAACCGAAAGCACCTTTCCTTCCATCACCTCACCGGCGGCGAGTTGTGGCGCTGCCTCCTCATTTAGGAGGTCGTCCATTGTTATTGTGGTGTTTTTCACCATAGTGTAGTAATACACTCCTTCCAAAAGTATTTCTAACGATGCAGAACATCAAAAGATTACCTCTATTATAAGCCGGATAGATGACAAAGTAAAGAGATGGCCTCTGTTGTGCCGAGGATTAATTCAAGTGCCCGCGAACCAGGGCCCGGGCCTGCAAAACTTTAGCGCCGAGGAAGATCGCCAACATCACGAGAAGTATAGAAGCTACAGAATTAATAAAGGAGGGGCCAGTCGTCGCCAGCTCTGTAGGGCCAGTGTTTGCAACCTGATTATTCGCGGGTTGCGGAGCCGGGGAGGAAGTTGCAGCTGGTGATGTTTTATTAGATTGTGAGGCAGAAGATTGACTCTGCTGTTGCGGGGTCGGATTATTATTGGCGACGGTTTGATTTTTGTGTTGAGAGTCGTCAGTCTTGGCCTCTTGTTTTGGTGACTGCTGGGGCTGTCTTTCTTGCGGTTTCTGAGGTATTTGCTGTCTTGAGGCGTATGTATTGTTGCGAGCCTTCAGTAACTGAACACCACCTACCGTTACGCCGACCAAAACCAAGCTTATAATGCTAAAAACCACAATAGTACGAGTTGTATTACCGGTCACGTCGTTTACTCCTGCTCCTTAACTCTACGTATCATCTAGTAATATATGATATAACCTTTCTGCACGCCAATCAAGCCATACGACAACCATACCTTCTATGTCCTCACACCGAAACAGAGTGAACTGGGGCGGGGATATGATTGCCGATCATGCTACACTAGACATATGATAATTGCGGTAGATATCGGGGGGACGAAGACACTAGTCGCGAGTTTCGAGGGCGCCCGAAGCATTATAAATGAAGAACGCTTCCCTACTCCTCACGACGAACATGAATTTTTGCGTGAACTAATCGTAGTTTTAGAGAGATTTGAGGCACGTAATGCCGACGTAATCTGCGTGGCCGTCCCTGGGATCATAAATACTGATGGAATCGTGAAGCGTTGCGGTAATCTTCCCTGGAAAAACTTTTCACTTCAAAAACTCATAGCCGAAAAACTGGGCCGGCCGGTGCTTATACAGAACGACGCCAAGCTCGCCGGACTGGCCGAAACACATAGTTTGTCACAAATACCGCCACTCAGTATTTATGTCACGGTGAGTACTGGAATCGGCACTGGAATTATTACCAGTGGCCGCATTGATCTCGCTCTGGCAAATAGCGAAGGTGGCCACATGCAACTTCAGACCCCAGCTGGTTTTATTGATTGGGAAGATTTCGCGTCAGGGAAAGCCATACGCGAAGAATTTGGACACATGGCATCAGAAATCAGGGATACTGCCGAATGGCACAAGATCGCCGAAAAGCTAGCCCTCGGGTTTCAGGCACTGATTCCTCTCTTACAACCACAAGTTATCATCATTGGCGGGAGTATAGGCACCCACTTCGAACAATATGGAGCGCTTCTGATCGAAATTCTTCGCCACCGGCTCCCCCCGTTTATTGATATGCCCCAAATTGTACGGGCAAAACATCCCGAAGAGGCCGTTGTGTATGGTTGCTACTACTATGCCACACATCAAGGTTTTACTAGCTAGACTCAAGGAAGATCACCCCGGCATCACCTTTACTCCGGGTGATGATTATTTGTGGTCAGCTACCACGCGAACATTGATGTATGATGCTGAAGCATCGGATGGATTGTATTTATTACACGAACTTGGGCATGCGCTTTTAGGGCACGCTAATTTCACTCTGGATATCGAACTTTTGGCTCAGGAAAGAGAGGCGTGGGGCTTTGTATGTACTGAGCTCGCGAAACGTTACGGTGTTACTACGGACGATCGTATTATCCAGGACTCACTTGAGACATATCGTGATTGGCTTCATGCCCGCTCTTGTTGCCCGCGCTGCGCCCAAACCGGACTTCAAACCAAAACGAGCACCTACGTTTGCATAAACTGTAGATGCTCGTGGCGCCCTAATGACGCTCGTCGATGTGCCCTAAGGCGCTATACCCTTACCTAAGCGGCAAGATCAAAATCTTTTTGTGTAGCGTTTTCAACGTTGGTTGCTTCGATGCCCTGAATTTCAGACGCTGTAGCCTCAGTTTCAGATTTGCGACGACGACTGATACGGCCACCAATTGCACCGTATTTGCGGGCACGGGCACGACCCTCTTCGCCGGCTGCAAAGCCACCGGTCGTACCGAGCTCACCGCCCTTTTTACCGATACGTGCGTAAAAATCTTTACCGTATCTTTTCTTATTAGTCTCGGCGGCTCTGTGACCACCAATAGCATTACCTGGCATATATAATTCTCCTCTTAAAAACCTCACATTTGGTATAGTGATTATGTATAATATAGCAACTTATGCTTGTAGTGTCAATATTTACACAACCATTATTTAGTTATAGAAATATTTTATAAATATATCACCATAAATATAAAGCTAACTAAAAAGAACCCAGGTATTACCTGAGTTCTTTTATAAAACGGCACCGTGCTAGTTTCCCGCCTAAGCAGTATAATCGCCGCAGCTGGGCTTAACTGCCGTGTTCGGAATGAGAACGGGTGTTTCCCCAGCGCCATGGGCACCGATAGATATGATAATACTTTCAAGAATTAGTCGTCGTTCATCACACGTCCCCTAATTGCATAGTATCACATATATCGGTGTCCATACGATGCCTGTAAGATTTTAACAAAGTCCGAGGCGCATGATATGCACCAACTACTAGTCAACCTACCTTATCCGCGCCGTCTATGTCAAGCATAAACTTTGCAGATAAGAGCATAAAAAGTCAATGGGACTATTAGTACGCTTCGGCTCCATACGTTACCGCACTTCCACCTTGCGCCTATCAAACAGATAGTCTTTCTGTGTCCTCATAGGGAAATCTAATCTTGAGGTCAGTTTCGCGCTTAATATGCTTTCAGCGCTTATCTGGTCCGAACTTAGCTACTCGGCAATGCCCTTGGTAGAACAACCGATACACCAGAGGTTCGTCCACCCCGGTCCTCTCGTACTAGGGGCAGATCCTCTCAAATTTCCTGACGTCCGTACCGGATATAAACCGAACTGTCTCACGACGTTCTGAACCCAGCTCGCGTACCACTTTAATCGGCGAACAGCCGAACCCTTGGAAGGTGCTCCCCCTCCAGGATGTGATGAGCCGACATCGAGGTGCCAAACCGCGCCGTCTATGTGAACTATTGGGCGCGATAAGCCTGTTATCCCCGGGGTAACTTTTATCCGTCTACGCTGTCGATCCCACGTTCATGTACATAAATGTACGAACAGCGGGTCACTAACTCCGACTTTCGTCCCTGTTTGGGATGTATCCCTCACAGTCAAGCTGGCTTATGCGTTTGCACTATCACTTCGATTTCCATCCGAAGCTAGCCAACCTTTGAACGCCTCCGCTACTCTTTAGGAGGCAACCGCCCCAGTTAAACTACCCACCATACACGGTCCGCTGACCGGATAACGGTCAACGTAAGAACAAGATTACAACAAGGGTGGTATTTCACCTGTGACTCCACGAATGCTAGCGCATCCGCTTCAAAGTCTCCCACCTATGCTACACATGTTGCAACCCGGTTCAATGTAAAGCTATAGTAAAGCTCCACGGGGTCTTTTCGTCCTGGTACGGACAGACGGCATCTTTACCGCCAATGCACTTTCACCGAGGCCTTCGTTGAGACAGTGCCCATATCGTTACACCATTCGTGCGGGTCGGAACTTACCCGACAAGGAATTTCGCTACCTTAGGACGGTTATAGTTACCGCCGCCGTTCACCGGGGCTTCAGTTCACACCGTAAAGCGCTCCCCTTGACCTTCCGGCACTGGGCAGGTGTCAGCCCCTATACATCCACTTTCGTGTTAGCAGAGACCTGTGTTTTTGATAAACAGTCGCATGGGCTCCTTAGCTGCGGCCTGGATATACCGCATCATCTCTAAAGAGTTTTCTCTCAACTTGACTTCGCATATAGTTATTCGTTTTCTCTTAGAAACAATGCGGCATACCCAGGCAGACCTTATCCCGAAGTTACGGTCGCTGTATTGCCGAGTTCCTTAACGAAGGTTCTCTCGTAAGCCTTGGTCTACTCGACCTGAGCACCTGTGTTGGTTTGCGGTACGGGCGGCAATACCCACGCGTACAACATCTTTTCTAGCCAGCTTGGCTCACCTGACTCGCGTCCTCGAGGGACACTCGCATTCGTGCTTCACCTGCCACAAGGGCGGACTAGACACTTAGACGGACATAACCATGAGTCCGCTCAAGCTACCATGCCGTGCATGTTGTACAAAGTATTACCGGTACGGAAATATTAATCCGTTGTCCATCGCCTACGCTATGCGCCTCGGCTTAGGCCCGACTAACCCTGAGATGATTACCATGGCTCAGGAAACCTTGCTCTTTCGGCCGACAGGATTCTCACCTGTCTTGAAGTTACTCATTCCAGCATTCTCACTTCCTAACGCTCCACCAAACCTTACAGTTTAGCTTCACAGCAGATAGGAACGCTCCTCTACCACATACACCTAAAGGTGTAGTCCATATCTTCGGTATTACGCTTTAGCCCCGTTACATTTTCCACGCAAGATCTCTTGACGAGTGAGCTGTTACGCACTCTTTAAATGAATGGCTGCTTCTAAGCCAACATCCTCGCTGTCGAAGAAATCTCACCTTGTTTCCCACTGAGCGTAAATTTAGGGACCTTAGATGATGGTCTGGGCTGTTTCCCTTTCGAGCGCCGAGCTTAGCCCCGACGTTCTAACTGCCGTGATACGGTAACGCGGTATTCGTAGTTTGTTAAGGGTGGGTACCGTTGCCAGCCCCAGTTCTTTACAGAGCTCTACCCCCGCGCACTATTACACGACGCTAGCCCTAAAGCTATTTCGAGGAGAACCAGCTATCTCCGAGTTCGATTGGCATTTCACCGCTAACCACAGCTCATCCGGGAGCTTTACAACGCTCTACGGTGCGGCCCTCCACGTAGTTTTACCTACGCTTCAGCCTGGCCATGGTTAGGTCACTCGGTTTCGGGTCTAATCCGCAGTACTAAAAATCGCCCTATTCAGGCTCGCTTTCACTGTGCCTCCGTCAAATGACTTAAGCTTGCACTGCAAATTAACTCGCTGGATCGTTCTACAAAAAGCACGCCGTCACCGAACAAGTCGGCTCCGACTCCTTGTAAGCACACAATTTCAGGATCTATTTCACTCCCCTCCCGGGGTTCTTTTCACCTTTCCCTCGCGGTACTTGTTCACTATCGATCATAAGATATATTTAGCCTTGGGAGGTGGTCCTCCCGGATTCAAACAGGATTTCTCGTGTCCCGTCCTACTCGAGTTAAAGAACTTGCGTCCTTCCGGCCCAGATGGCCGTAACAAATATAAGGTCAGCTTCGCTTTCGCGTACCTGGCTATCACAGTCTTTGGCTAATCTTTCCAAATTATTCTGCTAGCAAAGCCGATTTCTTACCTTACGGGCTGCTGACAGGCAATCCCTCGCATTGAAGAGTGCTGGACCAAGTCCAAAACTCTTCAATGGTCATTTGTTAACTCACAACCCCTTTTAAGCATTCGTCTGTCAACTTATTTGCCCGGTAATAGTTAATTGCTTAACTTGCCAGGCAAAAACTTAAAAAGTTTGGGCTCTTCCCATTTCGCTCGCCACTACTCTGAGAATCGTTATTTACTTTCTTTTCCTCGTCCTACTAAGATGTTTCAGTTCAGACGGTACCCTTTCAATTACCCTATATATTCAGGTAACGATGCTACGACATGACTCGTAGCGGGTTTCCCCATTCGGAAATCCCCGGATAATAGCTTGTATGACAGCTACCCGAGGCTTATCGCAGTCTTCCACGTCCTTCATCGGTATCTTATGTCAAGGCATTCCTTGTGTGCTCTTGAGTAACTTTTTATGCATTGGTCGACTAGTAGTTGGTAAATACCATAATTGGCACCAACCGCCGTCGTCCTTTGTCAAAACCTAATTGTTAATTTACTGAACTCCTTGTTGAGTTCACACAACAGTACGGCCATACCTTTGATGTGCATGGCTATCCTCTTGTCTGACCTCAAGTGTTACTATCTTAGCAAGATAAGGACTTGGGTGTAAAGGCTATTTTTGATGTAGTATCTGCAACAAAAATACCTCTGTTACTTCATTTTGGCGCACAGTGCGCTGAAGTGCCAGAGGTTTCTATCCCGAAACATTCGCGTGACTAAAATTTAGTATAGCCGAACTTGACGAATATAACAATAGTATTTCGCCACTTTTTACAGAGCAGCTATAATCAGACTGTCCGTATAAATCCGCTTTTTCCGGAAAGGATGGTAGCGGGCTTGCCAGGATGACTCGAATCTGAGACTTCGCCCATTACATAGCGGAACATGGCAATAGAACAATGGTGCTATAATTTGATAATCGTTGCATGTTCGAATAAGGAGCCCGGAGCTATGGCATCAAGCTTTAGCTAGAACACCCAACGGCATGCCACCAGATGGCTATATTTGGTGGCATGCTATACAAATGCAAAATTAAATTTATGGTGGGCTTGCCAGGACTTGAACCTGGGACCTCGTCATTATCAGTGACGCGCTCTAACCAACTGAGCTACAAGCCCATAACGCAAATATGGGCTACCATCTATTATATTGTAAATTACAACGCCAACAGCGGGTGCCCGAAGACACCAGGTTGTGCCACCAACAATCCGTTCGTACCACAACCTGGTGGAGCATCAGGGACTCGAACCCTGGACCCCCTGCTTGCAAAGCAGGTGCTCTAGCCAACTGAGCTAATGCCCCATGTATGAGACTTTACATATTTTACCTAAAAACCCTTTTTAGGGCAAGGCAATTATTACAACCTTTTTGTTAAGATACATCTGTTATAACGTAAAACACCCCGGTGGTAAATCCGAGGTGTTCTGTTCTCATTAACAGTATGGTAGTGCAGTCAACGTCAGTATAAGGTGGACCTAGTCCCATCTCTTCTTCGAGTTGCCTCTTGGTTGAGATAAATATTGCTTTGTAGATCCGGCAAAACAATGGGACCGACCTAGCTAAACGAGTGATTACTCGACTCGTTCGCATAAACTCCCTAGAAAGGAGGTAATCCATCCGCACCTTCCGGTACGGATACCTTGTTACGACTTAACCCCAATCATCTGGTTCACCTTAGGCCTAAACGAGTTAGGACTTCGGGTGCCCCCGACTTTCATGGTTTGACGGGCGGTGAGTACAAGACCCGGGAACGTATTCACCGCAGTGTGCTGACCTGCGATTACTAGCGATTCCGGCTTCATGCAGGCGAGTTTCAGCCTGCAATCCGAACTGAGACCGGCTTTGATGGGATTTGCTCCGTCTCACGACTTAGCTGCCCTTTGTACCGGCCATTGTAGCGCGTTTGTAGCCCAGGATGTAAGAGAAATACAGACCTGACCTCATCCCCTCCTTCCTCCCCGTTGCCGGGGCAGTCTAAATAGAAAAATCCAACTATTCATAAGGGTTGCGCTCGTTAATGGACTTAACCAAACATCTCACGACACGAGCTGACGACGGCCATGCATCATCTGTCACTAGGTTCCCGAAGGCACTCACTGCTTTCACAGTAATTCCTAGGATGTCAAACCCTGGTAAGGTTCTTCGCTTAGCCTCGAATTAAACAACACGCTCCACCGCTTGTGCGGGTCCCCGTCTATTCCTTTGAGTTTTAATCTTGCGACCGTACTCCCCAGGCGGGATACTTAACGCGTTAGCTTCGTTACTGACCGGGTCGATACGGCCAACAACTAGTATCCATCGTTTACGGCGTGGACTACCCGGGTATCTAATCCGGTTCGCTCCCCACGCTTTCGTGCCTCAGGGTCAGAAATATGCCAGTAGACTGCCTACGCCATTGGTGTTCCTCCCAATATCTACGGATTTCACTCCTACACTGGGAATTCCATCTACCTCTCATATTCTCAAGTTTGCCAGTTCAAATAATAGCCTTATGGTTGAGCCACAAGATTTCACTATTTGCTTAACAAACCCCCTACGCAACTCTTTACGCCCAGTCACTCCGAATAACGCTTGGATCCTCCGTATGACCGCGGCTGCTGGCACGGAGTTAGCCGATCCTTATTCATCTGCTACCGTCATATTCGTCACAGATAAAAGCAGTTTACAACCCTAAGGCCTTCATCCTGCACGCGGCGTTGCTCCATCAGGCTTTCGCCCATTGTGGAAAATTCCCTACTGCTGCCTCCCGTAGGAGTCTGGGCCGTGTCTCAGTCCCAGTCTGGCTGATCATCCTCT
>WNFZ01017538.1_pt1 | contig 11962 bp, 12 predicted proteins | sample 5400081 | NCBI WGS metagenome assembly WNFZ01 (sample SAMN13153365, study PRJNA577476) | soil metagenome | isolation source: 80 cm soil or saprolite under grassland replicate 1 | place: USA:California | collected 2016-06-15
GGAGTTTGCTTTGTTCTTAGCCGACGATTTGGCGGGAGCCGCTTTAGTCTGTGGCTGGGATGTCTTCTCCGAAGTGGCCTGGGCCAAAATTGCCGGAACCACCGATAGCAGGAAGATAAGAGCAAAGAGTGAAGACAAGCGAGCAGAGAGAAAAGCCTTGGCAGCCATGTTGTTTCCCCTGGGGCAGTAGCCCAGCGTAAGCGCGGGTGTTGTTGGCAATCAGTTACGTTGTCCGTCGCGGTCGGGCTACCGCCGGGACTGCGTTGGTATGACAGATGTAGCCGAAGGGATTAACGTTCGAGGCGAGGGTCGGTTCCAGAAAAGTTTAGAGTCCAAATCTGCTCGGGCCGCGGAGACACGGCAAACCAAAATTTGGACTCTATCCTAAATCAGACAGCAACTACTTCCAGCTCGGGATCTATCTCCTGCTTAAGCATGCCCTCTATTGCCATCAGCGTTCCCGTAAGCGAGCTCGGGCAACTACCGCATGCTCCCTGATAGCGGATGCTCAACGTGTGATCCTTAAGACCTAACACTTCAAGATAACCACCGTCGCCCATGAGTGCCGGCCGCACCTTTTCATCGAGGATGTCGTTTATCCTGAGTAGCCGAGGGTCGTCGCTGGTTACGGCAGCTATCGATCCGCCAACAGCCGCAGTCGCACTCGCCCCCGGCGAATTAACGGCCTCCGCGGCGCGGATGGGTACTGCAAGCGTGGGGAGCAAATCGTCCCAATCGCTCTCGTCATCCTTCTCGATTGTAATCATGCGGTCCATGTAGAAAACGGAAACAACGTGCCCGACATCGAACAACGATTTGGCGAGCGGGTCGTTTTCCGCCTGGTCGGCTGAAGCATACTGATGAACTGTGCCATTACTGACGGCCTCTCTCAGAATAAATTTGACCGCATTTGGATTAGGCGTTTCTTCGATATCGCTAATTTTAGGCATTGCTTAACTCCGTTGTTTACTATCACTAGTAGCCGAACCATTTTTCACTCCTCATTTTTCATACCTATTATAGCCAGTTTGGAGGTGAAGCGCAGTGACGCACGGGCCGGCCGGGGGCCCGACATGAAATTTCGGCCGTGACAAAGTGCGAGCTATAGCTTTCGCAGGTACGCCAGCAACGCCGGCCGCTCGTCCGCCGTCACAAAGCCACGATCGACAACGAGGCCGTCCGACGAAAGCAGCGGCGGCAGGTTGGGTGGCGGATTGTTCCGAGCCACGCGCCGGAAGAAAGCGTCATAGTGGTCGAGCACGTCCTCGAGCGTTGCCGCGGAGTTGTTGTGAAAATACGGAGCGGTCCGGCTGATTCCGCGCAACTGGGTGACGTCCATCACGCCGAGGTCCGCGGGTTGGCCCGTGAGAAGCAGCCGTCCCGGATCCGAAGTGGTGGCGAATTGGAAAGTGCCGTCGGCGCGTGTGATGCGATACGTGCGCGCGTTACGCGCCAGCCGCTGCGGACATGGGGCGTAGCCATCCGTCGTTGGGCGCGGACAAGCAGTCGCTATGCTGTGATAGCGCACGAGGGGGCGCACAAACGTCGTTTCGGGCGTCGACCCGCTCGGGTGCAGCGTCCCGCCATGGCATTGCGCGCAAGCGCGGTTGAAGACCACCTTGCCCTGCTGCTCGAGTTCGTTCAGTTCGGGATCAGGATCGGGGAATGGTGTCGAGCCGGAGAGGATCGCGCCGGCCAGCAGTTCGACCGAAGGCGAAGAGAACAGCGTCTGCTGGAAAGCCGCGAGGTCGTCGAGCATTCGTTGCGGCGGTTCCACAGATACCTGAGCGTGTGCGAAGAGTGCGCCGCGGGCTTGTTCCTGAAGCGTTCCGAAGCGCGCATCGTGCTGGTAGCCGCCCTGCCGGTTGGGGCCGTTAGGATCCTGGCCCATGATTGGTGGACGTGGGGCGCCCGGCGGCCAGATCGGCAAGACACCGTCGGGTCCGGTGATGGCGACGTTGGGCACAGGCATGACCGCGCGCCAGAGATCTACCGAAGTTTCGTCGGTCGTCTGGCCCGTGGCTGGATCGATCAGCTTAACATTCAGAGGCAATGGCATTGTGATGCGAATGAGCCCGTTTTCCACCAGGTTCGAGAAGTCGACCGCATTGTCTCCGTTTATGCGGAAGTCGTCGGCGTCTACCGGCCTGAAGAGCGGATCGTCCGCATTCTTGTCATACTCGCGCTTCGCCTGCAACGCATCGAAGCGGGCCCTTGCGGACGCTGGGGAGAGCTGGAAGCCATCCGCTGGCATGTGACAGTCGGCGCAGGAGCGTCCGTTGCCGCCGAGTTGGTTCAGGTTTCGGTCATTGAAGGCTGCCCGACCGCGCGCCACCGCGTCGCACGGTCCCTCGTCGCAATTGAGTTGGATCTCGCCGTTTCCTTCTGAGGACTGTCCGAAGCCTGTGTGTGGCATCGCGGCCGCAATCACACCTATAACGGCAAAACCGAGGAAAGCGATGATCGATCTCTTAGGTTTGTACATGGTCTTTACTCCTTGCGCGCCGGATTAAATCGGCAGGTCGTAATCAATGAAAAGAGTCAAACGATTCGTTCGCAATTTTGCGGGTGTCGAGAACTCTGCGATCGCGAGCTACTCTGTTGACCACAAATTGAACGTGGCGGATAATCGCTTGTGAACAGCCGAAGTGTCCTTCAAAATTCCCTAAACCTTCCTAAACTTTGCTAAGGCAATAGTGGGCGAGACACCGATGCACATCTACGAGTTTGGCCCGTTCCATTTAGACGCTCCCAGACGGCTCCTGCTGCGCGAAGGTAAACAGGTGCGGCTCCCCGCGAAGGCTTTTGAGATTTTGCTGGTACTGCTCGAAGAAAAGGGCCGCCTCGTCGAAAAAGACGAGTTGATGCGGAGGGTTTGGCCTGAGGGCGAACACCGATATGTGGTAACTGTGCCTGGTCGCGGATATCAGTTTGTGGCGGACGTGCGGCAGCCTGGCGACGAACGGGCGCGGGAAAATGAACGGGAGTTACTGGCCACCCGGGGAGTCGCCGAAATCAGTGCCGACCGGGCCAGCTGGGATGGCGAGGCGAAGGGTTTTTTGCTAAGCAACAACGGGAACTCGCGATCTGGGCCGGCGCAGTTTGCTACGCCGCAGACAAATGGCGCAGCAAGCCTCACGCACACACCATCCAGTGCGGAATATATTGGGGATGAGATTAAACGGCACAAGCAAGGCGTGCTGTTACTTCTGGCGGCTCTGCTGGCAACCACAATTGTCGTCTCCTACTTAGCCTACTCACGCTATCTTGCCAGCCGCAGCAAGGCGGGAATCACTTCTATCGCAGTCTTACCTTTTGCAAACCAGACTGGTGATCCGAATGCAGAATACCTCTCAGATGGAATCTCCGAGAGCCTCATCAACAGCCTCTCGAAAGTGTCCGGCGTTAAAGTGATCGCGCGCAGTTCGGCTTTCAAGTACAAAGGCAAAGAGGCTGACTTACAGAAAGTTGCGAATGCATTAGGCGTCGAAGCGATCCTAACCGGAAGGGTCACACAGCGTGGTGAGAACCTATCGATCACCGTCGAACTCATGAATACCAGCGATCAGACGCAGATGTGGGGCGAGCAGTACGATCGCAAGATGTCTGACTTGCTCGCGACACAGCGAGAGATTGCGCGCGAGATTGTCGAGAAACTGAAGCTAAAAGTTTCGGGCGAAGAGAAAGGCCCTGCCAAACACTCGACCGAAAGCAACGAGGCTTATCAGCTTTATCTGAAAGGGCGCTTCTTCTGGAACAAGCGGACGGCAGAAGCACTCAAGAAATCAATCGAGTATTTCAATCAAGCGATTGATAAAGACCCCCGGTTCGCTTTGGCTTACGCCGGTTTGGCTGACAGCTATGTTGTGCCGGCCAATCGCCAACCGCCGCTAGAGGCAATGCCTAAAGCTAAGGCAGCAGCCACCCGGGCACTGGAACTGGACGAGACGCTCGCCGAAGCACACGCCTCACTAGGCCGCGTGCTGGCAACATACGATTGGGACTGGCTGGGTGCCGAGAAGGAATACAAGCGTGCCATCGAGCTGAATCCGCGTTATGCAACAGCCCATCAATGGTATGGCGGATACTTAGCAGTAATGGGCCGCAGCGATGAAGCGATTGCCGAGAGAAAACGGGCGGTGGAACTGGAGCCTCTCTCTCCCATCATCAACTTTGAATTGGGATTGGCCTTTTACTACGCTCGCGACTACGACCACGCTATCGAACAGTTCCAAAAAATGCTGGAGTTGGACCAGAACTTCCCTGCGGCGCACAATTTCTTACCTGCCGCCTATGAACAAAAGGGAATGTATAACGAAGCCCTTGCTGAATTTAAAAAGGCGATTCCGCTGACGAGGGGAAGTGAATGGACACTTTCAAAGGCTGGTCTCGGCTATCTTTATGCGGTAACAGGTAAGAAAAGCGAGGCCCGAACGGTGCTCAACGAGCTCAAGCAAGCCTCCAAACAAGAATATGTCTCCGGGGCCAGCATTGCCTTCATCTATGCGGGCTTGGGCGAGAAGGACCAGGCTTTTGCCTGGCTCAACAAGGGGTTCGAACAGCGCTCCTTTCAGATGCAATGGGTCAACTTGGATCCAAGATGGGACAGCCTGCGTTCAGACCCACGCTTCCAAGACTTGATGCGGCGCATGGGATTTCCCCAGTAACTTGGCTTGCGGTTTTGTTTATCGGCAAGGGTGACACTGATATCGTCTGGGCCACTCGTCCTCACAGCCGTGTAATCACCCCCATCAGAGCGCTTGAAGAACAGAGTCGAGCACAACAAGGAACTCCTCTACGGCAAACTGACTAACTGCAAATAGGTCTCGGCTTAACCACCTTCCAGTCGAGACTTCTTTCCGGTGGGCGCTAATTTGAGATACCTGGTGCGCTCGGGCTCAGCGAAGCAGGTGTTGTTTGCCTGTTGTGGTCCAGTCCTGCCTGGAAAATGGCGGCGCGGGATCGTTGGATTGACTGGACCAATGAGGAACGGGTGCGCAATCTTCAGTTCGTGGCAAACAACTCGCGGTTACCGATCCTACCCTGGGTGCAGGTGCGGAATCTGGCGAGCACTATTCTCTTTTTTGCGCGTGCGGCAACTATCCGAGGACTGGCAACGACTTTACGGCTTTCGCCCACTGCTTTTGGAGACGCTGGTCGACACGCAGTTTCGCGGCACTAATTACCAAGCGGCCAATTGGATCTATCTGGGCCAGACGCGTGGACGCGGCCGGATGGACCAGCAACACGAGGATCACGGGCGCTCGGTGAAACGCATCTACGTTTACCCCTCTCTGTCGCGACGTCGGCGACTCGCGCCAGGATCGTTGTGCCTGAGAGCAATGATTCGACTGCCAATTAAAACTTCAAAGGCCTGATTAAATGAAAGCGAGAGGCCCTGGACAAGAGGGATAATTGCCGACGATGCCCAACACGTCAGCAGTCTTTCCATCATACCGCGTCCCACCGACTCTTGCGGATCCAGGATTAAGACTTGGGGGCCTGTGAATGCGTACAAGAGTGGATGCGAATGATTTCAGAATATACAGAAGAGGATGCGAACGGTTTTGGCGATGGCGCCGCGCGTCGGCGGCCAAAGTGCAACTCGCGACCGTTCGACGCTTCGGGTCACACGCCGATAATATTGATGCATGGTCCAGTGCTCTGTGCTAGTGTTGCACTTTCGCAGAGGAGGAGGAACGTAGATGGCTGAGTATCTGCTCATCGAGTCGCGTGATCCGTTTGAATCCAACGACGTCGGCTACTACTACGACTTGGCCAAGGAGCTGGTCGAAGGCGGTAACCTGGTGACGCTGTTCCTCGCCCAGAACGGCGTGCTGTCGGCGCGCCCGTCGGCGCACTCGGCCGCGCTCAGCGCGCTGGCGCGGGGCGGGGTGACGGTGCTCGCCGATAACTTCTCGTTGCAGGAGCGCGGTATCGCCAAGCTGGCCGAGGGCGTCGCCGCGGCCCCCATCGACGTGGTCGTGGACCACCTCGCGGCCGGCCACAAGACCCTCTGGCACTAGGAGACGAAGCATGTCCAAAAAGACATTGACCATCGCGCTCATGGATCCTCCCTACGAGTCGGAGAACGTGACCACGGCGTTTCGCATCCTCGACGTCGCCGCCCGGCGCGAAAAGAATGGCGGCAAGGTGGACTGGGTAAACTGTGGCATGTGCGTCGACGAGCGCGGCGTCAACGAGTTCGTGCCGGGCACGCGGCGCGGCTCGCCCGCCGACTTCCACGCCTTCGTTGAGGCGTCGGACAACGTTCTCGTCATCCCGACCAAGTGAGGTGAGGCCGTGGCCAAGAAAACACTTAACATCGTAGAGTCGGCCTATCGGGCCGTGATGGAAGAGCAGGATGACACCATCCTCTGGCTACTAGCCGCGATGCAGGGCGCGGGTGCGGAACATACCGTGGTGCTGCGCGGCAACGCAGTAAACTACGCGGTCGCCGGTCAGGGCGTCCCGGGCCTCACGGTCGGCGAATGGATGCAGACCCAGGCTCCGAAGATGGATCGCGACGTCCTGGACTTGATCGAGAAGCGGAAGATTCCCGTGTATGTCGTCACTGAGGATCTGGCCGACCGCGGAATCGAGCGCGGCGAGCTAGTGCCGGGCGTACAGCTGCTGTCACAGACGGCGCTGCCCGGGCTCTTCGCCGAGTACTCGCTGGTCGCCCACTGGTAGCCCTGGGGTCGCGACGGAGCAGCGCGGTGTCTCGTCGAGGATCTCGTACCCGTAGGACTTGCCTGTCACCGGGCGTCTCTGCTCCTCGTGATTTTGGGCGCGCAATTTTCTTGCCGTCATAGGACCACCTGGCCCCAAGGAGCACCCGCGCCACTGCCAACGGAATCGGAGGAGAACCAAGCCTCCAAGCCTCGTGAAGACACCAACCTAAAAATAATTCCACATCAGGGTTCAGCACCTACCCTCATTCGCATCCTCTTCTGAAATCTCACACGAGATGTGAGTTTCAGAAGAGGATGCGACTGACAGGGGCCAAATTGGTGGTTTTTCACAGAAGTGGATGCGACTGTGTACAGAAGTCGATGCGACCAGTTCTTGAATTACAAGAGCCGTTGCAACCAGTTTTGTACCGGAGCGACAAGATCGTTTGAAGTTTGAAGAAATTCCAGAGCCTCGATGGAACAAGGGGTTTGGCACCCCTGTGGGGCACGCAGGAAAAGGGATCGCTATTCTCCTTTGCTTACAAGCGAGGCAACGTCGGCGAGCATTTTGTCTAACTCGGGTTTAGTAATGAGCGTGCCGCCAACGACCACCGCGTTGATCTTCCGGGTGTTGCCGATCTCAGCCAGCGGATTGGCGTCGAGCAAGACGAGATCGGCGATCTTGCCTTTCTCAATCGTGCCGACGGAATCAAGCCGACCAAGATACCGGGCAGGGTCGCGCGTCGCGGCTTGCAACGCTTCCATCGGGGTGAAGCCCGCCTGAACCAGTAACGCCAACTCGTCGTGCAGGCTAAATCCGGGGAAGACGTAAGGGTTGGCCGTGTCCGTGCCGGCGATGAAGTCAACGCCGGCACGCTTCATCATTCCGACCACCTCGAGCTGCTTTTGAAAGACTCTCCGCGCGCGCGCGTTATCCTCAACCGTGCGACTGCTAAAGCCGAATCCATCCTCCCAAAATTGCTTCCTGAGGAAACTCTGAATGTACTTGAGGCGCGGATCGTTTCTGAAGTCCGCATCACCGATGAATGCCTGGGCACGCAGCACGGAGAGCGTCGGACACATCCAGGGTGCCGTTCCTTTTGAAGCGGGCAAAGAGCGCGGCGGCTTGCTTCGCGTCAAAGCTATCGAGCGCCCTGGATTGTTCAAGCGTCATCGTGTTGCCGCGAAAACCATCCGCCCACAGTCGCGCCTCGTTCTCCTTTCGAAGTTCCTCCTCCTTTGCTGAGCACGCGACCAGAACGCCGGTCAGGTGCTCGATGCTCTTTTGCCCCGCGTCGGAAGCTTCGCCGGCGCTGACGAACTCAGGCACATGACCTGCAAAGACCATGTTTTGTCGCTTTGCCTCATCGGCAATCGCGAAGTAGGCGTCGCGGGGCAGCATGCTGTAGACCTTTACGAAATCAGACCCCATCTCCTTGACCGTCAGTACCGCTTTTCTTCCTTCAACCGCGTTGCCCACGGCGATTGAGCAAGGAGCGCAGGCAGGATTTGGGCCGTCAACGATGATGCCGGCCGCGACTATCTGCGGACCGATCGTTGTTCCCGCCGCCACTTCCGCACGCCACTGCTTGATCGGGGGCAGCGGCGCAAACATATCGCGGACTCCGGTGACGCCATTGGCGATAAAGAGTGGAAAGAATGCTTCTTTGTTCCACTCGTGAACATGCATGTCCCATAAACCGGGGATGAGGAATTTGCCAGTCGCGTCGACGACCTGAGCGCTCTTCGCCAGCCGTATCTTGCCACTTCTGCCGAGCGCCGCGATTCGACCATCACGAATAACCACGGTCGTGTCAGATTTTGCTTCTGCTCCGGTGGCATCAATCAATGTCACGTGGGTGAAGACGAGTGTTTGCCTGCTACTGGTTCTCTGCTGCGCCAGCAGGAGGGACGAGCAAAAAAGGATGAGCGAGAGTCGTGCGATAATTTTCATTGACCTCCTCCAGAGGGATTTCATCGCTGACGCTTCGGCTTACACGCGTCGTAATCAATAAGGTTCCATCTTCTGGCGACAATGCTGTCCACCGGATCCCGCAAATGGACTCGCCCTCACGCTGCTTCAGGCGAGATTGCTCATTTGATTTGGTTCTGAAGCTAAGGCCTCGTCTTCATTCCGCTACGCTCCATTCCGCCGAACTGCTGCTGCTGTCTTCCTATTTTCCCCCTCCCTTCGTTCTCATCTTCGCACGGGAGCCCAGCGACGCAACCTCCATTACGCAGGCTCCATTCCAGTTCTTCACATCCGTTACGACGAAGGGCATCGCCGTGCGCCACCCGTGCTTCGACTTCACTACGAAAGGGGGAGAACGCATTTTCAACACCAATGAAAGCAAACACCCAACACGAGGAGGAACCGGAGCACGCCGCTTACTTTGCGCACCGCGAGCAATCGCGATCTATCGAGCCACGGCATTGCGACGTGCCCATAACGTTCGAGCGTCCCAGTCGTAGCCAACTATTGCCAAAGAGCGCCGGCGGGCATATACTCCGCCCCTCACTTGCCCCCCTTACAAATAAGGTGAGCCAAGTTGAGATGGAGGCAGGCGATTGCGAGGGTCGCTTGCCTCCGCTTTTTTTGCATGGCCTTCGGCCCTGGTTTTCGGTCTTGGGTCTTGGGTCTTTGATCTTTAGCAAAGAATAATTGATCCTATCAGAACAGTAAGGTGGAAAAAGCCCAAGACCAAAGACCAAAGCCCGAAGACCTATTCCCAAGTTGAAATGAACATCGGCATCACGGTCTATCCCACCTATGGCGGCAGTGGCATCGTCGGCTCTGAGCTGGGAAAAGAGTTGGCGGCACGCGGCCACACCGTCCATTTTATCTCCTCCTCTTTGCCTACTCGGCTCACGGAACTTAACGAGCGCGTGCGCTTCCATGAAGTCGAGATGATGTCGTATCCCCTGTTCGAGCATCAGCCTTACACCCTGGCGCTTGCGACTAAAATGGCGAAGGTCGCGGAAACCGAGAATCTGGATTTGCTTCACGTGCACTACGCAATTCCGCATTCGATCAGCGCTATCCTCGCCCGCGAATCCCTGAAGCCAAAGCGATATCTGCCCGTGATTACCACGCTCCATGGGACAGACATCACCCTCGTGGGCGCCGATCGTTCATACCTTCCCATCACACGCTACGGTATCGTTCAATCAGACGGTGTGACCGCAATTTCGCATTACTTGAAAGAAGCGACAAGAGAGATCTTTCAGTTTGACGAGATCGAGGTTATTCCAAATTTTGTTTGTCAGACTGATTACGCGCGTCACCCGGTTGAAGATTTGCGCTCGTCGCTTGCTCCCGAGGGCGAGCCGCTGCTGGTCCACGTTTCAAACTTTCGTCCCGTGAAGCGACCGGTTGATTGCGTAGAGATACTTGCGCGCGTGTTGCAAAAAGGAGTTGCCACGCGCCTGGTGATGGTTGGCGACGGTAGCGAGCGGACAAATGTCGAGCACCGGGCGCGTTGCCTTGGTGTTTACGACAAGTGCGTTTTCGTTGGTAAGCAACCAAACATCGTGGACTATCTCTCGGCCGCGGACGTCTTACTGTTGCCGTCTGAGCAGGAGTCTTTTGGCCTTGCCGCACTCGAAGCAATGGCCTGCGAAGTACCGGTTATTGCTTCTCGCGTTGGCGGGGTCCCGGAAGTCGTTACTGATGGCGACACGGGATTTCTGAGCGAAGTGGGCGACGTGGAGAAGATGGCTGCGGATGCGGCGGGCCTTCTGAGTGCTACAGCGTTGCGGCGCGAGATGGGGAAACGGGCGCGACAGTTTGCCGTGACGCACTATCGTACCGACATTGTCATACCGCGATATATCGAGTTTTACGAACGAGTCTTGCAAAAGACCCGAGTGAAAGTTTAGATGAAAAGAATACTCCTCATTGCCACGCTTGCTGGTCAACTCATCCTGGGACCACTTGCGTCATTGGGTTTTGCGCAAGAGGCGGCTTCTCAAGAGCGGCAGACGAAACCTCAAACCGGACCACAACAACCGGCGCGGCCAGGCGACGAAGATGTTGTCAGGATCACAACAAATCTTGTTCAGGTTGATGCCGTAATCGTCGATAAAAAAGGGCAGCCGGTAAGGGATTTGCGCTCAGATGAAGTTCAAATTTTCGAAGATGGCCATCAACAGAAGATAACGCATTTCTCGTTTGTCGCTTCAGAATCCCCGGTTACGGCGTTGGCGCAGCCCGCGCCTCCAGATAAAAATGCAGCGCCGCTCCCGCCGGTTAAATTGCATCCGGAGGACGTGCGCCGCACCATCGCTCTCATTGTCGACGATCTCGGCCTCTCGTTCGAAAGCACATACTACGTACGCCGCGCGCTCAAGAAATTTATAGAACAGCAGATGCAGTCGGGCGACCTGGTGGCAATCATACGCACCAGCGGCGGCATTGGAGCTCTGCAGCAATTCACTGCTGACAAACGACAACTCTATGCGGCGGTTGAACGCGTAAAGTGGTATGCCAGTGGCCGCTCGGGGATAGGTGCCTTCGCGCCGCTCGGAGATAACACCGCAAATAGTGAAGAAGCAAGGGGCGAAGATATTGATCAATTACGTGAGGATGTTTTTGCCGTCGGTACGCTCGGCGCCGTTCGGTACGTTGTCAGGGGTATGCATGAGTTGCCGGGACGCAAGTCAATTTTGTTGATTTCTGACGGCTTCAGAATTTATAGCCGCGACGATCCGACTCGTAATTACCGAGCGCTATCAGCCCTGCGCCATCTGATAGACGAAGCAAATCGAGCGACGGTGGTAATCTACACAATGAACGCAACAGGATTACAGACGGTAGGACTTACCGCGGCCGATTCAACCGCTGGGATGGATTCTGCGCAACTCGAACAGCAATTGAGCAATCGTCGCACCGCGGCTTTCGAATCGCAGGAAGGACTGGATTACCTGGCCAGGGAAACCGGCGGAATAGCCATTCGCAACAACAACGATCTCAGCGGCGGAATTCGTCGCGTGATTGAGGATCAAAAAAGCTATTTCTCCCTTTGGCGCCGCGGGTGTGCGTTTGCGACTGACCACGTTGTTTGCCAATGACGCAAAGGTTGGTTCATATATGCGCTCGTTGCTTCACGTAAATGCAGATGATCTGACTTTTACGGATCTTCCCGATGGGTCGCACAAAGTAGAGTTTGATGTCGTGGCCCTCACGTTTGGAGACAATGGCAACATAATCGATGAGGCGGGCCGAGCCTACAGCATGCGCATAAATGGAAATGATTATCAGCGTATTCGAAGGAACGGCTTCGTTTATT
>WNFZ01005189.1_pt1 | contig 11961 bp, 8 predicted proteins | sample 5400081 | NCBI WGS metagenome assembly WNFZ01 (sample SAMN13153365, study PRJNA577476) | soil metagenome | isolation source: 80 cm soil or saprolite under grassland replicate 1 | place: USA:California | collected 2016-06-15
TCGCGCCTCTCGATTCCGTTCCACTCTCGCGATGGCATGGCCCGCACGGCCCCGACTATAGAGAGCCCAGGGTCCGCGCTCAATCGACGGAAGGGTAGATTGTCGTGTGCCCCGGCGGGGTGATCTGGAGTCGACCGAAGGGCGTAGTTGTCTCTACCTGTCTTGAATGATCCAGGCTCGGGCGGTCCAGGCATCGGGAGCGGGGCCCGGGTGCGTAGTGAGCAGAACCTTACCGAGGCAGAGAAACCGAACTGCATGGTTCCTGCAAGAGGCTGCACTGTGCACCGGTCGAGCCTTGCGGCGAAGAATCACGTTCCGGTCAAGTTCGATCGTGACTTATCCAGATCGAGATTCGCGGGTGCGCTGTCGGCCGCAGAATTGCATGGGTGCGGCTTGACAAATTGCGGCAACCGGCGGAACATGAACCGCCGCGAATTCGAATCCACGAATTCGAATCAAGGAAGAGGCATTCGTAGTGAAGTCCCTCTCGCGGGCGTGCGGAGGTGGGATTCCGGCAGGCACAACCACGCGAGGTCACGCAGTAAGGGCACCCTTCATGACGAGCGAGGCTGCCCGTTCGCGCGGCGAGACCCTCCCCGGGTCCCGCGGCTCCTCGGCGCTCCCGATGTCGTCGACGGTGTAACAGATGCAGCATCTCTACTCGCCGCAGTTGCGGGCCGAGCGCCTGATCGCGTGGGCACGGCTGACCCTCGCGTGCTTCTCGTTCGCGGCGGTGTGGCTGGACCCCGTCCGCGCCGTCGCGTATGGCCAGCCCCTGCACGCGCTCCTGGCCTCGTACGCGCTCTACTCCCTGGGAGTGCTCGCCGTCCTGTGGCGCGCCCGGGCTCCGCTGCCCTACCCCGTCGTCAGGCACGTCGTCGATCTGATCGTTCTCTCCCTGTTCCTCTACGTGAGCGCGGGCACCACCAGTCCGCTCTTCCCGTTCTTCGCGTTCCTGCTCGTCACCGCGAGCCTGCGCTGGAGGTGGCGCGGGACGCTCTGGACGGCCGCGGTGATGCTGCTTTCGTTCCCGGTGGTGGGGCTCGGAGCCGCCCTCGCGCGCCCGGCAAGCTTCGAGCTGCACGAGTACATCATCCGGTGCGTCTCGCTCGTGGTCACGGCGGTGCTCCTCGCCGAGATGGGGGCCTACGAGGAGCGCGGGCGCCGGGACATGGAGAAGCTCGCGGCCGAGCCCGAGGTCGCCGCGGACGACTGGCATGCGCTGGTTCGCTACCTGCCGAGCTGGGCCGCCCAGGTCATGGGCGCGAAGCGGACGCTGATCGCGTGGGAGGAGTCCGACGAGCCGTGGCTCCACCTGGCCTCGTACGAGGGGGGAGAGTCGCGATACGCGCACGAGGCGCCCGGGGTCATCGAGCCCCTGGTGGCGGACGATCTGGTCGACACCAACTTTCTCCGTCGCGGGGCGGTCGACCCGCCCGCGCCGGTGCTGTGCGCATCACCCACGGGATTCAGACGGTGGCAGGGCGCCCCTCTTCTTCACCCCCTCCTGCAAGAGCGGTTCGCGGTGACCTCGGTGCTCTCCGTCAGGCTCGAGGGGGAGACCGCGCGGGGGCGCCTCTTCTGGTTCGACAAGCCGGGGATGACCTCGGACGACCTGGTGCTGGGGGAGATCGTCGCCCGCCAGGTCGCGAACCGCCTCGACCGCTTCTACCTGTTGCGCGAGCTCGCCGAGCGGGCGGTCGTGGAGGAGCGGGTCCGCATGGGGCGGGACCTTCATGACGGGGCCCTCCACGCGCTCGCGGGGGTCGCCCTCGAGCTGGAGAACCTGGTGCGCACGCCGACGGTGGAACTCGCGGACTGGCAGGGACGCTTGCAGCAGATCCAGAGCGCCCTCGAGACCGAGCAGCGCGCGCTGAGGATGATGATCACGCACTTGCGAGGCCGGGGAGGCCTGGGTCCTCCGAGGCCCAGCTTGTCGGTCCGTCTCAAGGACCTTGTCGAGCGGCTCCAGCGGCAACGGGGTCTTCGGGTGGAATGGCGCGCGGCCGATCTCGACGCGCTGCAGAACGAGCGGGCCGACGAGGTCTATTTCCTCATCCACGAAGGTCTGATGAATGCCGCGCGGCACTCCGGAGGGTCGGCGCTCCGGCTGGAGGCATCGCTGAGCGGCGGCCGGGTCGACATCGTGGTCGCCGACAACGGGCACGGCTTCCCCTTCAGGGGGCGGTACGACCTGGCGACGCTCACCGCCCTCGATCTTGGGCCCGCGACCCTGAAGGAGCGGGTGGCCCTGCTGGACGGCCGCCTGACGGTCGACTCGACGGAGCGTGGGACGCTGCTGGAGATCTCTCTCCCGGCCGCCCCGGCGCCACCCACCCGTCTCCCGGTCATCGTTCGCGAGTAATCCCCGCCAGAGCCAATGTCTGTGCCGGCCACGGTTGTGCTCGCGGATGACCATCCCTTGATGCTGAAGGGCCTGAACGATCTGCTGAGCAACGAGCGGGACTTCACGGTGCTGGCGCAGTGCACGAACGGCGACGAGGCGCTCCGCGCCGTCCGCGCCCACCGGCCCGATATCCTGGTGCTCGACCTCCGCATGCCGGGGACAGACGGGCTTTCCGTGATGAAAGCCATGAAGGCGGAGAAGCTGGCGACGCGGGTGGTGCTGCTGGCGGCGTCGCTGGAGGACGAGGAGACCCTGCAGGCCACCCGACTCGGCGTGCGCGGGGTGGTGTTGAAGGAGATGGCGCCCCGGCTGCTGCTGCAGTGCCTCCGGAAGGTGCACGCGGGAGAGCCGTGGATCGAGCGGCGCACCGCGGCCCGGGCGTTCGAGACGCTGCTTCGGCGCGAGGCCGGGGCGCGGGAGATCAGCAAGGTCCTCACGCCTCGCGAGATCGAGATCGCGCGCATGGCGGCCATGGGCCTGCGCAACAAGGCCATCGGCGCTCGGATGTCGATCAGCGAGGGCACGGTGAAGAGCCACCTGCACAACATCTACGAGAAGGTGCGCGTGCAGAGCCGGGCGGAGCTGGTCCTCTACTGCAAGGAGAGGGGCATCGTTTGACGGCGGGAGGGGCGCGGCGCCGCCGATGGTGGGTCCGATAGCGTCGCGCGCGTAAATCGCGCCCCATGATTCGGAGTGGTGACAACACCGAGGCCGCTACGCCACGGGGGTGCAATCACTCCAAAGCGTGAAGGGTGGTCCAGCGGCTGCTCCGCCGCTCCGGCGTCGAGCGTATGCCCACCGAGCCCCGGCACCCCGTGGTTGCCGTAAATCCCCGCGGGTGTTACCGTTTGTTCCCTATGGACTACAAGGACACGCTCAACCTGCCGAGGACCGCGTTTCCGATGAAGGCCAACCTCCCGAAGCTCGAGCCGGAGATGCTCGAGCGCTGGGAGGCCATGGACATCTACGGCAGGATCCGCCAGGCGGCGGCCAAGCGCCCGCTCTGGATCCTCCACGACGGTCCGCCCTACGCCAACGGCCACATCCACATGGGGACGGCGCTCAACAAGATCCTGAAGGACGTCGTCGTGAAGTCGCGCTCCATGCTCGGCGGCAACGCCGTCTACGTCCCCGGCTGGGATTGCCACGGGCTGCCCATCGAGCACCAGGTGGACAAGGAGCTCGGCCTCGACACGGCCTCGGTGGACGTGCGTCAGGCCATGGACCCGGTCGAGAAGATCCGGCGCTGCCGCGAGTACGCCGCCAAGTTCATCGACATCCAGCGCGAGGAGTTCAAGCGACTGGGCGTGTTCGGGGACTGGAAGAACCCCTACACCACCATGACGCCCGCCTACGAGGCGGTGATCGCGCGCGAGTTCGGGCGATTCGTGGGCCGGGGCGCGGTCTACAAGGGGCTCAAGCCCGTCCACTGGTGCATGCACTGCAAGACGGCGCTGGCCCAGGCCGAGGTGGAATACGAGGAGCAGACCACCGCGTCGGTCTACGTCAAGTTCCCGGTCAAGACGCTCCCCGCCGGCCTGGCGCCGAAACTCGGGAACAGGCCGCTGTTCGCGGTCGTCTGGACGACCACGCCGTGGACCCTGCCCGCCAACCTGGCGATCGCCGTGCATCCGAGTCAGCGTTACGAGATCATCGGCGTCGCCGGCGCGCGCTACATCGTCGCGCAACAACGGGTGGAGGAGTTCCTGAGGCTGTTCGAGCCGCCCGCCCGGCACGACGTCGTCGACGACCTGCCCGGCGCGGCGCTGGAGGGGGTCGTCTGTCGTCACCCGTGGATCGACCGCGACGTTCCGGTGCTCCTGGCGGACTTCGTCGCCATGGACACGGGGACCGGCCTCGTGCACATCGCCCCCGGCCACGGCGAGGAGGACTACGAGCTGGGGCGCAAGGCCGGGTTGCGGATCTACAACCCGGTGGACGACGAGGGGCGCTTCGTTCCCGAGGTCGAGCACTTCGGCGGGATGACCGTCTGGGAGGCCAATCCGCGCATCATCGAGCACCTCGCGCGGGCGGGCGCGCTGGTCGCCTCGGTCCCCCTGCGCCACACCTATCCGCACTGCTGGCGCTGCAAGAACCCGACGCTCTTTCGCGCCACCGAGCAGTGGTTCATCGCGCTGGACAAGAACGGCCTGCGCCAGAAGGCGCTCCACGCCATCCGCCACGACGTGGAGTGGATCCCCGAGTGGGGCGAGGAGCGCCTCTACAACATGGTGGCGCACCGGCCGGACTGGGTGCTCTCGCGCCAGCGCGTGTGGGGCGTCCCCATCGTGGCCTTCTACTGTCGCGGGTGCGAGGCGCTGCTCCTGGAGGAGCGGGTCATCGAGCACGTGGCCGGGATCTTCCGCGACGGGCGAGGGATCGAGGAGTGGTACCTGCGCTCCGAGCGGGAGCTCGTCCCGCCCGCCACCCGCTGCCCGAAGTGCGGGGGTCAGCAGTGGCGGCGCGAGACGGACATCCTCGACGTGTGGGTGGATTCGGGCTGCAGCCACGCGGCCGTCCTCGAGAAGCGGCCGGAGCTCAGATGGCCCGCCGACATGTACCTCGAGGGCTCGGACCAGCACCGCGGGTGGTTCCACTCCTCGCTGCTCGAGGCCGTCGGGACCCGGGACAAGCCGCCCTATCGCGCCGTCCTCACGCACGGCTTCTTCGTCGACGGCGAGGGCCGGAAGATGTCCAAGTCCCAGGGCAACTCCATCACGCCCGACGAGCTGATCCCGAAGTACGGCGCCGAGGTGCTGCGCCTCTGGGTGGCCGCCGAGGACTACACCGAGGACATCCGGCTCTCCTACGAGATCCTCAACCGGCTGGCCGACGCCTACCGGCGGATCCGGAACACCTGCCGGTTCCTGCTCGGCGCGCTGGCGGACTTCGATCCCGACCGGGACCGCGTCTCCTACGCGGGCATGGACGAGCTGGACCGCTGGGCGCTGCTGCGCCTGGGCGAGCTGATCGCGCGGGTGCGGAAGGCCTACGAGGACTACCAGTTCCACGTGGTCTTCCACTCGACGCACAACTTCTGCGCGGTGGACCTGTCGGCGCTCTATCTCGACATCATCAAGGACCGGCTCTACGTCTCCGCCCCCGACGACCCGAGGCGGCGCGCGGCCCAGACCGTGTGCTTCGAGATGCTGACGGCCCTCGCGCGCCTGCTGGCGCCGGTCCTGAGCTTCACGGCGGATGAGGTCTGGGGGCATATCCCCGGCAGCGGCAAGCCCGAGAGCGTCCACCTCGTGCTGTTCCCCGAGGAGCGCGGCGAGTGGCTCGACGAGCGCCTGGCCGCGGACTGGGAGCGTCTGCTCGAGGTGCGGGGCGAGGTCTCGCGCGCCCTCGAGGTGGCCCGCCAGCAGGGGCGGATCGGCAAGGGCCTCGACGCGGTCGTCTACGTTCCGAGCGTGCCCGAGGAGGAGTGGCGGCCGCTGCTCGAGGCCAAGGGCGAGGCGCTGCTCACGACCCTCTTCAACGTCTCCGGGGTGCGGTTGAGGCAACGCGCGCCCGGGGGCGCCGCGATCGGCTACGAGAGCCAGGACATCCCCGGCCTCAGCGTCGAGGTGACGCCGGCTCGGGCTCTCGGCTGGCGGAAGTGCGAGCGCTGCTGGACGTGGAGCGCCCGCGTCGGGGAGGACGCGGCCCATCCCACGCTCTGCGAGCGCTGTGTCCCGGTCGTGCGCGCCTTGCGCCCGTGACCCTCGCCGCGGGGACGGCGCTCGTCGTCCTCGTCCTGGATCAGCTGACCAAGGCCGCGGCGCTCCGGCAGCTCTCGCCCGGGACTCCCGTCGGCGTCGTGGACGGCTTCTTCTCGTTGACGCTGGTCATGAACCCCGGCCTCGCCTTCGGCATGCTCTCCTCCACGCCGACCGCCTGGCGGTGGATCGTGGGCTTGCTCTCGGCGGCTGCCCTGTCGGTGCTCGCCATGGTCGGGGTCCGGTTGCTCCCCACCGGGGGCTGGATGACCCGGCTCGCCCTGGGGTTCATCTTCGGCGGCGCCGTCGGCAACCTCATCGACCGCGGACGGTTCGGCGCGGTCGTGGACTTCCTCGACTTCCACTGGCGCGGGTACCACTGGCCCGCGTTCAACGTGGCCGACTCGGCCATCAGCGTGGGCGTGGCGCTGCTCGCCCTGCGCATCCTCTGGCCCGCTCAGAAGCCTGAATGAAGCGCGGGCCCCGCGCGGCCCTCCCGGTGCGCCGGTTCACCGGTGGTGTCGCCGCCTCGGAGTCCGGCACCCGTCTCGACGTGTGGCTGAGCGCCCGGCTCCCGGATCTCTCGCGGACCCGCATCAAGGCCCTCGTCGAGTCCGGCCAGGTGCTGGTCGATGGACGGCGCGTCAAGGCGGCACACCGCCTCCGGCCGGCCGAGCGCGTCGAGGCCCGCGTCCCCCCGCTCCCTGCCGAGGAGCTCACGCCCGAGCCCATTGCGCTCGCGATCGTGTTCGAGGACGAGCATGTCCTCGTGGTGGACAAGCCGGCCGGGATGGTGACTCATCCGGGCGCCGGGCAAGCCGCCGGGACCCTCGCGGCGGCGGCGCTGGCTCATGCGCCCACGATGGCCGGTGTCGGCGGTCCGCGGCGACCCGGCATCGTCCACCGGCTGGACAAGGGCACCTCCGGCCTCATCGTGCTCGCGAAGACGTCCGCGGCCTATGACGCCCTCACGGCCCAGCTCGCTCGGCGCAGCGTGGCGCGGCGCTACCTCGGCCTCGTTCACGGCGAGGTGAGGCCCGCCAGCGGTGTCATCGAGAAGCCCATCGGGCGCGATGAGCGCTCGCGGGTGCGCATGGCGGTGGCGCGGGAGGGCCGGGGCAAGCGCGCGGTCACGCGCTTTCGCGTGCTCGAGCGCTTGCCGGGGGCGACGCTCTTGGAGTGCCGGCTGGAGACGGGGCGTACTCACCAGATCCGGGTCCACCTGGCGTCGATCGGCCACCCGATCCTGGGCGACGACACCTACGGCCGGCGCCGCGTCGCGCGCCCGGCCGACCCGGCCCTGGTCGAGTCAATCGCCCGCCTCGACGGCGTCGCCCTGCACGCGGCGGGGCTGGGCTTCGCCCACCCGGTGACGGGGACGTGGCTCGAGCTGGCGTCCCCTCTTCCCGACAGGGTCGAGAGGGTCCTGTCTCATCTTCGCAGCGGATCCAGGTGACGTCCGCGGAGCCCGTGCTCCGTGCTACCATTTCAGAGGAATGAGTGAACTCACCGCCGTGATCCTCGCCGCGGGCGATTCCACCCGCATGCGGTCGCGCCGTCCCAAGGTGCTCCACCTTCTGTGTGGCCGGCGCCTCATCGACTATCCGGTCAACGCCGTCAGGGCCCTCGGCGCCCGCCTGGTCGTGGTCGTGGGGCGCAACGCCGAGCTGGTGGGCGAAGCCGTCAAGGCGGGGAGCGACGCCACGTGCGTCGAGCAGAAGGAACGGCTCGGGACGGGTCACGCCGTGCTGCAGGCGCGCGCGGCCTGCGCCGACGCCGGCGCCATCCTGGTGCTCCCGGGTGATATGCCGCTCCTGTCCGCGGCCACCCTGCGCCGGCTCGTCGAGCATCACCGGGAAAGCGGGGCCGCGGTGACCTTGCTCACGGCCGAGCTGGACGATCCCGCGGGGTATGGCCGCGTCGTGCGCGAGAACGGCCGGCCGGTCGCCATCGTCGAGCACAAGGACGCCTCGCCCGCTCAGCGCGCCATCCGGGAGATCGGCACGAGCACCTACTGCTTCGATCCCCGCCACCTCTGGCCCGCGCTGTCGCGCGTGACGCCGCGCAACCAGCAGGGGGAGTACTACCTCACCGACGTCGTCGCCATCCTGAGGCAGGAAGGGCGCGTCGTCGAGGCGGTGACGATGGAGGATCCGTGCGAAGGCCTCGGCGTCAACGACCGCCGGCAGCTCGCGGAGCTGGCGGCGGTGATGCGGCGGCGGATCCTGGACCGGCTGATGGTCGAAGGCGTCACCGTGCTGGATCCGGCCACCACCTACGTGGACGACACGGTCGAGGTCGGCGGCGACACCGTGCTGTACCCGGGCGTGATCCTCGAGGGGCGGACGACCATCGGCGCCGAGTGCGTGGTGGGCGCGGGCTCGTACGTGAGCCAGAGCCGGCTCGGCGACCGGGTGGCCCTCCGGCCGTACTGCGTGCTGAGCGACGCCACGGTGGAGGACGGCGCGATCCTCGGCCCCTTCTGCCACCTGCGGCCGCTGTCACATGTGGGCGCCGGGGCCAAGATCGGCAACTTCGTCGAGCTGAAGAAGTCGCGCATCGGCCGGGGCGCCAAGGTCCCGCACCTGTCCTACGTGGGCGATGCCACCCTGGGCGCCGACGTCAACTTCGGCGCCGGCGCGATCACCTGCAACTACGACGGCGTCGCCAAGCACGAGACCGTGGTGGGCGACGGGGCCTTCGTCGGCACCAACGCGAGCCTGGTCGCGCCGGTCACGGTGGGGGAGGGGGCGTACGTGGGCGCGGGCTCGGTCATCACCAGCGACGTGCCGGCCGGCGCCCTCGCGGTGGCGCGCGCCCAGCAGGCGATCCGCGAGGGCTGGGTGGCCGCCCGGAAGCAGAAGGCCAAGAAGACGCGGCAAGGGGACTAGGCTCGACGCCCGTGAGAGAAAACCTCGCGCGATTTTCTCCGCTGTTCGAGCGCCGGCTTTGCCGGCGCAACTTCCGGGATTGCTCGCCTCGGACGCACGGGGCCCAGCCCGTGGCCGTCCTGCGGCTCGCACTGCATCCTGGGGGGAGGTTTCGGAAGGGGGGCGAAGCCCCCCTCCGACTAAGTTGACCCCATGTGCGGGATCGTCGGCTACATCGGCGACAAGAGCGCGGTGGACGTCATCCTCGACGGCCTCAAGCGGCTCGAGTACCGCGGCTACGACTCGGCGGGCGTGGCCGTGGTCGGCGCCGAGGGGCTCCAGATCCGCCGGGCGGCGGGCCGGATCAAGGTCCTCGAGGGCCTCCTGCGCGAGCGCCCGGTCCACGGCGCGGTGGGCATCGGGCACACGCGGTGGGCGACGCACGGCCGCCCCACCGACGAGAACGCCCACCCGCACACGGACGGCTCCGGCACCCTCGTGGTGGTGCACAACGGCATCATCGAGAACTACCTGCCCATCAAGGAGCAGCTCGTGGCCGACGGGCATCGCTTCACCTCGGAGACCGACACCGAGGTGATCGCCCATCTGATCGAACGCCACCTGCGCGACGCGCCGCGGCTGGACGAGGCCGTGCGGCGCGCGCTCCGCGAGCTCCGAGGCTCCTACGCCATCGTCGTGCTCTCCATGAGCGCGCCCGACCGGCTGATCGCCGCCAAGCACGGCGCCGGCAGCGTGGTGGTCGGGCTCGGCCAGGGGGAGACCTTCCTCGCCTCCGACATCCCGGCCATCCTCTCCCACACCCGCGACGTCGTGGTGCTCGAGGACGAGGACGTGGCGGTGGTCACGCGTCACGGGGTCGAGGTCACCCAGCTCGACGGCGCGCCCGCCGAGCGCGCGCCGATCCGCATCCTCTGGGACCCGATCCTGGCGGAGAAGGGCGGCTACCGCCACTTCATGCTGAAGGAGATCTACGAGCAGCCGCGCGCCGTGGCCGACACCCTGCGGGGGCGCGTGCAGCCCGAGAGCGGCACCGTCGTCCTGCCCGACATCGGACTGGACCCGGACGTCGTCGAGGGACTCCAGCGGGTCGTGCTCGTCGCCTGCGGCACCTCCTATCACGCGGCCATGGTGGGGCGCGTCATGACCGAGCGGCTGGCGGGTCTTGCCGCCGAGGTGGACCTGGGCTCGGAGTTCCGCTACCGCGACGCGGTGATCGGCCCCGAGACCTTGATCGTGGCGCTCTCCCAGTCGGGGGAGACCGCGGACACCCTCGGCGCCGTCAAGGCGGCGCGGGCCAGGGGCGCGCCCGTCGTCGGGATCACCAACGTGGTCGGCTCCGCGCTGTCGCGCGAGGCGACCGGCGTCCTCTACACGCACGCCGGCCCCGAGATCGGCGTGGCGTCCTCGAAGACCTTCACGGCGACGGTGACCGCCTGCTACTTGCTCGCGCTCTGGCTCGGACGTCGCCGGGGCACGCTGCCCGCCGAGGACGGCAAGAAGCACATCCGGGGGCTCCTCGAGCTGCCGCGGCTCATGGAGAAGACGCTCGAGCTGGAGCCGCGGGTCAGCGAGCTGGCACGCGACCTGGCGCGCTACAAGAACTTCCTCTTCCTCGGCCGCGGCCTCCACCATCCGATCGCGCTGGAGGGCGCGCTCAAGCTCAAGGAGCTGTCCTACATCCACGCCGAGGGCTACGCCGCCGGCGAGATGAAGCACGGGCCCATCGCCCTGATCGACGACGGCATGCCCGTGGTCGCGCTCGCGCCGCGCGATGGCTCTCACGATCGCATCATGGGCAATATCGAGGAGGTGCGGGCGCGCGACGGGCGGGTCATCGCGATCGGCCACGAGGGAGACCAGGAGCTCCGGGCCAGGTCCGACGCGCTCATCGAGGTGCCGCCCTCGGCCGACCTGCTCTCGCCCATCCTCCTGGTGCTTCCGCTCCAGCTCCTCGCCTACCACGTCGCGGTGCGGCTCGGACGCGACGTGGACCAGCCGCGCAACCTCGCCAAGTCGGTCACGGTGGAGTAGAGGCCCGCCCCATGACCCGAAGCGCTCGATCCCCCCGGCGCCGAGTCGTCTGTTACACTGACGTGTGATGCGCGCGGATGATCTCAAGGCGTACCTCGACCGGAGATGGGCCGCCGCCGAGACGCTGAAGGTCGAACACTGGGCGCGCGAGTTCGCCGAGCGCGGGCCCGAGGCGACGCTGGCAGTCTCCCGCGCCCTCTGGGAGCACATGCGGCTGGTCCGGCCCGAGTGGCCCTCCGACGATGAGCGGCGTGACGATCTCGCCCATCATCTTCGCCTCAAGCGCGCAATCGACCGCGCGGCCCCTGCGTTTGCCCCGCTCACCCCTCAGTGAGCTCCTGGCCGAGCTGAGCCAGGCGCTCGACTCCCTGCGCGTACGGTGGTATCTGTTCGGCGCTCAGGCCGCGATCCTCTACGGCGTCTCTCGCCTGACCGCGGACATCGACGTCACCGTGCATCTCAAAGGCTGTTCGAGCCGCGAGATGCTGGCTCGGCTCGCCGAGGCCGGGTTCGAGCTCCGTGTGGCCGATGAGGCGGGGTTCGTCGAGACCACCCGTGTCTTGCCGCTGGTCCACGCGCGCACGCGAATCCCGGTGGACGTCGTGCTGGCCGGGCCCGGACTGGAGGAGCTGTTCCTGGCGGCCGTGGAAGAGCGGGCGATCGGCGACGTCCGCATCCCCGTGGCGGCGGCGGAAGACATCGTCACGATGAAGGTGCTGGCCGGGCGGGCGAAGGATCTCGATGATGCAATCGCGATCGTGAAGGCTCAAGGGGCGAAGCTCGATCTCGAGCGGACACGCGTGACGCTCGGGAGCGTCGAACGCGCCCTGGACCGGCACGACTTGATCCCCGAGCTCGAGCGCGTCGTGGCAAGGGCCCGGCGCCGCTGACCGTGGAGAGGGCTGTGGTATGGTAAGAGTCCCATGCCGCG
>WNFZ01005191.1_pt1 | contig 11960 bp, 9 predicted proteins | sample 5400081 | NCBI WGS metagenome assembly WNFZ01 (sample SAMN13153365, study PRJNA577476) | soil metagenome | isolation source: 80 cm soil or saprolite under grassland replicate 1 | place: USA:California | collected 2016-06-15
CTCTACCGATCAGAGCAGGCACGCCGATCATCGAGTTCAAAGGCCGCGTTATCCCGTGGGAAGAAGGCGCAGTCATGTTACTGCGCGGCGCGAACCATGTTATCAAGTTCGATGCCAAGCACGACATGGATGCCCGACCACAGTGGACTCCGGCAGGCCACGTCAATCACGGTTGTTATCCCAATTGCGCCATAAAAAAGAAGCGCGGTGACCTGTGGTTAACCAGTATCCGGCCAATTGAACAGGGCGAAGAGCTCTTAATCGATTACGACTTCGACCTGGGCGAAGAATTTGAGCCGTGCAGGTGCGGGCATCCCCGTTGTCGCGGACTGATGCTCAGAAGAAAAGACTGGCCGAAACTGCGCAAACTAATGTCTAAGGTTTTACGAGGCTGAACTTTAATTAATCGCCGGATCCGAAACTAATGAATGCCATGCCAAACAACACCGACAAAAACTCAAGTCACCTGTCGGTCGAATGCTTCGTTGCGGCCGAGCACTCAATTCCCTTGAAACGGCCCGAGAAGCTTTGGAAGCGCGCCAAGACAGACCAGTGTAAAGGTGAAAAAAACCGACCCGCGTCGCCTAAATGAGCAACTCATGGGAAGGTGTGTTGCTTTCAAATTTTGAATTCCTTCTTTTTCATGGGTGATTTTGATTTCTAGGATTCTGACATTTGTTTCTAATGGCATTGTCTCTTACAGTTAAGCGCGTGCCCGTTTGATCCAGTAACAGCGCGCTAACAGGGCCAGAGTCACGAGTAACAGGAACAGAAACACGAGCGCCAGCCAGCAACATATCGTGCATAAGTCTCTAGTCGGAGTGCGACCATCTTCAGGTTCCTTGGGCTTGTCGCCGCGCTCGCCCACCGCCGCTGATACGCGCTGCTCGCGCATGAAGCGAGGACTCTCGATCCTTTCATCGCGCTGATGTGCATCGCTGCCAAGGTGCCATTTATCGATGTCTGCACTGATCTGGAATCCGTAGGCGCCCTTGAGGATTGTATTCTTATAGACGCCTGTGAAAATGCCGTCGCCTGGTATGTCATCGCCGTGGTTGGGCGCGTCGCGACCATTGTCAAAAAGATCCAGTGTATCAGTGCTGCCGTCCGGTCTGCTTACTCGTGCCGTTAATTTCGCGCCGGGCTGCGTAATTGGGCCACCTCTGCTTTTCGGGAACGCAAATACATACATTTCCTCGCCCGGCTTTCTGGTAGGCCACCGTGTTGATACCACCAGGTTGTTGATACGGTTGAGCACGTAAGCGCGCGCGACGAAGCGACTGTCAGGGCCGGTGGAATCACTGCGCATCTTCCATTCGCCCACGATCGGTTTGCTTATCCGTGCGTAAAGCCCCTGCGGTATTGGCCCCATTTGGTGGGTCCCGCCCGCGGGGTCGATAAGCGTTGCTCTGGCTCCAGCTGCGGGGTTTTCCCAAAGCAGACTAAAGCTCGCTGACTCTGAAAACTCATCTACATAGAACGTAGCCGGTGCCTCACGCATCTTGCTCAAGTTTCCTTCCACCGACGAAACACCCTGATGGCCGGTCATGCGTTCTTGAAAATCGACGAAGTTCTGCGCCATGCGTGAGGGGTCAGCCGAATCGGAATAGAATCCGTTGGTGCCGGCTGCAATCTCGGAACATTGCGATTGCAATCCCAGATCACCACCAGTGCAGGTAATGAAAACGGGAATACCAGAGGAGAGTAGATCATTGATCTTGGCCTGTAGGTCCGCGGTCGCGTTGCTGTCCGGGGCGGGCTCATTGTTAAGACCATCGGTCATAAGCACGATATAGGTATTCGCTGTCACTCCGCCCGCGGCGACGATCATGTCCTTGGCCTTCTGCAGGCCGGCGCCGATATTGGTGCGCGTGCTGGGCGTGAGCCCGTTGACGGCGTTGGTCCAAGTAGAGCGGTTAGCGCCCAACGCTGCGATTGCCACGCTAGCGCGGCCGCTCGCGGTTTCCGCGTCCGTTGCAAACGATTGCAGTCCAAGTTGTGTGCCGTTTTGCGCGGTAGCGATGAAATCTCCGGCCGCCACTTTTAGCCGCTCTATCCGCGACGGTGATTCCAGACTCATGCTGCCGGATTCGTCCAGTACCAGTACCGCTCGCACGTCATTGTGACTGATAATGAAATTACTCGGATTTAGCACAACCCCTTTAGTGCCAGGATCGGGCGCTCCCGCCGGCTTCAGAAAGGTAGTCGGCCAAGACCACACCACCTGATCCCAACAGGAACGGTTGCTGCGGCAGACGGACTGTTCCGTGACGTTTGTTGGATCGTGGTTGCCGCCGGTCAGGTCCGTCAGATTCGCGGAATTGGCCTGGCCCCAGCAAAATTCTGTGCCGTTCTTGTCCATTAAACACGTCCCATCGTTGGCGGCTGGCACCGGACAGTCACCGTCATCCGGTTTGATTTCGGCTCCGCAACCGGGCTGACGCCTCTGATATTCGTCGCGAGGATCAAACACCAAATGCGAAAATTCATGTGTCAAGATTGTGCCGGCGTTCCCGCCAGCATCATTGACGCGGTTAATCGACACCGACATAAGACCGCCCGTACGGAATTGCCCAGTGTTGGTCACCCACCATACGTCATTCGTGCTCGGATGAATTTCCAAGTCGGCCTGGTTGCTGGTGATGGCGTTGTTGTGGATGGTGGCGGTGCCAATCTGCGCCTGGCCGTCGGTGACGTCGAGCAACGTGGCCGACAATCCCGAGATCATATTTTGGATGGTGGTAATATCCGCCGCCGGCGCGTCGTAGAGTATGGCAACAGTAATATTGAATACGTTGCGATCGGTACAGACCGAGCCAGGACACTCGGAATTTTGCTTGCAGTACTTACCGGCATTCGTCCCGCCCTGACAGATGCGTCGGAACGTAGGAGACGGGCGCTCCTCGATCTCGCCATTTGCGGTCTGCGCGTGCGCAGAGAAGGTGGTTTCGAAAAACGCCCCAGCGACGATCAGCGCACGTAGTATTCCTAAGAATGCAAAGCGACGCTGCCCAGGCGGCTCAATCAATGGATCCATGGTTCTTCCTTCCTTGTCCCCGCCGTGTTGATTCTGCGGTTGCAGGTCTGGAAGAGGCGAAGAACCTCAGCGGGGGAAAAGTCCTCCACCTGATTCAGGTCCGCTTAGCAGCGCCGAATTTGGAGGAAATCTCGCCCGCTGGTCAAGCAAAATCGATCAAGGGAATACTCCCAGAGATTTGCACGTCGCGCGCCTGCCACTACAGTCAAACGACTGCAAGGGGCGGTTAGCTCAGTGGTAGAGCATCTCGTTTACACCGAGTTATCAAGAGTTTTCGACTGATTCGCGTGCTGCCCTCGTGGTCGACGCCAAACACTTTGTCCCATAGGTAAATTTACCGTACCGGCAAACTGAATCACGTTGTCTCACGTTTTCTCATGACAAGATATGCAGTATCACACGGCAGTATCACATGGCTTTAACGCGTGCGCGTGGAGGCGTGACATTTGTGAAGCGCCCGCGGTCAATTGTTGCCAAACGACGCATTACGTTGGCCCTGGGAGTGTGCCAAAGCATCCGAGCAGGGTAGCGTAGCGGCTGAGGGACTCCGAGCGCTCTAGCGGCCTCGTACGTAACAATTTTCCAGAAGCGGTCGACTTTCGCGAGCCGTGAGCTTTCGCACGGGGGGCTTGCCCAGACGGAGCGCGCTGCCTATGACAGTTGATGACAATCGGTAAAAAATCACTTTAGGTGTTGGATGCTTCTTTTTATTTGTCATGTTTCCGAAGACAAAGATGACTTCGTCGCACCTCTTGCCGTGGAGCTTCGCGAGAAATATGAAGTTTGGTACGACGACTACGAATTAAGGCTGGGAGACAGTTTGCCCGAAAGAATCGATGATGGGTTGAAGCGGTGCGATTTCGGGATTGTCATTCTGAGTAAAGCATTTTTTGCAAAGAAAAAGTGGGCTCGAGCGGAGCTGGACGGGCTTTTCGCGCTCGAAATAAAACGGGGAAAAATCATTCTGCCGGTATGGAAGGGCGTCACGTCTGACGACGTAGCGGCGTATTCTCCGATGCTGGCAAGTAAAATAGCCGTTTCCGACTCCGAAGGATTGCCCAAGGTAATCGAAGAAATCAAGCTTGCAGTAAACGTCTCAGACAGAAAACGGGAATTAACGACGCTCGATACAGCTATGCAGCGAGTTGAGGCATTTAGGCAAACAATGGCCGAGCGACAACGGGCAGAACAATTGTTGATGTCCGAGCAAGGCGTTAAGCTCGTTTTAGAGAGCATCGAAAACGTCTGGAAAACCATTCAAACCGCGTTTTCACAAAGCGCAGACTCTCGAGCTCCAGTCAAATTCCAATGCAAGAAAGCTGCAACGGGTACCATGTATGTGAACACCGTGCACGGAATGTTCTTGGGCCTGCATGCAACCAACGTTCATCTGAACTCAGTGAGCAATACGCGGCTAGAGGCGAAAATCTGCCAGCGTCATTTTGAGCTTGGGGAACCTCCTTCAAATCTCATAATAAAGTACGAGATCGATTTTAAACCCACTGTTCGCGAAAACGATGAAGTTGTGTGGATTGCTGAAAGCGAATCGTATCAGACTCAGGGACTCGCTAGTTATTTAATCGACTTATTCCTGAAACACGTCGAGGAAGAGATCGATTCGCACAGAGAGTGACGTTCCGAAAGCGATTCCGCTTCCTAAATCCCGAATGATTCGGCACAATTCGCGCCGTGCAGCCTTTTGCGCGCTTCTCCCTCGGAAGGGCAGGAAATAGATTGCAAGGCGCAGTCTAATTATAGTTGGGCATATAGGAGGCTTTCGTATCATGACAAAGGTCAAGACTTTTACCGTCGGCCTGCCAGTTACCGACCTGAACGGTGCGGTCGAGTGGTATCGCCGGCTGCTGGGAGAAGTCGAGGAGGTCAATCCAGCGCCTGGCGTTTGGGAGTTCCAGATCATTTCCTCGGGCTGGTTGCAGCTCTTCGAGAGTGAAATCAATAATCCGAACATGGCAGTCGTGCGCTTCGAGTCCGACGACATTGAGGCAAGCCGAATGCAAGCTTTGAGCCTCGGCACAGATGTTGGCGAGATTGAAACAGTGCCAGAAGCCGTTAGATATTTTGAGTTTCGGGATCCGTTCGGCAACCAGTTGTCGTTCTATGAATTACTGGAGTAGCGATGCCCCATCCCTGATTTCTGATGCGTTGCGCTAGAATCGTTTTTGATTGCCGGACGGCAAATGATGCGGCCAGTATCTCATGTGGACTGGCTAATATGGTCTAGCGATCACGGCGGGTGGTCGAAGCCAAACCGTCACGGATACACAAATCGCCTCGCCGATGCCGGGCGATATTCATTCGATGAAGCATTGGAAATTATCCAAGACGCGAACGCCGGAATGTCCGCCCGTAATTTTCCAAGTGAAACCATGTGCCCCGATTGGACGGAAGAAACGCCGGGCGCGAAGCATTGAAGCACAGTCGATTCGGGACTGCCTCAACGCCCTGCGTGCGCGGGCCTCACGGCGCACCAAAATGAAATCCTAGCTCATCCTCCCACCCCAAAGGCGCATTCGCCAGCTCGGCAGCAACGAACGCCAAAGTGCAGATAACGCACGCAAAAATCAATTCCGAGCAATTCCGAGCGGCGATCCTGTTTTTCATGCGGGCTGACAGCCAGCGACTCTAGTGCGCGCAAGATACAGCGCACGCCTTTTTTTTTCGTGCGTTACGTCGATCCTCAACGCCCGTAAAGCGTCCTAGATTGCTCACAGAATCCCGGCCCGCTATCTTGGACTCCCGCGTATCAATTAAGCGCGGTGTGACGTGTAGCGATTGCCGTTGCGGCCCCGATCGCCGATTCAAGTTCAATAAACGCAGTCAACTTTTCATCCGCTCGCGCAACGAAACGCTCCCGGTCATTAGTCGAAATTCCGGGTATCGCCATATTCCTCGCCGAGCGGAGAAACATGGTATTGCGGTGCTTCCAGGATGGCTTCCTTGGTCACGTTCACGAATACCTTGGATTCCTCGTAACTGATCCGGTCGATATGCTTCGGCGAAATCACGATCTCCTTGTGGGAATACCAATGGCCGGTCTCCACAACCAGGTGACAAATCGCCCAACTCTTGTCGTCCATGATAAAATCAATGACGTGGCCGATCGCTCCTTCGCTGGTTTGGATGGGGTAGCCGCTAAGAGCCTGTGTGCTTTGCAGATGAAGATCGTCGCTTCCTGGCTCACTCGGCATAAGTGGCGGAGGAGGAGGAGCCTCTGGGAAACCGCCCGCGCCCCACGTTTCGCACCCGTCCCAGTATGCTTGATATTGTAGCGAGACTGGCTTGTGCGACTCAATCGCAGGACTGTTTTCAATCTGTTGCCGAGTCAGGTTCACGAGCAGGCAGTCGGCGTCTTGATGCAGGTTTCCGAAAGCATGGGGAGAAATCAGCACCAAGCGCCCCGATAGCCATGAACCTGTGTCCGCGACAACATAGCGGATAGCCCATTGTTGATCATTAAAATAAAAGTCCTTCACATGGCCGATGTCGCCGTCGGAGGCGCCGAGCTTTTTTCCGTAAAGCTGCCTAAGGCTTCGCAACATAACTTTATCCTTTCTAAAGAAAGGTTTGATCTATCCAGACCGTGCGACCAGATACTTGAATCCGCAAGTGCCGGGCCGTCGTCGCGATGTGCGTCTGCAATAAAGTCACACCGCCTCAGACCCACGTCTCGTGCCAAACAGGAAACATGTGCGGAGAGTTGATTCTGGCTAGCCGCTTTTATGCGGCGCTACGGTTCCCTAACGATGTTCACCAAAGCGAGCCGTTCCTTCCCGCCTTTCACCACGACACTCAGGACAAAGCCAATCCCGCGGGCGTAAAACTTGTGCTCAACATTGCCAGGCTCCAACTGGGTGAATTCCTTAGTCAGAAGACAGTTTCTGAATTTAGTGAGCGGAACCGAGGCCGTTTTATGCAGGCTCAATACAGTTGCCTCGTCTTGAGCGAGAGGTGCCGCTAATTCCTGGAAGTAGTGATCGTTAACCTGTGGATGCGCTTCCATGATAACGCCTGGCTGCGCTCCATTCACGCCCGCCCTCCACGTCCCCTCAGTGCTTACCACATTGCCTTTCTTATCAAGTTCCTCGGTGTCCTCCCCGAAATACCAGACGTTGCCGTCCCGGTCCTGCGCAAAATAGTCAAACGTATTCTCTTGCAGGATGCCGCGAATAAAAACTCTGTCGTGGACTACCCGACAAGTTACTCCTTCGATGACTATCGTTCTGTCTGTAACCGCAAACACATCTCTTTCCTTGCTCAGTCCCTTGCGCCCCCTGTAAATAAAACTAATGCCAGGTGGCAAAGGGAAAAACGGATTGTCGATTCTAACTGTGAAATCCGCGGGATTAATATCGTCGGTCACATCAGTTGCGCTCGCGACTGTCAAATTCAATGCCGACAGCGCGAGCGCAATCGCGAGAGCTCTTATTGTGTTTTGTTGTTTCATATCGGTTTCCCCGCTGATTGATTTAGGTGGCTGCGGGTCCGGAAGAGACGAAGAACCTAGCGGGGGAACGTCCTCCGCCTGATTCAGATCCGTTTAGCGACGCTCAGTTTGCAAAAAGTCTCGCTTGTTTGTCAAGACAGTTTGCCGCAAGCGCAGATCGCAGATTCGAGTTCAAAAAACGCAGTTAGCTTTTCATCCGCATGCGCAACGAAACGCTTTCCGTTTTCGCGATGCGCGTTCGCAATAAAAATCTTTCGCCCGCAAGAATCCGGCATTGACAGCTTCCATCCACGAGGGGGCGATGCACGTTAGGAACAGATATTCTTCGCGTGTTAAGTGGCGAAATGCTTTGTCTTGACTGATGACTGTTCACTCATCACTTATCACTTTGCTTGAAGCGGGCCTGCCACGCCGTAGGCTCTTGACTCGCCGCAGTCTTGCGCGAAGGCTGGTTAGTGAAGGCGGGCGGTTAGCTCAGTGGTAGAGCACCTCGTTTACACCGATTTTCAGTGCGTTTTCGAGAACCTTTCGGATACTTGAGGGATGCTGTTTTACCTAGCGTATTGACGTTTTAGAGAATTTTCGCCTGGGATAAGCGAAAGGATTGCCGACCGGTGAAAATGGCCGGTAAAAACTTTTCAATTCTTGTTCGTCTTTTCTTGTTTCCCCTTAATAGCGCTTTTGCCTGCAACGAGCTTTGTAATAGCTTTTGTGAGTTCGGCCTGTTCCTTTAGAAGTTGTGACAACCGATCAGCAAACTCTGTAAGCACCACACGAATCGCTTGAGCCGCTTCCAGACACTCCTCATCTGAGTCGGAATGAAGGCTCCGACTTATCGCTTGATGAAGAAGGGTCAAGGGGTTGTGGCCATCGAGGCGCAATGCATCTGGAATTGCGTCAGCGATTTGCTCCACTGCTTTTTTGAATTGGACCTCTCGTTTTGCTGCTTCTAATCCCTCGATATACTTATCCGCACCCGGCATTTTCCTACAGACCTTAATTATCTCATCAATGAGGCGGTCTTTGCCATCCTCTACGACACGCCGATAATATGCGAACGCGCCGATGCCTTGGCCGTGGATTTCGCTCTGATATCCTTTGATTAACAATTCACGGTCGGGTTGAACAAGACGCTGTAAACGCGCAGGCAACGGTGGACCGAACGCCGGTTCCTCTCCAATTTTCAGAAGACGACCGTTTCTCCCGTTGCCCGCGTCACGTTTGACCAACGTGATCGCAAACATCTTTGTTGTGTGCCCGCAATTGCGACACAAATAATGGAGGAGGAAATCGGGATTTGCGGCCACCAAAAACTCTTGAGAATCCATACAGGTAAACGTTTGGGGACGACCACAGATCGGGTCGAGACAGAAGAGGGTTAGGTCAGGCTTTACAAATTTCCAAGTTCCATGCTCGTAATCAGCCATGCCAGAGATTAATCGCTCTTCGTTAGGTGGAACGTCTTCAAGAAACGTCTGCATCGCAATTTCAGACTCCTTGTCCTCCGCAGGCTCCGCATTGCTTGGCAATTCACTCACGAAGCAAAATCCTCAACGATCAATCATACCTCACCCGTTGCCATCTCGCGGCTGAATCGGACGACCAACGCTTGTGGGAGCTGGTATTCTCTCGGGCTGCTGTTCCGATGAAGGCAAAGGAGGGAAAGAACGAACATCCAACGGCAACGTTCTCCGGCCATCCAAAAGCTCAATTAAAAAACGCCGCAACAACTGGGTTTCGATTTCCCAATTCGCATGACCTCGTGGTGAATAAATCCCGCGAAGGATCTGCACCTTGTCAAATTTGTATCCTACGGTTGAGCCCATTTCGTGAAGGAGTTCCGCAAACAAATCATCTTTCCGCTGAGTCCACGTGGGCAACAGTTGCTGTTGCTGCTCTGGGTCGTCGGGAAGACTACAAAGATGGTCAAGATATTCCTTCCATCTCGTCCGTACAATTTCATTTTTCTTTCCTCGCCCTGCAAATTCCAAATCGATCATGTTCAAAGCCTCCACGTGGCCAGGGGATAATACCAAGCCGCGTGTAGCCATCAGTCTCTTAAAGACATTTAAGCGACGGTCTCTTTTCTCTCGTGCGACCTCGATCCACTTTTGCGCTTGGACCGCCAGCACCGGCCCGCATAATACTGCTGCAATCATCATCCAGTCAGCGAACTCCATTTTTTTCTCCCCGATAAAATAGGGGTGCTAACGGGGCAATTCAAGATGCGCGTCGGGAAAACACCGAATCAACCGGCTAGGCGGGTAATTCGCTTTCGATTCCCAAAATTCCCACACTAGCGCCGTTGCGACGTTTGGGAATTTCCGCACTTTCGCCGGGAGGGTAAAGATACCGGGGGAGGCCGAAAAACCGGAAAAACGCCCTCGGAGAGCCTTATTCGCCTATTTCCGCGTGCGAGGATTGGGAATTTCCGCAGTTTACGCGAGCGCCCAGTATCTTTACCCTCGGAAAAATCGCTACTCCCAAGACACGCTCAAGAGCAACCGAACCTACTTAGTCAAAACATGAAAACAATTAAACAACTCCTGTCTAATTATCTGCATGAACGACGCGACCTAATCACAGCCGCAATCAAGGACAGAAGGGTATTGTTCTTTATACGGCTGGGCGTAGCCCTCATTGTCTTGTTTAACGCATTGATAATACTTCACTTGTTTCACATTAACGTCAGTTTTCGAGAACTTATCGGGATTTCCGTTCTGGGCTACCTAGCGTGGATTGTGTTCTTGAGAAAGGTGAAATGAACAAAACCAAGCACAGAATGATCGAATCACTCCCAAGACACGCTCAAGAGCAATCGCTTTTCGCTAGGCCGGGAAACGAGATTCCAACGAAAACCGGAATACAGCCCCTCGACCGGCAAAAGGCTAAACTCATCCAACAGCTTTAAAGATCGTTCGACCATCGCGATTCACCGTCGCAACCCAGCCCCAACCCTACCCGGCTGAGAATTGTCACAGCGTTACTGATTGTTGTTGACCACTTGCGGCGCAGGTTTGTTCGCCTCAAGTCCGCCACGGGACGGACTCGCTGCGGCGAGCTGGTTGGTTACCTGCTCCAAGCCCGACGTAAGCGCTTCAATTTGCTTTTGCTGTTCCGCGAGCTTGGATTGAAAATCCTGCTTTAAGTGTATGATGGTTGCTTCCTGTTGCTCGTTCTTGCGGTGCTCTTTGAGGAACTCGTTTAGCAACATCGCGTTCACTTGGTCATAGCGCACGCTGTAGGCGTTGCCTTCGTTATCTCGCACGACAAGGTCAGGATTGATCTTTTCCACGTCTTCAGCCACCAGCCCAAACTGCGGGATGCTTTGTGGATCTATTTCCTTCTTGTAACGGAAGGTCACTGGCTGGAGCGCAAAGAGCGCTTCGCTGGCTGTGTCCATGCGTTTAATCTCCTCTTTAAAGCGCCGAGAGGAGGTGGTCGTACCAAGTTTGCCGCTGTTGTTAATGAAAACAGCAGCTCCTGCGGACGAGGTTTGGCCAAAGATGCTGCCGATATAACAACTGTTGCTTACGTTCGCACCACTGACGTTATCGCCGATACAAATAACGTGATCAGCCGTAGTGACGCTAGTGCCCGCTGAACGGCCCAAGCCTGTGTTGTTGCCGCCAGTGGTGAGGCTACCCAGGGCAAAAAGGCCAATGGCCGTGTTGTAGTCGCCGGAGTCGTTGTGTAAGAGCGCTTGATAACCCGTGGCCGTGTTGCCGCCGCCAGTGGTTGTGTCCTGAAGTGCGCCAACACCGTCAGCCGTGTTGCTCGTTCCGTTCGTATTGCTTTGCAGCGCCTGATAACCCGTAGCCGTATTGACGATGCCGGTAGTGTTGCTAGAGAGCGCTTGCACGCCGGTGGCTGTGTTTTGGTCGCCGGTCGTGTTGGATTGCAGCGCAAAAGCTCCGATGGCCGTGTTGTCGTCGCCCGCGGTATTGTTTACCAGCGCAGGATTGCCGTTGGCCGTGTTGCGGCTGCCGGTGTTGTTGTTAAACAGTGCGCTATCACCCGTGGCCGTATTCCGCTCGCCGATGGTGTTGCCAAAGAGCGCGAAAGACCCGTTGGCCGTATTGAAGTCGCCTTCGGTGTTGCTAAAGAGGGCGAAGGCTCCGTTGGCGGTGTTTTCCTCGCCGATGGTGTTGCTTAAAAGGGCTCCCGCGCCAGTGGCCGTATTGTTGTCTGCGGTGTTGGCAAGGAGTGTTCCGGCGCCGACACCCGTGCAGAAGTTGCCGTCGATGAGGCTTAGAACCGAATATATACCGACTGCCGTATTGTATGCGCCGGTGGTGAGGCTCCCGAGTGCGAGGTACCCTTCTGCGGTGTTGCCACCGGGATAGCCGCCGTCTGGCGGCGGATTTACCGCTTGCGTGTTTTGGAGGGGCGCAAAGCAGACGAGTGCAAATGTAATTAGAATTAGTGGAGTTCTTGTTTTCATATCCGGGGAGTTTC
>WNFZ01013162.1_pt1 | contig 11958 bp, 8 predicted proteins | sample 5400081 | NCBI WGS metagenome assembly WNFZ01 (sample SAMN13153365, study PRJNA577476) | soil metagenome | isolation source: 80 cm soil or saprolite under grassland replicate 1 | place: USA:California | collected 2016-06-15
AACCTTGAATCCATAGGCGACGGACTGATGCAGTTCGGGGGTGCGATAGAGGATGCCTGAGTACGGACTTGGCGTATTCTCCGGGGACGGCAATTCGCCTGTCGACGCTATCCGATTGAGGAGATTCTTGAGATGGGCGTTCGATTTCTTATACAGGTGAGCCTGGTTTAGAGAATAGAAGAAGCGCGTTCCGAACGAGCCTCTGACCAACACTTCCCCCGCATCGAGCTCTTCAGTGAGGCGCTGGATGATGAACCCCGTCTGAGGCCATTCGTAATAACACTCCCAGAATCCCGCAGGACTTCCTCTGTTAATTCGATTGTCACTGTGGTGAATAGAAATAATCCCGAGTCGACTCGCGTGAAGAACGTCACCATGCAATATTCCCGCGCCGCATCGTATCAATAAATCAAAATCAAGCGCCTTTATCCTTTCAATATCCTCGGCAGAAAATCGGTACACGAAACCCGACTTTGAAACGATCGGACTTATGGTCAATACTTCATCGACTAGTTTGCCTAGATCGAATATCTGATAATGATCGCTATGTAGGTTGCTCCGTTTGAGAAGCAACTTTTCTACGGAGACTATCAGTCGAAACAAGAGTTTTGAGAGCAAGGCGTACGGCCCTTGCGTTAGGAATATGTCCGCGACTCTTCCCAACTCGGAGTCCCGGTGGCGCGCGTATACTATAAGATGCGAGATCTTGATATTGGCCTGGCCTCTCGCCCAAAGAGCCAAGTCATACTCGTATTTACTTGACCTCGTGCTGTTAACTAATAAGCCAATTTTCAACGCTCTCATATTGGCTTTGTCTTATGAATTGGCCGGTTGAACGTGGAGAATAAAATCCCGGCCAGCTAAACGACGGCCGCCGCGCCGCCTAAGCTATCCTAATTGACACCCAGTAATCGAAATTTTCCTACAACGCAATCATCGACTAAGCCTGTTGACGCCGCGGCGACGCTTTGCCGACGGCGGATGGTCCGTTTGGAGCAGTCGTCACATCGATCGCAATCTCGATAACCGTAACCAGGCTGGTGCCGCCAGATTGGCGAGGAAGTTTTTATAGATGGTCACCGTATTTGCCGCAAGTTAAGCGCGCAGCGGCGAGCGCCTGCGTGGCAGTAATCGACCCTTATTTTCCATCCACCGCGAGAACCAATCGCTACCCGTGCGACCCGTCGGAATAGCCCAAACGGACTAGAGGCGGGTGGGCCGCCCGCCTACATCGTCTAAACACGTGCGGCTAGGCTTAAAAAGTTCATCCAAGTTCACCGGAGTACATCGTCTTGCCGATACCCGGACTTCGAGGACTCGACGCCGCGAACGTCAAGGGGATGCAATTCTCAGGAAGTCGTCATGGCACATGAAAATCTGCTGCGGGACCTGGAGGTTGAAGGGTCTTCCGACCGGTCGTTTGGATTGGTTTTCGCCGTCGTGTTCGCGGCCATCGCGTGCTGGCCGCTTCTCGACGGGGGAGCGCCACGCTGGTGGGCGCTCGCGGTCGCCGCGGTTTTGACCTCGATCGCCCTCGTCAGGCCCGCGTTCCTCTCGGCTCCCAACCAATGGTGGCTGAGGTTCGGCATCCTCCTGGGGAATATCGTGGGCCCGATCGCGATGGGAATTCTGTTCTATTGCATATTTACGCCGTTCGGCTTGGTCATGCGGCTCACCGGCAGGGACCCGCTGCGCACAAGGTTCGATCCGGGCGCCCAGAGCTACTGGGTGCCGCGCGAGCCGCCCGGCCCGCCTCCCGATTCTCTCACCAACCAGTTTTAGGGCGGCCATCATGTCGATGATCAAGGAGCTTTGGGCGTTCCTGCGCGCGCGGAAAAAATATTGGCTGTTGCCGATATTTGTCATGACGGGCCTGTTGGGCGTGCTGATCGTGCTGGCCCAGGGCTCGGCCGTCGCGCCGTTCATCTACACCCTTTTCTGAAAAAGCGGCATGCGCACCCTCGGGATCTCGGCCTTCTATCACGACAGCGCGGCGGCGCTGATCGAGGACGGAAAAATCATCGCGGCGGCGCAAGAAGAGCGCTTCACGCGCAAGAAGCACGACGCGCGGTTTCCGGTGAACGCGATCCGCTGCTGCCTGTCCGAGGGCGGCACGGGCATGGGCGGAGTCGACCACGTGGTGTTCTACGACAAGCCGTTCCTCAAGTTCGAGCGCCTGGTCGAGACCTATCTTGCCTTCGCGCCGCGGGGCTATTCGTCCTTTCGCATGGCGATGCCGTTGTGGCTGAGAGAGAAACTTTTTCTGAAGGATCTGCTTCTGAAGCAACTGAGGAGGATATCGAGCGGCGAGGAGTGGAACGAGGAGCTCCTCTTCAGCGAGCACCACTTGAGCCATGCGGCGAGCGCGTTTTTTCCGTCGCCTTTCGACGAGGCCATCGTGCTCACCATGGACGGCGTGGGCGAATGGGCGACGACTTCGGCGGCGATCGGGAAGGGGAACACCCTGGAAGTCCGCAAGGAGATCCATTTCCCGCACTCGCTCGGCTTCCTGTACTCGGCCTTCACCTATTACACGGGATTCAAGGTGAACTCGGGCGAATACAAGCTCATGGGCCTCGCGCCCTACGGCGAGCCCAAGCACAAGGACAAGATCCTCGAGCACCTGATCGACGTGAAGGCCGACGGCTCGTTCCGGCTGAATTTGAGCTACTTCGATTTCTGCACCGGCTTGACGATGACCTCGCGGCGGTTTCACGATCTCTTCGGCGGGCCGCCGCGAAAGCCGGATCAGCTGCTGACGCAACGCCACATGGACCTGGCGGCTTCGAACCAGGCGGCGACCGAGGAAATCGTGCTGCGCCTTACCCGCTCGCTGTGCGAGGAAACGGGAATAAGAAATCTCTGCCTGGCCGGAGGGGTTGCGCTCAACTGCGTGGCAAACGGCAAGATCCTGCGCGACGCCCGTTTCGATCGGATCTGGATCCAGCCGGCGGCGGGCGACGCCGGGGGCGCGCTGGGCGCCGCGCTCGCCGGCTATCACATGCACCTCGGACAGGCGCGGATCGCCGATGGGGACGCCATGAAAGGTGCGTTCCTGGGGCCGGCGTTCAGCCAGCGGGAGATCGAGAATCACCTCAGCTGGTGCGGCGCGAACTTCGAAGTGCTGGATGACAGCGCCTTGATCGCGACGAGCGTGGAGGACCTCGCCCGCTCGAAGGCGCTCGGCTGGTTCCAGGGCCGAATGGAGTTCGGCCCCAGGGCGCTAGGCAACCGCTCGATATTGGGCGACCCGCGCTCGCCCACCATGCAGAAGACGCTCAATCTCAAGATCAAGTATCGCGAGTCCTTCCGGCCGTTCGCGCCCTCGGTGCTGCGCGAGCGGGTGAGCGACTGGTTCGAGATGGACTGCGACAGCCCGTACATGCTGCTGGTCGCCGACGTGGTGAAGTCGCGGCGCCGCGAGATGACGCGGGAGGAGAAGCGGCTCTTCGGGATCGACAAGCTCAACGTCCCGCGCTCGGAGATTCCGGCCGTCACCCACGTCGACTACTCGGCCCGCGTGCAGACGGTGCACGAGGACACCAATCCGCGCTACCACGCGTTGCTCTCTGCGTTTGAACGGAAGACGGGCTGCCCGGTGCTCGTGAACACGAGCTTCAATGTGAGGGGCGAGCCCATCGTCTGCACGCCGCAGGACGCTTTCCGGTGCTTCATGGGAAACGAGCTCGATGTCCTCGCGGTCGGGAACTGCTATCTGCGCAAGGAAGAACAGAACCCCGCTTTGAGGCAGAACTATGAGATGGCATTTGAGCCTGATTGAGACACGAGCACGAAGATGGGACGCAAAGCCAGGCAGTTGCTCTTCAACGTGACCCTGGCGCTCGTGGCTGCAGCCCTCCCCTGCCTGGCCGCCGAGCTGACCCTCCGGCTGCTCTCGCCCCCGCCCGATACGCCCGGACTCTACGCAAAGTTATCGTCGGAGATGGAGTGGTCGGGCCGGCCTCACGGGCAGGGGTTACAGGGGGGAGTCCCGGTGTCTTTCAACCGCTTCGGTCTGCGGGATCGAGAGCGCTCGATGGAGCCGAGCCAAGGGACGGTTCGAATCCTCGCCCTGGGCGACTCCGTGACCTTCGGCCTGGGCGTGGCGGAAGAAGACGCTTATCCACGGATGACCGAAACTCTGCTCAACTCCCGCACCGATGGCCGCCCGCCGGTGGAAGTTTTGAACTTCGGCATACCCGGCTACAACACCGTCCAGGAGCTGGCGCAACTGCGCGAGCTGGGATTGGCATTCCATCCACAGCTGGTCGTAGTCGGATTTCTCTACAACGACGTGGAACCCACAGAGGGTGGCCACACGGCCGGCGGCGCTCACGAAGCGCCGGACGCTCTCCCGCTTGCCCGACGGGTCAGGTCGGGCATCAACGCCGGCGTCGTATTCCTGAAGCAGCGCTCCTTGTTCTTCGCCTGGCTCAGCCCCCGTCTGGGAGTCGTTCTGCGTCCACTCGGGGCCAAGGGGCTCGGGCAAGTGGGCGAAATCAAGGATCAGTACGCCGATTCAAGCTTCAACTGGCGCCGGGTCCAGACGGCGCTGCTCGACATGAAAAAGCTCTGCGACGAGAGGAGGATCCACCTCGTCGTCATGGTCATTCCCGCAATGGCCAAGTTCACCGAGTCCGGCTACCCCATCAAGGAGTACCACGCAGCAGTCTCGGGATTCTGCAGCGCCCATTCCATCCCCTGCCTCGACCTGCTCCCGGCCTTCTGGGGCCTGGACGGGACGCAGTTCTGGATCTCGCCGACCGACGGCCATCCCGATGCCCGGGGCCACCGCATCGTGGCCGAAGCGCTGTCCGAGTTCCTCGCTCCCACGCTTGCACGAGCCCCCGTCATCGCGGAGGGCCGTTTGGAGCAGTCGTCACGTCGATCGCAATCTCGATAACCGTAACCAGGCTGGTGCCGCCCGCAATGCGCCCCGTGCAGGCGATTACGGGCGATGGTGTTTTTTCGTCCAACCGCCGTGATATCCAGCCGAGCGGCGGGTCGTCGTGCCCGGTAATCACCTCGGGTGCACCCAACTCGCGCGGACACTCGACGCGCAGGCGCACCTTCGCACAGTTGATCTCCACCGCGTGGCCGGAAACCTGCGCCACGCAGCTTTCCGCCAGATGCCAGTGGAGTTCCACGAAATGCTCCCCAGCGCATTCCAGCGCGTCTCGCACCTCGATGCGCATGTTCCGCTTGTCGAATTCGATCCGCCGGCGATGGAGCACCGGGTCTTCCAACCGCAGGTAGCCGTCGTGCACGCCTTCGAATGCATCGCGCTCGGGACCGGTTTCGAATTGCTCGAGCCGGGCCCGGGCATGCGAGAGCCACATGAAATTGCCGCCGGGCACGGATTGTTCCTCCCCGTCCACCCGCAAAGTGTTGTGCGCCGAGGTTCCGCGAAAATAGTCGCGCCAGCGCTTCCGGCCGTGGTAAGCGTAAGTGCCGGGGTCGATCAGGACCTCGTTGCCGGCGACAGACAACGTGAAGGCAAGCGCATCCGCATGCCCGTGTGCGGCTAGGGACAGGTAACCCAGCGGTCCCGCGTCCACTACAGCCCTCACCTCGCGGGGCGTGCCGAAGTCCTGGCCAAGGACGTAGTAGCCGCCCTCCGGGAACGCACGCTCGGTGGACTCCGCAGCGGTTGCCGGCAACGCGTGGAAACGCTCCGAGGCTGCGTCGCCCAGAAGCCAACGGCTCTTGTCGTCAAAACGCCCCGCTTTGGCCTTGAAGTCACTCCGCCCGAACAGCACCGCCCCGGTGGCAAGGAGCGACCGATAGGGACAGAACCCCGGCTCGCGCGAAAAGCGCACCATCACGGCGTCGTCGGCATCGCCGATCATGGGCACATGTCCGCCCGTATCCATGACGGCGGCGATGAATTCGAGCATCAGTTCGAGCCGCTTTGTAAACTGACTGGAAAAGTCGATTCCGTTCGCCTGCCCAAAGAGCAGGCACAGCAGCATCATGTCTGCCACCTCGTGCTGGTACCAGAACGCCTGCTCGCGGTTGGTGCCATCGGCGCCGTTCTGCTTTATGGCTTCGGCTTCCAGCTCGCCTCGCGCACTCTCGCGCCAGCGTGCCGACTCCGGCCAGAGCGGCCATGTCACCGAGGCCGCGAACAGCCCCATCAACTCCCCGAACAGATGGTTGTTGGCCGAAGAGTGACGCGACAGGTTGCCCGATATGAAATGGCAGTGTTGGTAGATCGCGCCGAGCCAGCGCTGCCGGAACGTTTGACCCTCCTCGGACGCGAACAGCGACGAAGCCTCGCCACTCAGCAGGTGCCAGGCACAGGCCCAATTGACGAGGCGCACCCCCAACTCAAGAGGACTTGTCCAATGGGGACCGCGGGGATAGGGGCATTGCTCCAGCCAGGACGACAGCAGGCGACGTGCAGCCTCAGCAAAGCGCGGCTCGCGCGTGAGATGCCATGCCTGCGCCAGGGTCACCAGCTCCAGGTGGCGGTTGGGCTCCCAGAGATACTTGATGTCGCCGACGATGCGCTCGCTCCGGTAATCGATATCCTTGCCGAAACCGAGCGGCGCCTCCACGCCGGTTTTGGGATCGCGATTCCAGCGCGGTGGGAAGCCGAGGGCGCAATCCCGCAACGACAACACGTCCCACCGCCCGGCGAGAAGACGGTCGGCCGCGGCGACGTACGGCGCGGCATCAAAGTCCGTGGGCAGAGGCGAAACCCACGCCGAGCCGCCGGCGCCCGTACCCGCACCGACATCGCACGCAAGGCCGAAACCCCAGCGCTCAAACCCGGCTGCGATGCCTTGCCGTACCCGCCAGCAAACTTCGGCGGGCGCCATGGCTTTGAGGCGATTCCATTTCCACGCGAGCGTCGCGCTCATACGCGCTTCAGCCGAGGCAGCCGTTGTAGAGTTCGCGGAAATCCTCCGCGAGCCGTGCCACCGTGTACCGCTCCAGCACGCGTTCACGGTCGTCGTCGAGAGCAGCCACAGCGATCGCGAGCGCCCCCGCGTCTTTCGCCGGCACAAACAGGCCGTGTTCGCCGTCCCGCATCACGTCGGGAATCGCGGCGACAGGGGTGGTTATGGGAACGCAGCCAGCCGCCATCGCTTCCAGCAAGGAATATGGGAGCCCTTCCATGTGGAACGACGGAAAAACAAACAAATCCGATTCAAGCCAGAGCCGACGTTTTTCTGCGGCGAACACGCCGCCAAGAAACTGCACGCTATCCCCGAGGCCGGCCCTTTCCAAAGCAGCCATCAATTCGCCTTGATCCTGACCTAGTCCGGCCATTGAAAACCTGAACTCCCGTCCGGCGCGCTTCAGTTCCATCAAAGCCTCGATGATCTCGAACAGTCCCTTGCTACGCACGAGCCGGCCGACATAGACCAGCTTCAGGGGTCTATCGGTGTTATAAGAGCGCATCTGATCGGCAAGTCCCGCCGGATCGATGGCGTTGGGAACCAGATGGACCTTTATCCGTGAATCAAATGCCCGGTAGGCAGTCAGTTCCCCGCTGGATAGCACGGTGACCGCGTCGCTCGAAACGAGAAAGCGCCGCAGTATCCAGGTTAGACAGGCATTCCCTCGAAAGAAATCCTGCGGCATCGCTCCGCCATGGATTTGGTTCACCACGCGCCGGCCGAGCAACCTGGCAACGATCGAATACGCGAGGTCCCGCCAATATGATTTAGGATCGAGCGAAGCGTTCATGTGAACGACCTGGGCGCCGGTTCGCAGCAGGAACAACGCGAGATGGAGCGGGCTGAGGGTGAACCGCATCAGCTTCTGCAGGGCGTTCTCGCGGCGTCCCTCGCTGCCAACCTGGAAATGCAGCAGGTCGTACTCCCGAGCAAGATCGGAGGCAAACAGGATCCGCACGTGGGTCGACACGCCGCTCACGGCATTCAGGGACGGACTGAACAAGACGATCTTGCGCTTGTTCATGGCGATCGTAACGACCGATATCCTTCTTGGCTAGTCGAGCTTGCGGCAAAGATATTGGGCAATGAGCTTGCCTGCCACCTCGCGCCCGGCCGCATTCCAGTGCCCGAAGCCGGCATGGAGAAGTTTATTGACACTCGTGGCGTGCCTTAAAAGAGGGGCATAGTCCGTTTAGATCAGTGGCTAACCTCACCGCGTAGAAGCATCATCGAGTCACCGCGTCGTTTGCACCGATTTCGCTATTTCCAGCGCTGCGCGCAACGGCGCCACTAGATGCTCCGCCACCACGCGGTGGCCCTTTGCCCCCCAAACGTGGCCTTCCGGCGTGCCGTAATCGGTGACCCCCTCGAACCATGGGTCCGTGTGTAGATAACTCAGCAGGCCGCCGCGATCGAGTGCTTCCACTTTACCTAGGATCCCCGGCCATTGTGCAAGATGGCCGGGCACATCGAACAGTACTAGCGGGATTCTGCGGCGGCGGAGGTCCTCGGCGAAGGCGATCAGCAATTGATTGTAAAACGCCTCCTTGCGCTGCTTGTCGTCGGCCGATTCGCGCCCAACGACGCGCGCTTGCCAGTATGCGTAGGCGTAGTTTCTGACAAAGTTGTAAGCGGCACTCTGCTGCAAGATCGAGCCGCTGAGCCAGTCCTTTAGGCGGCTCAATCTACTGCCCATCGAGCGGTCACGATGGAAATGAAAGCGGCCGTCCTCGACTGTCGTCACCATCTCGTAGAAATTATCGTCGGGATCGTTCGACATAAATTGCAGAACCACGACCGCCGGCTGGAACAGAAGCCCGAACTCGTAAAAGGTGCGGATCTCATGGGTGAGGCCGAAGCTTGGAACGCCGAGATTGACGACGCTTGCTTCTCCAGCGAGCTGCTTCGCGAGCACTAGCGGATATTCTTCGCCGTCGTTGACCCCCTGCCCGAAAGTGGCGGAATCGCCGAGCATGACGACGTTCGGCCGATCGTACCGGTTGGAAATTTCCGGCATCGAGACCCGATAACCGTATTCGTTGGTATGGTAGACAAAGCGCCAGGCGCTCGGCAGTTCGTTCACAATAGTCGCGGATTCGGGCAGGAGATGGCCGTAGCGTTCGGAGTAGCGGTACCGCGGATAAAGCTCCGGCTGTGGAATAATGAATCGGACCGCGAGCTCAAAAAAGACCAGCGTTACGGCAATCACGAACGACAGCATGATGGCCGTGAATGCGAAGTTATGACTCAAAGCGACTTCCGGCGGCGGCGTCTCAATCATTGACGATTTGTCCGCAATCAGGCGGGCTTCCGGCACAAATATTGGGCGATCAACTCACCCGCCGCCCGATGTCCTTCCTCGTTCCAGTGTCCGGACCCCAGTAGATCCGCATGCTGCCTGCCTCGGAAGAGCGTGTAGATAGCGCAGCCAGGGATGGGCCGAACAAGACGATCTTGTGCTTGCTCACGACGACATCGGTCATGGATAGGTCACGACACGCCCTGGCTCATGCCGCCACTGCAAGCGCGTCCAGAGAGCGGGCGACGTCCGCCTTGACCCTGCCGACCGCCGCCTCGCTGCCGTCGTCGTCGACGAACAGCCGATGCCAGATTTCCAGGGCGAGCATCAGCCAGATCCCCTGCTCGCGGTCGACGCGGCCCTGGATATGATCACTCACGATGCCGCGCACCACGTCAGCGTTGTAGTAATCGCGGTCCAGGCAACGATCGGAAAGCAGCACGTCATGGATCAGGCCGCGCCACGGCCCGGCGAACCAGCGGGTCAGCGGGACGGTGAAGCCCACTTTGCGGCGGTAGATCGTCTCTTGGGGAATGTATCGCTCGGCGAGACGCTTGAGAACGATCTTCGAGCTCAACCCGCTGACCTTCAGATGCTGCGGCAGGCGCGCGGCGAACTCGACGAGCTTGTGGTCGAGGAACGGAACGCGAGCCTCGATGCTCGCTCCCATGCTCATGCGGTCGCCCTTGACCAGGATGTCGTCCACCAGCCGGGTGTGAATGTCGCAATAGAGGAAGCGATCGAGAGCGCTGTTGCTGTCACAGTTACTGACGATTTCGTGGAAAGCTTGCGCCAGTCCGCCGTCACCGATTTCGTCTCGCATCGCGCCGGAAAGCACGCGGGCTTGAAGCTCCGTATCGAAGCCCCCGTACCACGACGCGAAGCGGCGCGGAGTATCGGCTATGGCGAGGATCTCCGCCACGCTGCGCAGACGCCGGCCCTCGAACGGCAATCCGCTCGCAACACCGCGCAAGAGAGCGTTCCGAACTCCTGACGGCATCCAGTCGAACGCCGCAGAGAACTGGTCGAACATGTACTTCGAATAGCCGCCGAATTGTTCGTCGGCGCCCTCTCCGCACAGCATCACGCTCACGTGCTTTTTCGCCTCGCGGCACATGAAATAGGTGGGTATCCCCGGAGGCTCTCCCATCGGTTCGTCGTAGATCCACGCGAGGAAGGGCAGTTCCTCGGCGAAATCCTTGAAGCCCATCGTGATCTCGTGGTGCTCCGTTCCGTAGCGTTCCGCCACCTTGCGCGCGTAGCCAAGCTCGCTGAACTCGGCGACATCGAAGCCGACGGAAAAGGTCTTCACCGGCTCCGGATCTCCTTTTTGCTGACGCAGAGTCTCCATCAGCGCGACCACGAGACTGCTGTCAACCCCGCCAGAGAGCTGCACGCCCAGCGGCACATCCGACATCAACTGCATTCCCACAGTACGCTTGAGCAGTGCATCCAGTTGCTCCGTCGCCTCTTCGAGGGTGATTTGTTCGGATGGGTACCGCACATCCCAGTAACGCAGCGGCGCTGCGGGCACGCGCTCTTTCACCGCAACGGCCATGCAGCATCCTTCCGGCAAGCGCGACACTCCGTCGAACATCGTGTTCGGGCGCGATACGTAACGAGTCACGAGAACCTGCGCGACACCGGCCCGGTTTACTTTCCTGTCGCGCAAGGCCGGATGACGCAACAGGGATTTCATTTCGCTTGCAAACAGCAGCGCGTTGCCGTCGCTCCACCAGTAGAGCGGTTTGACCCCCATCGGATCGCGAGCGAGCGAGAGGGTGCGCTCGACGACATCGTAGAGCGCGAAAGCGAAGATGCCTTGCAGGCGCTCCGCCAAGCCCCGGAGGCCCCACTCTTCGTAGCCGTGGACCAGCACCTCGGTATCGCTGCGGGTCTTGAAATGATGATCCTTTGCTTCGAGTTCGGTACGCAGGGCAGCGTAGTTGTATATCTCGCCGTTGAAGACGGTCCAGATCGTCCCGTCCTCGTTGCACATCGGCTGGTCGCCGGTGTGAAGGTCGATGACGGCGAGTCGCCGGTGGCCGAGCCAACACAGATCGTCGGCGGAGCGCCATTGGCCTTCCCCGTCCGGTCCCCGCCGGCGGATCGCAGCCAGCATCTCGCTCGCCACGTCAGCCGGAATCGGCGCGGAAATCTCCGGACGCAACCTCAGGTACCCGGCAATCCCGCACATAGCATCACTCCGTTTTGGTCGTGTCAGGCGGGAGGACCGGCGGGAGGCCGTTCCAGATTTCCAAGTCATCGATCGCAACCGCTGCGCGCCTACAAGCTGCGGTGATCCGGGAAGTCCCCGATTTGCTCGCGACACCCCTTATATATTGCATACCACGCCCTTGAACTTGCCGTTCCGGGTTCGGGGAATCGCGTCGACCAGGCGGATCTCCAGCGCGATCCCCTCGCCCAGGCGGTAGCGGGTGTTGTTCTCCAGGGTTTCCCGCGTGCGATCGTTGAACGTCGCGGAAGGCACCACCAGCATCGTTATGGCGTCGACACGATCCTGGCGGATCTGCGCTTCGAGTATTCCTTCCACGCCCTTGAAAAGATGGTCGAGACGGCCGACCGAGCGGCCATCGACGAGCTTGATCGAATCATCGACGCGGCCGATCACCTCTTCGATAAGTGGAAAAGACCGTCCGCAAGCGCAACGTCCTGTTGCGGGTGCGGGACGCACGAAATCCCCGCAACGATAACGGATCAAGGGCGTCGACAGGTTGTGGAACCCGGTTC
>WNFZ01018078.1_pt1 | contig 11958 bp, 13 predicted proteins | sample 5400081 | NCBI WGS metagenome assembly WNFZ01 (sample SAMN13153365, study PRJNA577476) | soil metagenome | isolation source: 80 cm soil or saprolite under grassland replicate 1 | place: USA:California | collected 2016-06-15
AGGATTGATTGTCGGTCCGCATGATCCAACGGATCGCTACACGTATTGGCCCGTACGTGTAGCGCGCGGCGGTGAAATCCTCGCGCCTCAGAAGCCTGAGGCACCCATTCAGATTATCGATGTGCGTGACCTTTCTGATTTCATTATTAAGTTGATCGAAAAAAATGCATTTGGCACATGCTGCAACGCAACGGGTCCCGATTACGAATTGACGCTCGGTAAGCTGCTTGAGGTGAGTAAACAAATGAGTGGCAGCGACGCCAACTTCAAGTGGGCAAGCCTGGAATTCTTGAATCAAAACAAAGTTGAAGCATGGAGCGATATGCCAACCTGGATTCCAGACGATGAAGAAAGTCTGGGCGCTGCACGCGTCGATATATCCAAAGCGATCAACGCGGGATTGAAATTTCGTCCGCTCGAAGAGACAGTCCGCGAGACGTTGGAATGGGCGAAGGCGCGTCCAGCTGATCATGAATGGAAAGCGGGGTTGACCGCAGAAAGGGAAGCACAACTGCTCACCTCTTTGAAGGGAGAGTGATATGCATATTACTGAACCGCGCCAACAGCTCGATCACATGCTGCGCGAAACGCGCATTCATCTGATTAGCTTCAGTCAAATGGCAGACACAAAAGCGAACATCCTGCTAAGCATTTCGTCCGTACTGTTATCTATTTCCCTCACTAAAGTTAGTGACCCGCGATTTACAGGAGCCGTAATAGTGTTGGTTGGGTTTCTGCTGATTACCATTTTCCTCGCACTCATGACGGTTACCCCGAGGGTTCAGGGTTTTCGCCATAAAAAATATTCTGTTCACGATCCCAATTACAGTCCACTCTTTTTCGGGAATTATGTCGATGTCTCATACGATGAATATCTCAAAGACCTTGAAGAGATCATGAATGACCCAGATCGCACGTATGAGGTCATGGTGAAGGAAATTTATTATGCAGGCGTATACCTGGTGAAAAGCAAATATAAATATATTCGCTTTGGCTACATGTTCTTCTTCGCTGGCTTGATTATCAGCACAATCATTTTTTTCTTTGAGAACTTTCGCTAATGTCCCAAAAGATTCTCATTGCTAATCGCGGCGAAATCGCCATTCGGATCATGCGGGCTTGCAAAGAGCTTGGCATTCAAACGGTCGCGGTCTATTCGGACGCGGATAAAAATGCATTACACGTCCAATATGCAGATGAAGCGATTCATATTGGACCTGCTGCGCCGAAAGAATCGTATCTCAATATGGATGGAATCATCGACGCGGCGAAGCAAACAAATACGGATGCCATTCATCCAGGCTACGGATTCCTCTCGGAGAACGCCTCTTTCGCAGGGAAAGTTGCCTCTGCCAAATTGACCTTTATCGGCCCCTCAGCGGACTCGATCCGCGTCATGGGCGATAAAGCGGAATCAAAGATCCGTATGAAACAGGCCGGCGTGCCAACTGTCCCCGGCTATGAAGGACTTGAGTCTGAAAATGATTTCAAGCCAGCCGCTGAAGAGATTGGTTATCCCATCTTGGTCAAAGCTGCAGCAGGCGGAGGCGGGAAAGGGATGCGCGTCGTCAACGCAGAAAGTGAATTGCATGAAGCCATTGAGTCGGCGCGCCGCGAAGCCTTGAATGCTTTCGGCGATGAACGACTCTTGATCGAAAAATACATTCCCAACGCACATCATATTGAATTTCAAGTCTTTGGCGACCAGCATGGAAACCTCGTTCATCTCTTTGAACGGGAATGTTCTGTACAGCGTAGATATCAAAAGATCATCGAAGAAACGCCTTCTCCATTACTAACACCAGAACTACGCGAGCAAATGGGAGAAGCCGCAGTTGCAGCAGCAAAAGCCGTGAATTATTACAATGCAGGGACAGTTGAATTCATCGTCGACCCCGATATGCTTCAGTTTTATTTTCTTGAAATGAATACACGCTTGCAAGTGGAACATCCCATTACCGAGCTTGTGACTGGACTTGATCTTGTCCACTGGCAAATTCATGTCGCGGCGGGAGAGCGCTTCCCGTTTATGCAGTCCCACTTCACCCAACGCGGACATGCCATCGAGTGCCGCGTCTATGCCGAAGATCCCGCCAACGGATTCTTACCAAGCACGGGAAAACTCCTGCAATACATTGAACCGCGTGGACCCGGCATCCGCGTTGATTCAGGATTCACCATTGGAAATGAAGTGACACATTTCTACGATCCCTTGCTGGCAAAGTTAATTGTCCATGCCGAGAGCCGCGAAGCAGCTATTCAACGTATGCAAGCCGCTTTACGCGAGTTTGTTGCTACAAGCGGTTTTATCTCATTCTGATTTCGCAAAAGGAGAAGTCACTACGCGGTGGGTCGAAACAGATTTCCATTGGACGCCATCCTCTGAACCATCGTTTGAATCTCTTGTTGGCGCTTCGCTTTATGAAATTACAGTTCCAAGTTCCAGGTCTCAAGTTTCAGGTTCAAATGAGCCTGATCCATACAGCCCGTGGAAAAATCCAAGCGGGTTTAGGATAGGTGGGAACAATGGATAAAATTTCAAATCAAGTAATTTTTTCAGCAATCCTTGCCAGCAATATTCTGGCTCCATATCTAGAGCAAAATCCTGAACTGGCAGAATTAATCAAGAATCCGAATCATCCTAATATTCATTACTTTGAAAACCCTGCTCCGGCAAAAGAAATCGCGGCGAGCCTGAAGCGCAGATTGACTATTATGGTTGCAAAGAACATATCCCATAACCTTGAGGCGACGAAACAACTCGTTACTTTTATGGAAGAACATCCAGATAGCCAAATCTATAATGTCACCTTCAACTGCCAAACACAACATTATGGGGTCCGTTACGGATTGATAGATAATCAAATCCATGTGATTTGCGTCATGACAGGTGGACATATTCCCGATGACTTATTGGGAGATTCGATCCAGTGAAATTTTCTTTTGAAGGAAGTTCGCAAACCATTGCCGTGGAACTAATACCTAGCGGCTCGGGCAAGTCCTATCGCGCGACGATAGAAGAGAAGTCTGTTGATGTTGAAATCCTTCAAGCAAAAGATGGAAAAGTGGATTTACTTATTGACGGCAAACATGCGACAGCTCATGTTTCCTCTGATAATGCAAAATACTGGGTGACGATCAATGGGCAAACTTTTGTGTTGACCAAATCAGTAGGCACAAAGCGAAACAGTGGAAAACATGATCATGTAGGCGAATTAACTGCCCCGATGCCGGGGCAAGTCCGCGCGGTGAATGTTAGTGAGGGAGATACAGTAACAAAAGGTCAAACGTTGTTGGTGCTTGAAGCAATGAAGATGGAAATCCGCATCCACGCGCCGCGTGATGGGAAAGTTATGAGATTATTGGTGAAGCAGGGTCAAACCGTTGAGCGGGAACAGATTTTAATCGAGATCGAAAGCGAAAGCCTTGCGAAGGCTTAGATTCTTCGAACTTTACTTTTAGGGCAAACCTTCGCAAGGCTGGTGAACAAAGGAGAACATTATGGCTGAAATCGAATTGCGTGAAATCCCTCTTTTCAGTGAAATGGATGAGCAGGAAGTAGCTGGCATCCGCGCGATCATGCAGGAAATAAGATTCAAGCCGGGGCAAGTGATTATTCGTGAGGGAGAAGTTGGAAATCTGTTTTATGTCATTACGGAAGGCAACGCGGAGATCATCATCCGGGATGCGGGTGGCGCGGAACTTGTCTTGCACAAGGCAGGTCCTGGCGATTTCTTTGGCGAGCTTTCCATGCTGACGAATGAGCCGCGCTCAGCGCGCGTGCGCGCCATCGAGAACTTGACTACGCTGACATTGAAACGGGATGATTTCTTTGAATTCCTGCTTACTCATACTCACGCAGCCATCGATGTCATGGTGGAATTAGGTGGACGTTTGCGTGAAAACGACCGCATCTTTAATTCCATGGTCAGCCGCAACGTCAACGAAGTGGAAGAGGAGCGCATGACGATGGGTCAGCGTATTGCAGATAAGGTGGCTGATACCATCGGTTCGTGGCCCTTTATCATTACGCAAACGATTATTCTTATTACCTGGATCACGCTCAACGTAATCGCTTCGATCAATCACTGGGGTTGGGCTTGGGATGTCTATCCGTTCATTTTGCTCAACCTGGCGCTTTCTTTCCAAGCCGCGTATTCGGGTCCGGTGATTATGATGAGTCAAAACCGACAGTCTTCCAAGGATCGGCTCGCGGCAGAGATTGATCATCAGGTGAATACAAAAGCGGAGTTAGAGATCAACAACCTGATGCGGCGTATGGATGAATTGGAATTGAGCGTCGAAGAGAACCACTCCGAGTTGAAGGGATTCATTAGCAATCGGTAGAAGGAAATAAAACCAAAGCCACAAAGAACATTGAGAAAGAACTCTAAAAAACCTCATGACTCAGTGGTAAAGGAGTATGTATGCCCGGGAAATATTTTGATGAACTCGAAGTTGGGATGAAATTTAAACACGGAGGGCGGACTGTCACTGAGATGGATAATGTCCTGTTCTCCGCGCTGACGATGAACTCTCAGCCACTCCACGTCAATGAGGATTTTGCCTCAAAGACAGAGTTTGGGCAAAGATTGGTCAATGGCGTATATACCTTTGGACTCGTTGTCGGCTTAACTGTTCCTGAATTAACCGAAGGTACAATTGTGGCAAATCTGGGTTACGATAAAGTTGTACATCCTCATCCCGTTTTTCACGGTGATACGATTTATGCCGAAAGCGAGATCATCGAAAAACGCGAATCCAAATCAAGACCCAATGCAGGCATTGTACGAATCAAATGTACAGGCAAGAAGCCAGATGGAACAGTTGTAGTTGAGTTTGAAAGAACAGCGATGTTCTTGAAAAAATCAAAATAACATGTCATTGCGAGGCGTTAGCCCGAAGCAATCTCCCATTTAATGGACAAATTTCTATCGAGCAGGATACTCCGTTTAACTTGAGATTGCTTCGGCGGGAGAACGTCGCCTCGCAATAACATAGAGGAAAATTATGCACTCACGACGCGCACTACTCTACATGCCCGGTGATGACCGTCGCAAAATTGAAAAAGCCACTACCCTCGGCGTGGATTGTATTTGTATGGATATGGAAGATGGCGTAGCAATCACGCGCAAACCGGAAGCGCGGGCGGTCATTGCGCAAGCCATGAAAGACCTGGATTTCGGCACTTCAGAGCGCTGTATCCGGATCAATAGCTTTGGATCGGGCTTCGAAAAATTTGACCTGGCTGCCGCCGTTGCAACGAATCCTGATGCAATCGTTGTGCCCAAAATAGATACTGCTCAACAAGTCAGGTCGATCAGCGAATATATTGAAATGTACGAAATCTCCAGTAGGATGAACATTGGCAGCATCCGCTTGTTGGTTGGTGTGGAAACTGCAAAAGGGATTCTGAATCTCAAGGAAATTGCGGAAGCTGATAAACGTCTGGAAGCCATTATCTTTGGTGCAGAGGATTTCGCCGCCTCTGCTGGTGTGACACGCACCAAAGAAGCGACCGAAGTTTTGTACGCGCGCTCGGCAGTGGTTACTGCTTGCGCGGCAAATGAGCTGCAAGCCATAGATATGGTCTATATAGACTTTCACGATATCGAAGGACTGCGCCTCGAGGCGGAGCAGGGAGCCAGACTCGGCTTCAGTGGGAAACAGATCATTCACCCGAATCAGGTCGAGCCTGTGCAAGAGGCGTTTACTCCATCCGAGGAATCCATTGAATACGCGCAGCGCGTCGTCAAGGCGTTCGCAGCGAGTCAAAGAGAAGGGAAAGGCGCGTTCGCATTGGACGGTAAAATGATCGACATGCCATTATTGAAGAACGCACAAAAGGTTTTAGAGAGGGCAAAAGCAGCGGGAAAAATTTAAACAAAAACCCAAATTTAAGGATAAATAATTTGCTTTCCATCATCTACGGCATCTTATCTGCCGCGTCATGGGGCGCGGGAGATTTTATCGGCGGGCTGGCTAGTAAACGCACCAGCCCGTATCGTGTCCTCTTCCTAGCTGAGCTCGCGGGATTGATCCCGTTTACCGCGCTCGCCCTATTCATGCGCGAATCTATTCCATCTACAGCCGACATGCTTTTGGGCGCAGGCTCCAGCCTTGTGGGATTGGCGGGACTTTTACTTCTCTATCGTGCGCTTGCAGCCGGTCAAATGACCATCGCTGCACCCGTCTCTGCATTGTTTGCTGCACTCATCCCTGTGATTTTTGGATTCTTTACTCTTGGCGCTCCCTCAGTTGCGACAATGATTGGATTCGGACTCGCCTTTCTAGCAGTCTGGTTCATTTCACAAACTCGCGTTTCTCTGGCCCCTGGCTGCCGCGCGCTTTGCGGGGTTCGTCGCACTTGGGTTGTATGCCCTCCTCACGAGTCAACCTGCTATACCTCCGCGCGAGGTGTGGGGATTCAGCATCGTCAACGGCGTGATCGACATCAGCGGAAACGCCTTTTATGTGCTCGCTGCGCAAACGGGGCGGATTGATGTCGCAGCGGTGTTGAGCGCGCTCTACCCTGCGTCCACTGTTTTGCTGGCATGGATATTCTTGAAAGAAAGAATCACCTGGCTTCAAACATTTGGAGTATCGTTGGCATTCATCGCGATCATTCTCTTTACACTATAAAGGATATTCGTTTTATAGAAAGGAATCCAACAAATTACGCAACATCCCCTCAGTAAAGAAAACTTCACTTCTTATTTTGAATCCTGCGATTTGCCAGTGTGTAATATTCTTCACTCAACTCATAGCCTACAAAATGCCTCCCTGCTTTCAAGGCAGCTAAAGCCGTTTGACCGGAACCGATAAATGGGTCAAGCACGATTTCATTCGAGAAGGTATAAAGTTGAATCAAACGATAAGGCAGCTCGATCGGGAACGGCGCCGGATGACCCACCTTTCTTGCTGATTCCGATGGGAATCCCCAAACCGATTTTGTAAACTCAAGAAATTCATTTTTTGATATGGTACTCACACGTCCATCCATCTTATCGCGGCGAAAACTCCCCTTCGAAAAAACAAGAATATATTCATGGGTATCGCGCAAAGTGGGGTTGGTTGCAGACTGCCATGAACCCCAGGCAGTGGATGTGCTGGCTGAGGCGGCTTTATCCCAAATAATTTCACCGCGCATTAAAAAACCCAGATCGATCATATCCCGCATAATAGAGGCGTGCAACGGAATATACGGCTTGCGGCCAACATTTGCAACATTGATGCATGCCCGCCCACCGGGGACAAGCACCCTGTAGGTTTCCTTCCAAACGCGCATCAAGAAGGAAAGATACTCTTCGAGTGTGAGATTGTTATCGTACTCCTTACCCACATTATAGGGCGGCGATGTAACCATAAGATGGACCGAACTATCCGGCAATTCCTTCATCTCTTCGCATGATGAATTAAAGATTACATCTACTTCAACAATTGGATTCTCACTATATGCTTCAGACTCAACCTGAGCCCGGCCTGCATATAGACGTGTCTTATAAAATGCAGAGGAATCATGCCCCTCGCGGCCCGGGGAGCCGAACGATGAAGTGACAGTGTTCTTACGCTTAGGCATTTTATGGGAATGAATATTTCGAATGGAAACTTGTCACCCCAACTATAACACAAGCGGAGCAGTCCTGTGGACAGGGCAACAGAAAGGCGAATGCAGCTTCCTGGCGATTGCATTACGCCTTTCTTAAATTTTTGTGGTCAGGCTGAAGCCCTAAACTATGTCTTACTCAATACTACCCATACCGCGCTCATAGGCTGAGCGCTTTTATTGATCAAGCGATGCGGCACGGTTGACTCAAAAATAATGCTATCCCCTTTGCACAAGGTATAAGATTCGAATCCCAGCTCAACGATTAATTCACCCTCCAGAATCAGACCAAATTCCCGGCCTTCGTGATGAGACATACTTAATCCCGACATTGCCCCTGGTTCATAATTGATCTCTAGAAATTCTGCACCACTCTCGGCGAGGGCCGTTAAACGAGACCAGGTTACCCCACCCTTGAGTTCAATCATTGGTCTGCCATTGGCATGAACAACAGGAGAAGAAGACTGTGTGTTGGCTATAAATTCTTTATGATCCCCTGTTTCCCCATTCAACTTGGCATCCCGCATTTCACTTGCTGTCATTGTGCCTTGAGGATTCATATCCGAACCATCAGAAACCGTTCGGCCGTTGTTCTGTTCTGGGAAAAAATAATCTACTGAAACGTTAAGCGCATTTGCAATGCCATAGAGGGATCGTACAGAGGGGAACACCTTGCCTGTTTCAATCTGGCTGAGCATGCTGGCGCTTACGTCCGCCTTGTTAGCTAACTCACGCAAACTCATTTGTCGTTCTTGGCGAACTGCTCGAAGTTTTTCACCGATCGCGCGTGCATGTTGTGGATTTGTATCGGTCATCTTTTTCCTCTGTGGCCATCAAGTAATTGGAAACTGATAATTAGATTATATTCAATCGTGATAAACAACGCAAGCAATAATTGTTCATTATTTCTTAAAATATCCGCATCTTGTTCAGTATAGATTGACAAAAACATCTATTTCATTATAATGTGTTCAGTTAGATTTAATCCCTTCTATCAAGAATTCTATTCGGAAGCATCTTTTACAAAATGCCGCATAAGCAGAAATGACTTTTTACCTGCAATTTCTGCCGAAAAGTTTAGTAATTTATGAGGCAACGGTAATGGCTAATCTCGGCTTTGTCGGTTTAGGCTTGATGGGCAGTCGAATAGTAAAGCGTTTGCTTGCCGCCGGGCATCAAGTGTCTGGCTACAATCGTACGCGAGCCAAGGCTGAATCATTGATCCTGGCTGGAATGCAGTGGAAGGATACACCACGCGAAGTCGCGCAAGCCGCTGATATCACATTGAGCATGGTCATGGATACGGCGGCTTTATCGTCGGTAGCGGATGGACCGGATGGGATATTGGCAGGACTCTCCGCTGCCTCCGGCAAAATTTACGTGGATATGAGCACGGTCAGCCCAAGGCTCATCCGCGATCTCGCGGGACGTGTAGCTGCGACTGGCGCCCAAATGTTGGAGGCGCCTGTATCGGGCAGTATTCCCGCAGCGGAGTCAGGCACATTGATCATTTATGTAGGGGGAGATGCAGAGGTTTTAGAAAAAGTTCGACCTATATTTGAACAATTGAGTCAGAAAATTATTCATGTGGGTGAAAACGGACAGGCTATTTCGATAAAGATTGCCATTAATCTCAATCTGCCTTCCCAACTCATTTCACTCTTTGAAGGAGTCTTGCTCGCTGAAAGAAGTGGAATTCCGCGCGCGGCCGTCCTGGACGCTCTGCTGAACAGTGTAGCAGCCTCAACAGCTATGAAATATCGTGCACCTTTCATTTTGAACATGCCGAAAGAGGTTTGGTTCAGCGCGGCGATGATGAAAAAGGATCTTCAGTTAGCTTTGGAACTCGGGGAAGAGCTGGGTGTGACATTGCGCACAGTGGAATTGGCAAACGAGATGTTGACGAAGGCAGTAGAGATGGGATGGGGTGATGAGGACTTCGCGGTCCTCTTCAAGGTGGTGGAACATCTATCGTCCAAGAGTGAGGCGTGAAATGTCTCAAATGAAAACAGAGGAATCGAAAAAGGATCAATCCATGCCGGAGGTAGATCGCGAACAGTGGCTTCACATGTACGAGCAAATGATCAAGATACGCGCGTTTGAAGAGCAGGTCAACGAGTTGTATCAAGCTGCGAAGATGCCCGGGCTGGCGCATTTATACATCGGCGAGGAGGCAATCGCAGTTGGAGTCTGCGAAGCATTGAAGAGAGAAGATTACATTACCAGCACACATCGCGGACATGGGCATTGTCTCGCGAAAGGTGCAGCCGTGGATAAGATGTTTTGCGAGTTGCTTGGCAAGGAAGCTGGATATTGCCATGGTAAAGGCGGCTCGATGCATATCGCCGATCAGGATACAGGTAACCTGGGCGCGAATGCCATCGTTGCTGGGAGTGCAGGGATCGCAACTGGCGCAGCATTCGCAAGCAAAAGACTCGGCAATGGACGAGTTGCTGTCTGCTTTTTTGGCGAAGGTGCATTGGGACAAGGAGTTTTGTATGAGTCCATGAACATGGCTCAACTGTGGAAACTACCTGTCATTTATGTTTGTGAAAATAATCTGTACAACGAATATACCCATCACTCGGAATCGACTGCAGGGAGCATGAAGGCACGCGCAGAAGCCTTTGGCATCATGGCTGTGGAAGTAGACGGACAGAACGTGCGTGAAGTCCATGAGACGGCTCAAAGGTTGGTGGAGCGAGCGCGCGCAGGAGAAGGTCCCGCATTCATATTGTGCAATACATATCGTTATCTTGGTCATCATGTAGGTGATATCAGCCGTGAATATTATCGTTCCAAAGACGAAGAGATGAAATGGAAAACGGATCATGATCCGCTCAAGATGCTTTCGAGTTGGTTGATGGAACATCAGCTGGCTGATGAGGGAATCTTTGAACAGATCGAAGGTCAGGTACGCAGCGAAGTGGAAGCAGCGGTCGAGTATGCGCTCAATGCGCCGTTCCCTGCCCCTGAAGAGGTGACCCAACATGTCTACGCCTGAAGCGAACGGACGCGAGTTAACTTTTGGCGACGCCATCAGAGAAGCGTTGGCGGAGGAATTGCGCCGCGACCCACGCGTCTTCATGCTCGGTGAAGATATCGCCGAGGCTGGGACAACCTTCAAAGTATTGAATGGACTTGTGGAGGAGTTTGGAAAAGAGCGTGTCCTGGATACACCAATTTCCGAACCCGGCTTTACAGGTCTTGCGGTTGGCGCCGCGATGACCGGGATGCGCCCCATCGTGGATATTATGTTTGGTGACTTCAGCGGATTGATCATGGATCAAGTCGCGAATCAAGCCGCGAAGATTCACTACATGTCTGGCGGGAAATTGAAAGTACCAATGGTACTTCGCACAACAATGGGCGCGGGACGGCGCTCCGCCGCACAGCATTCGCAATCCCTACATGCCTGGTACAGCCATATTCCCGGTCTCAAAGTCGTGGTGCCTGCCACGCCTTACGATGCCAAAGGTTTGATGAAGAGCGCTATCCGCGATGATAACCCGGTTGTGATTCTCGAAGACAAGATGATGTACAAGACCGTGAAAGGTCCTGTGCCAGAAGAGGAATACACAATCCCGCTTGGTGTTGCGGATGTGAAACGCGAAGGAACAGATATAACACTCGTGGCGACAAGTAGTATGGTATACGTCGCGTTGGAAGCTGCCAAACTTCTTGAGGAAATTAATATCAGCGCGGAAGTTGTTGACCCGCGCACTTTGGTTCCCCTCGACAAACAAACTTTAATTGAATCAGTGAAGAAGACTAGCCGCGCCATTGTGATTGATGAAGGCTATGAACAATATGGTGTCACTGCTGAGTTAGCCTCCGTTATCGCGGATGGCGCGTTCTATTATCTCGATGCACCTGTCAAGCGGATGGGTGCGATGAATGTTCCCATCCCGTTCTCGCCTGCGTTGGAAGATTTAACAATCCCTAACGCCAAAGGTGTGTTCGAGATGGCGAAATCGCTGTGTGGAAAGTAGACATGTAAATAGGTAAACAAGTAGACACGTGTATACCTGTATACATGTGTACTTGTTTACGTAAGGAGAGAAACTATGCCAATTAAAACATTCGGAACGATGGCTGTCGATTGGGAAGAGCGTGTCCATTTTGATCGCTTGCGCGTAGAGCGTTTGACGCGTATCAAAGCAGAACTGAAAAAATCAGACATCGGCGCGTTGCTCTGCTTCGACATGAACAACATCCGCTACATCACCAATACAACGATTGGCACTTGGGCAATTGACAAACTCGGCCGCTTCTGTCTCCTCCCCCAAGATGACGAACCGATCAACTGGGATTTCGGCATTGCAGCCAAGCATCATCAAATGTATTGCTCA
>WNFZ01005196.1_pt1 | contig 11954 bp, 11 predicted proteins | sample 5400081 | NCBI WGS metagenome assembly WNFZ01 (sample SAMN13153365, study PRJNA577476) | soil metagenome | isolation source: 80 cm soil or saprolite under grassland replicate 1 | place: USA:California | collected 2016-06-15
CAATTATACAGTAAGCGGATTAAGATGATGCATACTTTCCTTTTTTGGCTGCTCCATTGGGATACATCGCATTGTCCCAGCCGACGTTTGTTACAGATACTCATTGGGTGTTCCCATTATTGACACATGATATGCATCGGGTATAATACCGTCCGCACATATTTTGGCTCCGTAGCTCAATGGTAGAGCAGTTGACTCTTAAGCAATTGCTCAAAACTTTAACATTCGCATAATGACATGGTCCCGTAGCTCAATTGGCAGAGCAGTGGACTCTTAATCCATGTGTTGGAGGTTCAAGTCCTCTCGGGATCACTCAAAAAGCTCAGATTTTAAAAAAAGTCTGGGCTTTGTGATTTTAAAATTTTAATCGTATAACCAAAAGTCACGCTTGAGTATAGCTTACGGAGATTAATCATGAAGAAATGCGATCACTGTAAAGAGCCGAAAGAAGATACGGAGTTCAACTGGAAATACAAATCCCTTGGAGTCCGACATAATACTTGCCGTGAATGCATGTCGATTCATCAAAAGAAATACTTTTCCGGTCCTGCACACGACAGACATTTACAGCAGGTTAAGGAAAGAAAAGAAATCGCCCGTCAAGTTTCAAGGGAATATGTATATCAATATCTTTTAACCCATCCCTGTGAGGAGTGCAGTGAGAGTGATGTCCGTGTTCTTGAATTCCACCATGTCGGCGGAAAAGATATGGCTGTTGGTACGATGGTATCTGAGGGTTATTCTATTGAACGTATCCAGGCCGAAATAAATAAATGTACGATCCTTTGTGCAAATTGCCATCGTAAACTCACCGTTGAAGAAAGAGGATAGTTCAGGAAGAAGAGGTAAAAATAGCAATTGACTAAGCTCGCTGGTTTATCCAAAAGCAAGCGTGTAAAAATCCTTTAAAGTAAACTCCCGGAAATAAAAGTAGATCGCAAATAATATCAAGAACACTTCATAGAACAGGACGCCGGATGACCAGCGAAAGACTCCACGTCAAGTTCCTGGTGTATTTTTATTTTAAATATAAACGGAGTGGAAGCTTCCAGACTCCCACTCCGTACCTAGTAACTTCATTCTGGGGATGTGAGATTTTGTTTGATCTCACAGATCTAGCTCTGTGGAAGCTGCTGACTCCGGAAGAACACAGCAACTTACACTTTACTATTAATCAATTGGTTGAGGGTTCGTGTCCCCCCGGAGTCACCAAAATAGAAGTCCGATGGAAAAAGTCGGGCTTCTCGATTTTAAAGCATGAGCATCAAGCCACTTTTATGGGGTAGATTATTACAGATTAGTTATGCTTGTCCGTCGGCGTATTTATGCAAATTACTGAAGAAGTCTATAAAAGAAAGAAACCTTTTTTCGAATTCATGATGACATGCTTTCTTTTCGCATTATTATTAATGTAGTACGTTTGATCGCATAAGCTGTTTTGACGGTTAAATTGCCAAAATTGCAATAAGAAGATATAGTTGTGTATACTTGTATACGATCTGAGATAGTGCAGCGGAATTAAATTATGGTTCGCGGAGAATAAGTGTCTGTATCTTGGTATGTGATTCGCAGCAAACCGAATAAGGAAGAATTCTTGGCAGAGCAACTGGCCGCTTATGGGATGAGGGTTTTTTATCCACGAATTCGCGTAAAAACGGTCAACCCTCGAGCCCGCAAAGTCAAAGCGTTTTTCCCGAGTTACCTTTTTGTAGAGCTGGATTTAGAGACGGTCAGCGCTTCGACCTTACATTGGATGCCAGGTGCTGTAAACTTGGTGAACTTTGACGGGAAACCCGCTCCCGTTCCAGATGCTTTAATTTCCGCGATTGAACGCCAGGTTGAGCAGATCAATGCCTCTCAAGAAAATTTTGTGAAAGGCCTGAAACCAGGGGATCGTGTGGTGATTCATGGGGGGCCTTTTGCAGGCTATGAAGCGATTTTCGACGGACACCTATCAGGTCGTGAACGGGTACGAGTATTATTAAATTTCTTGCAAAAAAGACAACTTCCACTCGAATTAGGGGAGCAGCAAATCGGGCGTGCCAAGCGAAGCTAATTCATCCACAACTAGTAAAAACAAAGATTTTTCAAATTAGCCACGTATTCAATCAAATACGTGATACTGCATATTTACTTCCGACAATGACCACTTCGTATGCAAACTTGTCTAAATAGCCGGGGTCCCACTAGTAACTTTTTCCAACTCGCTTCGTCATGTGCTTACTAAAGAATTGATTTTTGATCCCAGAGTTATTATTTCATTTGGGGGATTTTTTTCATTTAGAAATTTGGCTGTAAAGGAGTTATTCAATGATTACGGTGAGAACCGATGCGGAACCTATAAATATAATCTCCTTGGGGAAAAAGATTGGAAGAGTCAATTCCTATCTTCCGAGAAAATTGCAATGGTTAATTTATAAAGGTGCCCTGGTTTTCTCAGATATCTTAATGACCGGGCTGGCTTTTCGCCTGGCTTATTTTTTTCGCTTTGAGACATCATTTAGTTTTTTCGCCGGAAACGCGGTAGTTTCTGTTAAATATTATCAGACACTGGTTACCTTTGCTTCTTTTCTCTGGTTATTGATTTTTGCATTAAACGGGTTGTACAATACTCAAAACCTTCTAGGCGGGACACGGGAATACGATAAGATATTTCGCTCCTCCTCTGTAGGCTTTCTGTTAATCGTGATTGCAGGCTTTCTCCAACCAGATCTTATTATCGCCCGCGGCTGGTTGCTCATGGCCTGGGGATTTACGTTTTTGCTTGTATCGGTTGGACGTTTTGCTCTGCGACGCGGTGTTTATTTCACACGCAGATATGGCTTTTTTCTGACACCTGCTCTAATCGTTGGAGCGAACCAGGAAGGGCGCTGGCTCGCAGAACAGTTGCTCAGTTGGGAAACTTCAGGTCTCCATCTCGTTGGCTTTGTCGATAAAAAAGAACCAGCGGCAACGCCGCTTTTTCACAACTTGGTTTGCCTAGGTTCAGTAGAGCAACTGGGAGATATCATTACCCGTTACAATATTGGCGAGGTGATATTAGCGTCCAGCGCCATTTCAACGCGTGATTATTTGCTGGAAATTTTCAAACAATATGGCGTCTCTGAAACCGTTAACATCCGCATGTCTTCTGGATTATATGAAGTGATCACCACCGGACTTACGGTAAACGAATTTGCTTATGTTCCGCTTGTATATGTAAATAAAGTACGCTTGACGGGATCTGATAATTTCCTAAAGCTGGTTCTCGATTATCTGATTACGGTTACCGGTCTGATCATTATTTCTCCACTTCTGGCTCTGATTGCTGTGCTAGTTCGATTGAGTTCTCCCGGACCTATTCTCTATAAGAGACGTGTCATGGGACTTAATGGAAAACAATTCTATGCTTTGAAGTTTCGGACTATGGCTGTAAACGGTGACGAAGTGATTGGGAACCACCCAGAATTAAAGGAAGAATTAGCGCAAAACCACAAACTCAAATATGATCCTCGTGTAACAAAGATAGGTGCCTTCCTGCGAAAATTCAGTTTAGATGAATTGCCTCAGTTATTTAATGTTCTCGCATGTGAAATGTCCCTGGTTGGACCTCGAATGATCTCTCCGGAAGAGGTAGCCATGTACAAGCAGTTCGATATGAACCTTTTGACAGTTCACCCTGGAATTACCGGGTTATGGCAGGTTAGCGGACGCTCAGATATTTCTTACGATGAACGTGTACGTTTGGATATGTACTACATCAGGAATTGGAGCATCTGGCTGGATTTACAGCTTCTCTTTCAAACCATTCCCGCCGTCTTAAAAGGGCGCGGCGCATACTAAATCTCATTAAAGGAAATCATTATGGCAAAAATTCTAGTAACTGGTGGAGCCGGGTTTATCGGTTCACACGTTGTTGATCTATTTGTTTCACACGGCTATGAAGTCGTCATTGTGGACGACCTTTCTACAGGTCGCGCTTCGAACTTAAATCCTGCTGCAAAATTTTATCAGCTTGACATTCGCGATCCCAAAATCCGTGAAGTGTTCGATAGCGAAAGACCAGATTATGTAAGTCACCATGCAGCACAGATGGATGTTCGCCGCTCTGTGGCACAGCCGCTATTTGATGCGGATGTCAATATCCTTGGCTCGATTAACATCATTGAATGTGCCAAGGAGTTCAATGTTAAACACTTTGTCTACATTTCTTCAGGTGGCGCGGCGTACGGCGAACCGGAAATACTGCCCTGTGATGAAATGCATCCTATTAATCCGATCTGCCAGTATGGGGCTAGCAAGCATACAGTTGAGCATTACCTCTACATGTATCATGTAAATTACGGCCTGAAGTATACAGTCCTGCGCTATCCGAATGTTTTTGGTCCGCGTCAGGATCCTCATGGGGAAGCGGGAGTTGTAGCGATCTTTACAGGCAAGATGTTGCTTAGTGAACCGGTAATGATCAATGGGGATGGCGAACAAACGCGCGATTTTGTTTTTGTTCGAGATTGTGCTTATGGCAATTATCTAGCAGTAACAATTGACCATCCATCCGGGATCTACAACCTTGGTTGGGGTCGTCCAACCTCGATAAATGAAATTTATTCAAATCTGGCGAAGATAACGAGCTATCCACACGATGTTGCCTATGGTCCAGCAAAAGTGGGTGAGACTCGTCATATCTATTTGGATGCCTCAAAAGCAAAAAGGGATTTGGGATGGTTGCCCACAATTACTCTTGAAGATGGATTGAGGGAAACTGTGGAATACTTCAAAACAGTGGAGAAGGCAATTTGATCATCGTACAAACGCCGTTGAGGATAAGTTTCTTTGGTGGGGGGACCGATTTCCCCTCTTTCTTTATGGAAGAGGGTGGTTGTGTTTTATCCGCGGCAATAGACAAATATATATACGTCACTGTGAAGGAACGCTTTGATCGAAAATTGCGCATTGGCTATACCCAGACAGAAATGGTGGATACGGTTAATGAAATTCAACATGAGCTGATACGAGAGGCACTGCGAGTTAGCGGTATCAATGCAGGGATTGAAATTACAACAATGGGCGATATTCCGTCAGAAGGCTCCGGTCTGGGATCCTCGAGCACTGTTACAGTGGGAGTGCTGCATGCCTTGTATACGTATCTGGGCGAGATTGTCTCTGCGGAAAGGCTGGCGCGCGAGGCTTGTAGTATCGAAATTGATAAACTTAAAAAACCGATCGGTATTCAGGATCAATATATTGCCGCCTATGGAAATCTACGATTTTTCGATTTTCTACCGGATGGTCAGGTAAAAGTCGAAAAAGTATCCCTCGATACCGAATCGCGTCGAGCATTGAATGACAGATTCTTGTTATTCTTTACCGGAGTGAGCCGCCGAGCTGATAACATCCTGAGCGAACAGCAGAAAAACATAAAAGATCGTATTACAGTTCTCAGAGAAATAAAGCAGATGGTTTATGAAGCTCGAAATATACTGGCGCATCGCAATTTTGACGATTTTGGCTTGCTCATGCACGAATCATGGAAATTAAAGAAGGAGCTTGCCGGTTCAATTACCAATGGCTCCATTGATGATCTGTACGAGCTAGCTCGACGCTCTGGCGCCATCGGTGGGAAAATCACTGGGGCGGGCGGTGGTGGCTTTCTATTATTATATGTACCTTATGAGAAGCAGTCTGTTGTCCGAAACGCTTTGTGCGACCTACAGGAATTACCCTTCCGGCTTGCATCGGATGGAACAAAAGTGATCTTTAATTATCGAAGGGAATAGCAACATAACAAGGAGACATTGATCTATGCAAAGAGTTAGTAGTTATTTGACAGCACTACAAGAAACCATCAACCTTCTGCCGAAGGCTGAGATTGTCAGGGTAATCGAGCTTTTACATTCGGCGCGGTTGGCGGGCAGGCAGGTATTCATTATGGGAAACGGCGGCTCAGCTTCCACCGCCACTCATTTTGTGTGTGATTTGGCAAAGAATACCCGTCGAGAAGGCTGGCCCCACTATAAAGCTATTGGGCTTTCTGATAATATGGCACTTTTTTCTGCTTATGCCAATGATGAAGGCTATGAAAACGTCTTTGCTCAGCAACTTGCCAATTTGGTCATGCCCGAAGATATCGTGATTGGGATTTCTGCGAGTGGTAATTCCAGGAATGTGCTAAACGCAATTTCACTTGCGAATAACGCAAATGCCACAACCATTGGCTTCACGGGATTTGATGGAGGCATTTTGGCTTCCCTGGTAGATATTAATATCCACGTGAATACCAATATTATTGAACATGTTGAAGATATTCACCTGATGTTGGAGCATATGATTGTGAAATCTTTGCGTGAACAAGTATATTCGGAAACGATGACACAGATCCTTTTGGAGGATATCCCGACTTCACAGTAGACCTGGAAACCGCTCACGAATTGTGGTTTTCCATTTCAACGACGGTGTTGAAAGCAGTAAAGAGATCATCGGATACTAGATATGGCTTTATTTCCCTGGACTGCGTTTCAAGCAATTGGGTTTCTCCGCGTCCGGTCCGGACCATGACCGTACCGCGTAAACCAGCGGCTTGACCTGCAAGCAGATCACTCCATGCGTCACCGATCATCCAGGAAGAATGTAAATCAATAGATAAATCCTGAGCGGCTTGGAGTAGTAGACCTGGCTTGGGTTTGCGGCACGTACATTGTTCCTCCGGCTTATGAGGACATATGTACACACCGTCAATCCATCCGCCGCTTTCTTTAATAGTTTTGACAAGACGATTGCTGATCTCTTGAGCGGTATTGAAACTCATCAATCCACGACCAATGGCTGATTGATTAGTAACGACAACGATCTTGAAGCCTTCGTGTTGAAAACCGGAGAGAGCATCGAGCACTCTGGGAAGTATCTTGACATGTGACCACTCGCGGATGTAATCTGGTCGATTTTCGATTAAGACGCCATCCCGGTCGAGAAATACAGCCTGGAACATTTCATTATTATAAGCCAGTGTTACTGTATAATTATTAGTTTACAGTCAAAAATTGAGCTTCGTCCGCACAGAGATATATGTCGGAATGGCGGAGCACGCCAGTTCTCAGTCAGGATCGAGAAGGAATGTTATCCAGTCTACAGTTGTATTTGAGTCGCCAGGCATCTTCTGTTTTTCGATATTTCTATGAACAGCTTTTTCTGGTTTCACTCGGATGGATTCCCACGATATTCGGAATTGCACTGCGTGGAATTTTATACCGTTTCATTCTCCACATGGACGGCACGGCTGCAATTGAGAATAATGTCCGCTTGAGGTTCACTGATCATATCAAGTTGGGAAATGGGGTTTACCTCGATCAAGGCGCTTATCTTCATGCAACCCCAGGTGGGATTGAGCTCGGAGCAGGGACAATCGTAATGCACGGTGCTATTTTGCATGTATACAATTTCAGGGATATGCCACAGTCTTGTATCAGAGTTGGGCGCGACAGCTTGATTGGTGAATATTCTGTCATTCGCGGACAGGGAGGGGTCTATATTGGGGACCGAGTGTACACATCACCATTTACGCAGATCATCGCGGTCAATCATGTTTTTGACGACCCCACTCGTCCCTTTGTGGAGCAAGGCATTACTGCGCAAGGCATAGTAATTGAAGATGATGTGTGGCTTGGAGCTGGTGCTGTAATTACAGATGGCGTAACCGTGGGGAAGGGAGCTGTGGTAGCGGCCGGCGCGGTTGTGACAAAGGATGTGCCGCCTCATACCGTTGTCGGAGGCGTGCCTGCCAAGACAATCAAGACCATCGACGGTGGCGTAAGTAAACATGAACGAACAGTGTTCCACGAGATTAAGGAATAAATCAATGACGATCTTATCTATTGTTATCCCAGCATACAATGAAGAGGGCGGTATCGCAGAAATCGCGAACCGTGTCCTTCAGATCAAACCTGAATTGGCAAAAGTTGGAATTGAGGAACTTGAACTCCTCGTTGTAGACGATGGCTCACGCGATCGTACAGCAGAAGTTGCCTGCGGCATCAGCGGCGTAACACTTGTCCGCCATCCCAAAAACAGGGGATATGGCGCAGCGCTGAAGACCGGCTTTTCACAGGCGCGCGGGGAACTAATCGGTTTCCTCGATGCGGATGGAACATATCCGCCTGAATATTTTCCAAAATTATGTCAGTCAGCAATGAACGGATCAGACCTCGTGATCGGTTCACGTATGGCAGGCGAAGAGAGCCAAATGCCTCTTACACGGCGCGTGGGCAATTTCTTCTTTGCCAGTCTCCTGAGCCTGTTGGGACGTCAAAAAGTCACTGACAGTGCCAGCGGGATGCGGGTATTCAAACGTGAAATCCTCGAACACATTTATCCTCTTCCAGACGGCTTAAATTTGACTCCTGTAATGAGTACCCGCGCCCTTCATGAAGGCGTGATGATCAAGGAAATTCCCATACCGTATAGCGAGAGGGTTGGTCGTTCGAAACTTAGCGTTATCCATGACGGACGCGTCTTCCTCCAAAGCATGGTTTGGACGGCCCTATCCTATAACCCAGTCAGGATTCTAGGCGCGATGGGTCTGGCAGGGATGAGTCTTGCAGGCTTGATCTTCTTTAGCCTACTTATTGCAAGGCTAAATGGCGTCACAGCACTAAGTCCATGGGGAGTGGTTGCCCTCTTTACAGCCATGATTTCTGTGATCGCAGGGATTAACATATTTTCATTGGGTGTTACTTTTAATTATCTGGTGTCATTGTTTTACAAAAAACCCATTCGTCAGGGCTTGTTTGGGAAACCGGTCTTCAAAACACCACTTGACCAACAATTTGGATGGATGGGTTTGCTCTCGATGTTCCTCGCGCTTGTGATCGGTGCAACTTGTTTGATTCTGGGTTTGCGAGGCTGGGAGATTGAGCGCATTTGGTTCTACTTGTTGGGTAGCGCCCTGGTTTTTCTTGTTGGTATTCAACTAGTTATTTATTGGCTTTTGTTGCGAGTCCTTGAAGAACTTAGTAAGAGAGAAATCCTTACAAGACAAGATATGGGCTTGGAATAGTTTTTAACAATTAGTTTATGTAAGAGGAGAAATAAAATGAACGATAAAGAAAAAGAAATTCAGTCTGTAAATATGGGAAGCCGTTTATCCCCAAAATTGCGTATGGTGGATTTCCCGAACGCGGACGCGATTGTCCACGAGGGACTACTTTCCTCCACACGCTCTGACGACGCGGTAGACATTATGCTGGTGAATCCTCCCACTCCTGATGGGGAGCTTTGGATCCGCACCCAGCATCGAGTCGGCCGACGAACGCGTGAGAACATGGTATGGCCTCAGGTGTCGCTGGCACAGATGGCTGCCTTATTGCGCCCCGTTCATAAGGTCAAAGTGGTTGATTGCAACGCAGAACGCATGGGTTGGCCAGAATTCACTAAATTACTCGATAAGTATCAACCTAAATATTATCTAACACAGATGACTGCGCCCACGCTTGAAAATGACATGTATGGGTGTTTTCTGGCGCATGCGCGCGGGGCGAAGACCATCGCTTTCGGAACGCATATTACCCCCATTCCAGTGGAAACGATGCGTCCCTATCCTGCATTAGATTTTGCTCTGGTTGGCGAACCCGATCTCACGATCCGCGATCTGTTGGATCATTTGGAAGGCAAAATCGAGGAACGCTCACCCGAAATCAAGTTAATGTTCGATAAGCATGATCCAATGTACAAGCCCTCGTTCAAGGAGGATGGCTCCGTCAACATGCACGGGATCAAGGGAATCGCGTGGAGGAAAGATGGCCAAATCGTTTTGAATTTCCCGCGCCCCTTTGTGGCTGATCTAGATGATATGCCGATCCCCATGCACGAGTTGCTGCCATTGCAATCGTATCGTATGCCGATGATCAAGGGTCCATTTACATTCATCGTCACCAGTCGTGGATGTCCCGCGGGTTGTACATACTGTATTAAGCATGTCAGTTATCAATATTCCACACGCCTGCGGTCACCCAAGTTGATCATGGAAGAACTCTGGGCTCTGAAGAAACTTGGGATCAATAATATCCATATGTATTCTGATTTGTTCACGGTGAACCGCGATCAGGTCATTGATCTATGCAAACGGATGATTGACGAAAAGATCAACATCCATTGGACCAGCAACAGCCGTGTCGACTTTGTAGATGATGAAATGTTGCAACTGATGGGTAAAGCCGGTTGCCGGTTGATCTCATGGGGCATTGAGAGTGGCAATGAACAGATTCTCAAACATGCTCGCAAAGGTGCATATCCCGATAAAGCGGAACGCGCGTTAAAATGGGCAAAGGAAGCGGGCATCATGAACTGGGGTTACTTCATCATCGGCTTGCCCGGCGAAACGGAAGCAACTATTCGCCAGACGATTGACTTCGCCAAGAAACTTCCTCTGGATATCGCTCTGTTCCATGTTGCGGCTCCTTATCCTGGCACGCCATTCTTTTTTGAGGTAGTGAAAAACAAATGGTTCCGCCCTGGTACACGTTGGGAACAGGTCGATATGGATAAAGGCACGGTGCTAGATTATCCCGATATGCCTGCGGAGCGATTACTATACTGGCAGAAGCGTGCCTTCCGCGAGTGGGCGTTCCGTCCTGGTCCTGCATTTACATATCTAAAAATGTTGCTCTATGATTGGTCGACACTGAAAACGGCATTGAATGTTGGTTTGCAGCATATCTTCTGGGCCAATTCTGATGAAGGAGCTCCCATTGCAGGGGCAAGCTAGGTAAATGTATTGATTCCTTTGGAAGGATTTCAGTCTGTTGCAAAAATTTATTGACAGTGACCGGTTTGCACTATCTGAAATTTTGCTGGTCTTAGCAAGCGGACTGATTTTGTATCTGTCGCCTTCTGTTGGCGGATGGTCACTCATTCTACCCTTGCTTCCTTGGTGCGTTCGTTTGATTTTCGGAGAGTTTCTATTTCAGCGTACGGCCTTTGATTGGCTGATAGGGATTTTCGTCATCACAGCATTCATTGGTTATTGGGCCGCATACGATAACAAAGCTGCACTGAATAAATTTTGGTTGATACTGTTAGGTGTCCTGTTTTATTACGCTGTGAGCCGCCAGCCCAAGGAAAACTTGGGCTGGCTCTCTAGTATTTTCTTTTCCATGGGTGTTGGTATTTCCCTATACTTTTTCCTAACCCATGATTTTATAGCGCTTCCAAGAAAACTTCAGTTGGTAAATGATCTTGGACGATGGATCATGCAGGTAAGACTCCAAGTTCCATGGAAACCTATTCATCCAAATTATATAGCTGGGACCGCAGCGATCACTGCTCCATTTGGTTTCTATCCATTATGGAAATCAAAAAAACAGGCTACTAAAACCACTAATACTTTATATGTGGTGATACTTTTGAGCTATATGCTTATAGCGTTTACAATCTTCATGGCTACATCGCGTGGCGTTATCCTAGCGTTATTGAGTGCTGCAGGCAGCTGGGTCTTATGGAGAGTGACAAGTTCAAGCGGGCATAATTTTCGGCTGAGACAGGAGACGATCTTTCCAATCCTTATTCTAAGCTATTTGGTGATCGTGATTCTGTTTCTTTATGCTGGTCCCGCATCTTTTACGGGTTCTGTGATATCACAAAATGATTATGGGACGGGTACTCGCGCCGAACTGTTCACACGTAGTTTATATTTTCTAAAGGAATTCCCATTTACAGGTGGCGGCCTAAGCGCCTTTCCCGGACTGTATTCTTACTATATGCTGGGAATTCCAATTTTTTATCTTCCCAATAGCCATAATTTATTCTTGGATGTTGCCATTGAACAGGGAGTCCTGGCTGGGTTAACCTATTTGCTTCTATTTTTAGGAAGCGTGTGGTTTGTATCTCGTTCGATCATAAAAGCACCATCTGCGGAAATTAGAGTTTTTAGCTGGCTTATATTATTTGCACTCATTATTTCTATTGTTCATGGTATGGTAGATGAT
>WNFZ01010760.1_pt1 | contig 11953 bp, 11 predicted proteins | sample 5400081 | NCBI WGS metagenome assembly WNFZ01 (sample SAMN13153365, study PRJNA577476) | soil metagenome | isolation source: 80 cm soil or saprolite under grassland replicate 1 | place: USA:California | collected 2016-06-15
CCGGTGGCTCTGTGGAAAACTTTGCAGAAATGAAATACGCTCGCTCCAGCCGCCTTCGCGACATCGGCCAGCGATAATTCATCGGTCTTATGTTTGTCGATGTACTCCCGCGCCTTGAGAACAAGAGGTGGCTCGGCATTATTCTTTTCCATCACCAGTTGATTGCTCAACGCCGAAAGTTGATCGGCAAAAAATGCAAGAAGCCGCACGATTGCATTGTATTTCTCAGGCGGGATCATCGGAGTTTTCTCCCACGCTTTGCGAATTTCACCCGAGAATCGCACTCCGCGCCGCTCCAGTTCGCGGCTCACTTTTGTGCTCTCCGATTTAGCCGGCAAATGACGTAACACCTGGCCGATGCGCAGATATCCGACGATCTGTGCCCCGAGTTTCACTGGCACTGCCGTTTCGGTTAGCCCGAAGGGACAGGTGACGGTGTGTGGGATTAATCCAGTGTGGTCAATGATATCCTGATGGGCTGCCTCGCTGAAGACCTGCTCGTAGTTGCGAAACAACTTGGAACGCCGCAGGGCGTCGATGAGTTCCTTGTTCTCTTTGGAACCATCGGCCTCCGAGTTCGGCGTATTTATTCCGTTTGGATTCAAACGGAAAGAAGTTACCTGTCGCGGCGGAAAAATCTATCTCAAACCGCAACCGATGTTATCAACACAATCGTGACGACGGAAGGGCGGCGTCGTGCACCTGGGCAGAGAGCATCTGGTTATGGGCAGCCTGCAAACGCTTCACCATCACGGCACTTATCCGCTTCAAAAGCTCGTAGCCTAGCGAGTGGTCCTTCTCGCAATATTCCCGCAGAATCGTGCCGTAGAAAAAGATTGCTGTGGTCGGCTCGATTGCGCGCGCGGTGAATTGCCAGACGTATGGCGGGAACATCCACGACCATCCGAGCAAATCTCCGGCACCAATCGTTTCTATCAGCAGCGGTTCGCCAACGCTGTCCCCCGATTCGACCACCACTTTGCCAGTTTCGATCAGGTAGCATCGATTCGCGAACTCGCCTTCGCGCAAGATCGTCTGTCCCGTTTTAAACTGAGTGGCCATCGCGCAATCTGTAAGCAACGCGAGCTGCGTGCGATTCATCCCAGCCAGAAAAGGATGGAGTGCCACGCGCGTGGCTAACGGTTCGGTTTCTATTGTGGTGTCTGGCTTCGTCTTTGGGTTTGTCTTTGTCTTCATGATCTGCTCTTGGCCGTTTAAATGAACTCGTGCTCCTTTTCCCGAACGACGAGAACAGGACACGGCGCGGTGCGCACGACGCGTTCGGCCGTGCTGCCGATGCACAGGTGCCGCCAACTCGTGTAGCCGTGTGTGGCGATGACGATTAAATCCACATCGAGGTCTTTAGCAGCCTTGGTGATTTCGTTGGGCGGATGACCAGTGCGGATTGTCGAACTAATCGAATCAGAGCCGTTGGTGCGCGAGCGCGCTGCAAGCCCGGCCAATTCTTTCTTCGCGGCGATCGAATCGTCCTGCGGCTGCGGAAATGTTTCAAAGGCTAGCGGCCCGCCGACCATTGGACTGATCCGTTCGACCACATGAATAAGAGTGATTTCGCAATCGAATTGCTCGGCAAATCGCAGCGCATACTGGAACGCTTTCTTCGACGTCTCGGAGAAATCGATCGGTACGAGAATTTTTTTCAGATCCAAAATCTGCGGGACGAGTTCAATGGTCTCTGTAGGTTCAACAAGTTGAGTTTTCATTTGCCTGAATTCTCAACCCCTGGATCAGCATTGGCTCGGCGGCTGTTGCTGAATCGTGTGCATTTTTTGCGCTGCCCGATCTCGCGAATGGGCAAGAAATGCCCGGCGAATCGCAAACGATGCCAAGACTTCAGATGTGCCTCGAGTAAAACTCGACTGCGGAAATGAAAGCGAATGGCACTGCGGTTTTGAAGGGAGCTGCGACAAATTCGGGCGGGCTCCGCGACAGGGCAATAGCGGAATACCACGAGCTGCTCGCGGCCGACAAAACCTTATCCACACTAGCGATTGACAAAATCCGCGAGGGGATGCGGGCCAGTCGACTGACATACGGTGACCGAACGATCGGGGTGACGCTGCGTCCGCATCTGTTGGACCGAAAACAATTCGACCTTCTCACGGCAGGAGCCGAATTGATCGCGCGCGCTCTCGAAAGGATTGCTGCCGCGGCGGTGCAGTCTTCCGCGCTAATGGCGCAACTCGGTTTGACTGAGGCCGAACAAAAGCTCGCGATGATCGATCCTGGATTTCCCGGCGCCGCCGTCACGAGTCGACTCGACGGCTTCGTTCATGGCCAGGAGATCACATTTGTCGAATACAACGCGGAGAATCCATCCAGCGTTTCCGATCAGGAAGGGCTAAATCGGCTGCTTCTCGAAGTGCCAGCGATGTCGATCTTCGCGCAGCGCTACCGCCTGCAACAATTCTCACCGGTGGAAAAATTATTGACGACGTTGCTCGCGACGTTTCGGAAATGGAATGGCACCGCGGGCGTGCCGAACATCGCGATCGTGGATTGGAAAAATCTGCCGACGTCGAACGAGTTCATCCTGCTCCGCGATTATTTCGTGGAGCGCGGCGTGCGGACGAGCATCTGTTCCCCGGATGAATTGGAGTACAATCGCGGGCGTCTGCGCTGTGGCGATTTTGAAATCGATCTCGTCTACAAACGGATAATCATCCACGAGTTCCTCGCCCGGTACGACGAGACGCATCCGCTGGTGCGCGCCTATGCGGACCACAATATTTGCCTGGTAAATCCGTTCCGCTGCAAAATCATCCATAAAAAAGCCAGTTTCGAACTGCTGACCGACGAAGCCTGTGCAAATCGGTTCACCTCCAAAGAGCGCGCAGCCATTGCGCGTTGCATCCCGTGGACGCGACGGATGACGGAACGGCGAACGACATACCACGGCCACAGTGTGGAGCTGGTCAATTTTGTCCGCGAAAATCGAGCGAGACTAGTGCTCAAGCCGAACGACGACTACGGCGGACATGGTGTTTCCTTTGGACCGCACTTGGACCAGCCCGCGTGGGAGAACGCGATCGCAACGGCGCTTTCGTCAGATTACGTTGTTCAGGAGGCGATCGATCTCCGTCCCGAGGATTTTCCGGTGTTCAATGAGAGGGGCTGGAAACTTCAGCCGATGTTTGTCGATACGAATCCTTTTCTGTTTTCAGGAAAGGTATGCGGCGCGATGGTGCGGCTGTCGCAGTCTCCAATCGTTAACGTGACTTCCGGCGGCGGCGAGACAGGACTATTCGTCATCGGAGACACCGTTCCGGTGCCGATACGGCTCGGCGCAAAAAAGAGTCAGCAAATCACAATCGCCGCAGAGCCTGTTCGGTCTCCGATAGGATGATGGTGCAATGAGAAACGGTTCGAACAATCTCGCCATGGATGTCGCGCATTCCCGGCGAAACTCCTGCGCTGCAGTCAAGCTGCCCTCACCGAAAATGCGCAGACGCGATCACGTTTTCACCCTCGGTATCGAGGAAGAATTCCAGATAATCGATCCGGAGACACGCGAGCTGCGCTCCCACATTCAGCAAATCTTGGCCGACGGAAAAATCGTCTTGAAAGAGCGCCTGAAACCCGAGTTGCACCAATCCCAGGTAGAACTCGACACGGAAGTTTGCAGCGATGCCCGGGAGGCACGGCGGCAAGTTGTCGATCTTCGCCGCGAACTGGCCCGGCTCGCGGCACATGATGGGTTGAAGATCGCTTCCGCCGGGACGCATCCCTTTTCCCATTGGATGGACCAGTTGATCACCGCCGACCAGCGGTATGTGACGATCGTCAACGACATGCAGCAGATCGCGCGCGTCTGTTTAATCTTCGGCCTGCACGTGCACGTCGGAATCCCTGATCGTGAGGAAGCCATCGATATCATGAATCAGGCGCGCTATTTCCTGCCGCACATCTACGCGCTTTCAGTCAACTCGCCTTTTTGGTTAGGCCAAAACACCGGGCTCAAGGCGTATCGGCAAATGATTTTCGAACGCTTCCCGCGCACCGGTATTCCCGACGCGTTCGAAAGCCTGGGCGAGTACGAGGATTATTTGAAGCTGCTCGTCGCCACCAATTGCATCGATAACGCGAAGAAGATTTGGTGGGACATCCGGCTCCATCCATTTTTCGACACGATTGAATTCCGCATCTGCGACGCGCAATCACGCGTCGAGGACACAATCGCGCTCGCTGCTCTGATGCAGGCTATTGTCGTTAAGTTGCAAAAATTGCGCCGCGATAACGTAACTTTCCGCAATTATCCGCGGCGCTTGATCGACGAGAACCGCTGGCGCGCCGCGCGGTATGGACTCGACGGCAAGCTGATCGATTTCGGCCGCAAATGCGAGATGGACGAACGCGACTTGCTCGATGAGATGCTCGCGTTCGTTGCGACCGAAATGGACCAACTCGGCAACCAGGCCGAGATGGCGCACATCGAACGCATCATCCGTGAAGGAACAGGCGCGGACCGCCAACTCGCCGTCTGGGAACGCACGCAAGACATGAAAGCGGTCGTCGATCATATCGTCGCAGAAACGTACGAAGGACTGAGCGTACCGGCTGAGAGCGCCACGGCTTCGTGAAGCAAGCGCCGGCTCGCAAGATCGACAAGCGTGCGCCTCCCCAATTTTTGCGCGCGTGCTGCGAAGAACCGTTCCGCATTTTCTTCCCGGTCGGTGTGCTGCTCGGAGTTGTAGGTGTCTCTCTTTGGGTGCTCTTCTATCTCGGCGTCGGCATTCCCTATCCGAATGTCGCTCACGCACGGCTGATGATCGAAGGCTTCATGGCTTCGTTCATCTTTGGATTTCTTGGAACCGCCGGCCCGAGGATCACTTCCGCGCCGCATTTCTCGCTCTCCGAAGTCGCGACAATCTTTACGCTCGATCTGCTTGCAGCCGGCGCGCATACCGGCGGCGCGCATCGACTCGGCGATATTTGTTTCGCGATTTGTCTATTTTTCTTTGCGTGCTTCCTGGCGAAACGTTTTCGGCAACGCAAGGATTCACCCCCGCCAAATTTTGTGCTGGTCGCGCTCGGCCTCGTCAGCGGAATTGCCGGCGCGGCGCTGCTCGCGTTTTCTGAAGATGCGCTGTATTCACAGGGGTATCAGTTCGGCAGCGCATTGCTCAACGAATGTTTCGTGCTTCTTCCGGTCCTCGGCGTTGCACCGTTTTTCATTGCGCGCCTGCTCGACCTGCCGATGGCCGAGTTGCCGGAATCGCGCGCGTTTCCAGCGGGATGGATGCGGCAGGCGGCGTTCGCCGGGTTAATCGGCATCGCGATTATCGCTTCATTCTGGATCGACATCCTCAATCTGCCAAGAGTCGGCGGCTGGATTCGCGTTGCAGCGATTACGCTGTACATCACGATGCGATTGCCATTTCGCGGGCGCACATTTCTGGCGAATTCTTTGCGCGTGGCGATCATGTCGATCTTGGCTGGCTTCACAGTGATCGCGCTGCTGCCAATCTATCGGGTCGGCGCGTTGCACATCGTTTTCATCACCGGATTCAATTTGATCGCGTTCACCGTTGCGGTACGCGTCGTCTTTGGACATAGCGGCAATCTCCAGCGATTACAGAAGCCACTCTGGTTCTTCATCGCTACAAGTGTCCTTCTCTTTCTGGCGATGATCTCGCGCTTTTCCGCGGACCTTGCGCCGCAGGCGCGCGTCGCCCATTTGCTCGGCGCCGCGATCTGCTGGCTTCTTGCGGCGTTGATTTGGATTCCCAACGTAATCCCGAAAACCGCGAAACTGGACCCGAACGATTGACGCTGACGGAACAAACTAGAACAAATTTAATAATGGTGTGGCCGCACGAAGCATCGTAGGCGCATAAGAATTTAGCCCGGGCGGCAGCCCGGGGTTTTCGATATTAATCTGAGCCAGCCCCGGAGGGGCGGAAGGAGTGACGGCCCATTTCGGTGCATTCTGTCGCCCCCTCCGGGGCTGAATCGCCTGTACACGCCAATCCCCGGGCTCACGCCCGGGGCTAACATCTGTCGCGCCTCCGGCGCTTCGAGTGGCTACTACAGGTTTCTTTAAACGGTTCTAAAGCTCGCCCAGGTTCCGTTGGAGCAGCTTTTGCAACTCGCGCGGCTTCGTCACGGTGATGGTGTTGCCTTTCACTCGCAGGAGTTTTTGATCGCGAAACTTCGCGAGCGTGCGCGATAACGTCTCGCTGGTTATCCCCATTTCGGCCGCGAGTACGCGTTTGGTTCGATCCAGTTGCACAATCGCCGAATCTGCCAGTAACGGGCGGGGGCAGCGTTTCAAAATCCAGTTGGCCAATCGCGTTTCCATGTCCTTGAGGGTGAGATCATCGAGCAATCCCACTATCACACGAAGATGCTGACTCATGGAACCAAGCATGCGCAGGGCGAGCTCGGGACGTTTGCGCAAAAGATCGACAAAATCTGTTTTCGGAACGAGCAGGACAGTGCTCGGCTCGGTCGCACGCGCATCCGCCGGATAGCCGCCTTCGGTGGCGAGTGTCGCCTCAGCGAACGATTCGATCGGATAAAAAACGTGAATGACTTGTTCTTTTCCTGCAGCGCTCACCCGGTGCACGTTAATGGCGCCCTTTTGAACGATGTAAAAACCTTCGGAGCGATCGCCTTCGCGAAAGAGATATTCGCCTTTATCAAGGTGCTTCGGAATAACGAACGAGGCGATCACGCCAGTGTCGGACCCGGGCAAGCCCATGAAGAGCTGACAACTGCGCAGCGTATTTTCGACGATCGCCTGCCTGAATTTGCTCGCTTCCAGCGGCATGCCAGAAAGCTATCTGCCAGCCAGCAAATCGTCTCGCCAAAAAAGTGTGAAATCCCAGCCGAGGCTCACCGCGAAATTTGCGCTGAAATTCAACGGCGCATGGGAAACAACGATGTGTAAGCGGAAAGGCTCCGGACATATTGGGCGCGCTCGAATGCGCCCGGGTCGGGGCAATTCTTCTGGCTCATGATGCCTTTGATTTCGCCTAACGAATTGTGTTTGTGCTGCTCCAGCCAGGCCGCCGTCTCCATCTCGATCCGTTGAATGTGCTGGATACCATAACGCATGAGAGCGCTGCAGAGCATGGTGACGTCGGCGCCGGCCATGACCAGCTTGATCACGTCGTGCGCCTGATAAATGCCGCTGGTGGCAGCGAGGCTGGCGCGGATTTGGCCGAAAAGAATTCCGATCCAGCACAGCGGCAATCGCATGTCGGCTGGCGTGCTGAGGGTAAGGTTCGGCGCGACCTCCATTTTTTCCAGATCGATGTCGGGCTGGTAAAAGCGGTTGAACAAAACAAGCGCGTCCACACCGAGCGCGTCAAAAGAGGCCGCCATGTTTGCGAAGTTGCTGAAATAAGGACTGAGCTTCACCGCCAGCGGGATCTTCGTCGCGGCCCGCACGGTTCTGACGGTGTCGATGTAACTCTCCTCGATTACCCCTCCAGTGACGCTGGCTCGCGCTGATATCTTATAAATGTTCAGCTCCAACGCGTCGGCGCCAGCTTCCGTGATTTGCCGCGCGTAACTAATCCATCCTCCGAGCGTGGTGCAGTTCAAGCTCGCGATAATCGGAATCTTGACGCTCCGTTTGGCCTCCGCGATATGCTTCAAGTAAGCCTGCGGCCCCACCCGAAAACCTTCGGATGCGGCGGGATCGGTTTCGATTTCCTCTTCAAATAATGAACCGAGAACGACTGCGGCCGCGCCGGCTTGTTCCATTTGTTTAATCTGCTCAATCTCTTGGGAGAGCGGGGAAGCCGACACCACCAGCGGCGTGCGCAATTTCAATCCCAGGTAGGTGGTTGAGAGATCCATGGTGCAACTAATTCTCGCGCCAAAAATGTGTGACCCAGGAGCTGCCGTTCTGGCGTTCGACGCGCGATTGGAAACCTTCGCTGCCGAGTTTCTCGATCAACGGCGAGGGAAGAAATGGCGCAACAACCGAGAGACCTTCGCCGGGTTGAAGCGCATCGACCGCGGCGCGAATTTTCGAGAACGGCTCGACACCACTGGCGATGATCGGTCAACCACCCGCTGGCGTGCGCGATCCACCAATTCGCCAGCGGCGTTTTGCTCGCGGCTTCGGCTGGAATTTGTTCAAGTGCAAAAAGCGCGTCGATTCGAAATGAGTCGAGCGGATTCAACATCAGGAGCGACATCCAAAGATCGGGAATCTTTTGCACGAACTCCCAGCGTGCGGCAAACAGCGCGACGAGATCAAAGCCGAAAAGCAGAAGCAGCCACGCGCTTATGCCGACGATGAGCGCTTGCGCGCGATCGTGCGCGAAACATCCGGAAGCGAGACCGAGCGCGAGAAATGTGGCTGCGAGCAGTAATGTTTCCCAGTAAAGAATGGTGATGCGCTGTGGCGGCGCAGTCCCGAATGATGCCGGCAGAAAAAGCAGGACCAGCACGACGGCGAAGATCGACAGATAGGAAATAAATTTTCCGATCACGTAAGCCGCGCGCGGCACCGGTTGCGCAAACATCAATTGCCACTCGTCTCGCTCGGCCTGCGCGCTGCTCACTCCGGCGAGCAACGCAAAAAGCGAAACCAGATAGAGCGCGATCTGCATGACAAAGAAGCTGATCGCGTTTGCGTCTTCGCTAAAAAAAATCGCCGCCAACCCGCCAAGCAACGACAACGCGGCGAAAACCTGGAAATAGCGATTGATAAGCGCGGCGCGAAACTCGCGCAGCAAAACCGCGCGCACCGGCGCGGCCTCAACCAACAATGGAAAAGTGCGGTTCATTGATTGTCGATCTTGCGGTCGCGTCGTGCGTCGCGGTTTGTATTTCGTCGAAATTGTGGGGCAGATTTCTCGGGTCGAGCTCGCGCTCGATCTTTCCGTCCGCGCAAAGGAAACAGCGATGCGCGACGTTGTTCCATTCGGCGATGAGATGCGTGGTCACCAGCACGGCCTTGCCGCGTTCCGCCTCGAAGCGAAGGGTCTCTTGCAATCGTTTGCGCCATGCCGGATCGAGACTCAATCCCGGCTCATCGAGCAACAACACCGGCGCATCGGGCAAAAGCAACAGCGCCAGGCCAAGCCGTTGGCGTGTGCCGCCGGAAAGTTCTCCTGCGTACACTCGCTCAAACTCGCGCAAACCAGCTTGATCGAGCATCGCTTCGCAGCGTGACAAGGCGAGGCCGCGCAGCCGCGCATAAAACCGAATGATCTCAATGCAGGTCAAGCGCGGATGAAAATCCAGACGCTGCGGCAAATACGAAAGCGCGCGCTGCGCTTTGATCCGGTCACGAACGATGTCGAAGGAATTGATGCGCGCGGTCCCGCCGTTTGGCCTAACGAGTCCGGCGAGCACTTTCATCGTTGTCGTTTTGCCCGCTCCATTCGCGCCGACCAGAAGCGTGATCGCGCCAGCGCTCGCCAGGATCGACAGGTCGCGCAGGACCGGCTTACGACCATAATTTTTTATGAGGTGTTCGGCGGCGATCATCGCTGGGATAACATTGCTTTTGCGGCTCGTTGTGCGCGCAGCTTCCAAAACTGCCGGGTCAGCGAGGCGCGATCCTCGATCGTATTTACTCCAGGCAGCGCCGCCCGTTCATGCGCGAAGCGCAACAGTTTCAGCGCCGGGCTGTCGGAAAGGAATGCGACTGCGGGAAAGTCGCGCCGCAGAACACCGAACAAGTCCAGTTCGCGATGTGGAAAATCGTTGATGCCATCGCGATCGAGATCCAACTCGAATCCGTCGCCCCAAAAATTTCCGACGCCGTTCACTGACCAGCGTGTGCCGGAAACATCCGAGCCACCGGTTTCGACCGGATGCAGATTGCGCGCAAAGATGTTTTCGGTGAACTGATTGTCGTCCGAGTTCGAGCCGACGCGCAGGCCGATGTAATTGTGAGTCACGCGATTGGCGACAATTCTGTTGGCGTTGCACTGGTTGAATGAAAGTCCGACCGCGTTTTCGCTGATCTCATTGCTTTCGAGCGTACTTTGATCGGACGATTGAAAGATGAGTCCGTAAGCGCGATGACCGCGATTGTTCACGAATCGATTGCCGCGCACTGCCAGCTCCTTCGAAAACATGATGGCCGCGCCGGCCGCGTTTTCGCTGAACGTGTTGTTCTCGAAAACGTTTCCGTCCGAATACATGTAGTGCAGTCCGTAGCGGACATGATGGACGAGATTGTTTTCGACGCGCGAGTTGTTCGTGAAGGAAAAATAAATTCCGTCGCGCGTGTCGCTAATCTCGTTCCCGCGGATGAGATTGCCTTCGCAATTCCACTGGTGAATGCCGTTGCCGCGACGATTGGACACGAGCGTCGTGTCGCAATTTTCCGTGCTGCTCCCGATTCCTTTTTCGACCGGTTCGTCCGAACTGGCGAGAGTCGTTTTGCCTTGAATGCGGTTATTCAGAATTTGCGCGCCGGAAATTTTTCTCAGGTAAATGCCGTGCAGCGAATCGGCGATAACGCAATTGTCAATCTTAGCGCGATTGCCGGTCACGAAAACGGCGGCATCATCATCCGACAAGCGCAAGCCCGAGCCGGTGATGCACAACCCACGCACCGCCACATCGTCGGCCGCGATCGTGATTACGTTTCCAACTCCGTTGCCGCGAATCTCTGCACCGTTTTCACCAACGAGCGTGAGCGGTTTGTTGATCGCGATTGGCCCAGCGTGAACGCCAGCTTCAACGTGAATCGTTTCGTTAGGCCGCGCCGCATTGATTCGTTCCTGCACCGTGGCGGAAAAACCGTGGCCTGTCGCACAGAGCGTAACAAGCAGAACGAAAAGGGGAGCGCGGGCATGTTGCCCGCTCGATCCGGCATTTTGCCGCATCGCTTCCTGGACGTGAACCGCGCGCGCAGATGTTTCCGGCAACATGCCGGAAACTGCGGGCAGAATGCCCGCGCTCCCCAGTAAATCCGTTTTCATAACACGCGTTCCTTTCGCGAAAACCAGCCTGCCAGCACAATCAGCAAAACCGAAACGCAAAGCAGATACGCTCCGGCTTGCGGAAAACTGTGCTCGCGGAAATTCGCGATCTGTTCCACGCCAATCAGCCGCGGCGTGAACGGTCTGATGTGCATCGGGGCGTGCGGGTCGAGATTGTGACCGTAGGTGTAAAGTCGATACCAAAATGAAGCGATCGAAAAGGTGCCGAAGTAAGAATAGACGGCGAAGAGATCAACCACGTTGCTCATCTCGCCAAACACCACCGAGCGCAACGTCATCAAAATAATCAGGCCGAAGACGAACGGCATCCAGCGCATCTCCATGAAGTCCGCTTCCTGGATCGGCTTCATGCCGATGTAATGATTGAGATTGTTGATCTCGTTGAGATGCTGGCCGTTCAAGCCGCCGCCGTGGATTTTGTACGGAAAGATATAGAGATCCAGTCCGTCGGAATATTGTGGCGCTACCAAATGCATTTTCCACAACGGAAAAAAGACCGAGACCGCGATCGTGACCGCAGCGGCGAGGAGGAGCAAACGCGACCAAAGATTCAGCGGCATGTGCAGGAAGTGAAACTCGCGCCGCAGAAGAGTGGAAACTTGTTGGACCATTTTGCCCTTGGGTCGTGAAGCGGAGAAGCGAGTTCTCCGTTTCACGATGTTAGTTTATCGTTGCGCCGTCGCTCCAGTCGCTGCCGTGCTTGCCGGGCCTTCACCCTGCTTCCAGACCACGAGATAACCTTGCATTTCCTGATGCAGCGCCGAGCAGAAGTTGGTGCAGTAAAACGGAAACACGCCGGGCTTGGTCAACTTGATGTGGAACGTTTTCGTTTCGCCCGGGTCCATCACCATGTTGATGTTGTGCTCGATCAAGCCAAAGCCGTGAATCATGTCGCGGGTCTGTTCGATGTTGGTCACGTGAACAGTGAGATCATCGCCCACTTGCGCGTCGATCCGGTCCGGCGTGAATCGACTTCGGATCGCAGTCAGTTTGGCGACCACTTGATTGCC
>WNFZ01005200.1_pt1 | contig 11948 bp, 4 predicted proteins | sample 5400081 | NCBI WGS metagenome assembly WNFZ01 (sample SAMN13153365, study PRJNA577476) | soil metagenome | isolation source: 80 cm soil or saprolite under grassland replicate 1 | place: USA:California | collected 2016-06-15
TCGGAACGACGCTGACGACGACCGGATCCGTGCTGGTGGCGGGCGGGTCGACGAACGGAACGGCGGCCATCAATAGTGCGGAGCTGTGGAACGGGTCATCGTGGGCGACGACGACGGCCCTGCCGTCGGCACTCCAGAGCCATACGGCGAGCCTTCTCGGGAACGGCACGGTCCTCGTGGCGGGCGGCAACAGCGGCACGAACTCCGTGAACACCGCGCGGCTCTATGACCCGTCGTTCGCGAACAACTGCACGACCAACAGTCAATGCGCGACGGGCTTCTGCGCGAACGGGGTCTGCTGCGACACCGCGTGTACGAACACCTGCACCGCCTGCAACCTGACCGGTCTGGTCGGCACCTGCTCACCAAAGCCGAACGGGACGACGTGCACCGATTCGAACGCCTGCACGAGCGGCGATACTTGTCAGGGCGGCAGCTGCAGCAGCGGCTCCGCTGTCACCTGTCCGGGAGCCGATCAGTGTCATACGGTCGCTGCGTGTGTCCCTGCGAGCGGCTGTCCTCAGCCCGTCCAAAAGGCGGACGGCGCAGTCTGCGACGACAGCAACGCGACCACCGAAATTGACGTGTGTCGGAGCGGAGCCTGCACCGGGACAGGGGACCCGGCCGTCGTGAACAGCTTCGATGCCCTCGGGCGATGGTCGGTCGGGCAGGGGGCGACGGCCACAATCGTCGGGCTCAATGCGAACCATACGCAGGGCAGCAAGTACCTCGAGGTCGCTGGACAGAACTATATCCCCTTCAACAGCATCCGGATGGCGTCGCTGGGCAGTGTGGGCCCGCTCGTGCTGCTCGACATCCTGTTGCCGACACAGCAAGGGAATCCGAACTGGTTCGGTTCTGTACAGATGTTTGTGACCGCCCCGTCGATCGGAATCAACAATGCTTTCCTCGGCCAAGTCGAACTGTCGGGCCTCCCGCTCGCGACGTGGCAGACGCTGGCCTTCCAGCTCACGGATGATCAGGTCACCCGCCTTTCGGGGTCCTACACGGACCTGACCTTCACGATCGCCCTCAACGTGCCATCCAATGAAACAGGGCACTACCTACTCGACAACCTTCGGTTCAGCGCCGATGTCTTCCCGACTCTTCAAGGGTTAGCCAAAGACAGCGCGGGCGTGACCAAGGCGATCTTCACGTACACAACCGCCGCGACATCCATCGGCATCCCGTACGGTCCCGCGAATGCGTTGTCCGACCAGAACGGTTTCATCCGTTCGCCTCCAGAGCTACCGCCCCAGCAGTTCGTCTCGAGTTCCCATCCGGCTTTCGTCGCGAGTCTGAGTGCGACGCAGCTAACGTGGAAAGTCGGAAGTCACAGCGCGACCGCAACGCAGAGTTCGACTCAGCTTCCAACGGAGATCGGCGCCGACGGAGGCAAGAATGCGATTCTTCCAGACGGAACACGCGTTCCCCTCGATACGGTATCCCCCGCGCTCGCGAACCTGTTCGTGCCTTCAGACACCTCATATACGAGTACCGACATCGCGCGCGACTTCCAACAGCCGAATCCAATCGGACCGACATCGGCCGGCACATTGCCCGGAGCCCTTCGTGTGACGGATGATGGCGCGGCCGAATACGTCGTCCCTATCGACACACCGCCGGGGCGTAACGGAGTCGAGCCGCGCCTTTCGATTGTGTACAACTCGCGCACCGGAAACGGATTCCTCGGCCCGGGATGGGCGTTGCGGGGACTACACCGAATTTCACGATGCAAGACAACCAAGGCGTACGCCGACGAAGCCGGCAGCGACCCCGCGCCGGTCGAATTCGCGGACACAGACGCCTTGTGCTTCGAAGGCGAACCGCTGGTATCTGTCGGAGCTGGTGAGTACCGCACGAAGCGCGACATCGGCAGCAAGTTCCTGGTGACGTCGACCGATTCGCGGGGACCGCTCACATTTCAAGTTCTTCGGCGCGACGGGTTAATCGAGTCCTACGGCCAGGGCTCGGTGAGCGACAAGGAAAGAATCACTTCCGTGACCGGGTCGATTCCAGGGCAGACGACGGTCTCGACCACCGCCGTTCGAAAGGAATGGCTGTTGACGAAGGTGGCCGATCGGTTCGGAAACGTAATGACGGTTCGCTACCGCGAAGGTGTTGTCGTATCTGGCGCTGCGGGGTTCCTCAACCGTCTCGGGGGCTCCTCGACCACAGCCGAGCCAGATACGATCAGCTACACCGCCAATGAAGTCACCGGCCGCGCGGCTACGAAGACTGTCAAGTTCAACTACTCCTCCTCTCCGAAGACGCCACGTGTCGTCAAAATCGAGAGTGGTCTGCCGGTCGTCTCCGGCGACGAAATACTCACGTCTATTTCCGTAAGCGCGCCCGATCCCGTGAAGGCCGCAGTCGTCATGACATACAAGCTGGTTTATGAAACGGCTTCGATCACTGGCCGGCCTCTGTTGACGAGAGTCCAGCGGTGCGGGCGGGACGGCGTCTGCATGCAGCCGACGGTATTCACGTGGGAGCCCGGTTCGTGGGGGTTCCGACATGTGCCATCTCAGGTCAGCGACTTCCATCCATCAACGGATACGTACACGGCCTTGTTCGCATATGCAGCGGAGGCACGGTCGCGCGTGATGCTCGCCGGCGACTTCAACGGCGATGGCATCGACGATCTCGTGTATCGAACGCCCCTTCTGCCGTCTGACCCCGACTTCCAGGGACAACTTCGAAACACGGAACTAATACTTCGGCGGGGCGGCCAACCGAACGGCTTCAGTGCCGCCTCGTTCACGCAAATACCAACCGTGGCTACAGGACCCTTTGCTGACATCGGGAACATCTATCAGAAGCCAATGATATTCGACCTGGATGGAGACGGGCGAGCCGACATCATTTATCCGCAGCAACTCGATGGATTCCCGAATCCGCAATTCTTGCTCGACATCTTTCGCAACGACGGGAACGGGAGCTTCATCCGGCTGCCTACCGGCCTTTCAGGAAGCCAGTATCTGGATCCAAATTTGAACCCGGAAGCGGCTTCGCTGACAGCGGAAAGTCGGGGGCCATATTTCTTCCCCGTGGACCTAAACGGCGACGGGAGGACCGATCTGACGCGTCCTCTGGATGGTACATATTTCGGCTATCGACCGAACGTCGGCGGTCAGCTTCCGCCGTACCGACTTGTGCCCGGTCCAGCCTTTGTGAACTTCGGGGGCTTCATCCCGTGGCATCTAAGTCACGGCGCCGGCGAGGAAACAATTCGCGGTGTCCTGCCTATCGACTTCGACGGAGACGGCATAGGCGAGGTGGTCATGGGACGCTCGACGTGCAACGGCCAGGGTAGCTGTACGCCGCTCCAGACGTTCGGAGTGCACCAGACACCGAATTCGGCTCTCACTACGATGCCATTGAACTTGACCGGCATCGCGCCGAACGGGCTGGATCTCGTCACACTCTCCGCGCGAACGATTGATTTCAACGGGGATGGCCTTGCGGATGTCATCGTCAGGGATCCGGATTCGAATCCGGATCTGTTCCCTCCGGCGGCCCGGCTTTGGGGAAACCTCGGCAGGGTCTCCGTGGGAGGCGGTGCGTTTGTGCCGGTGACGGATCTCGATCCGACGATCGCCGAGGAAGGCCTTATCGTCGACCTGAACAACGACGGGATGGACGACTTCTTGGTCCCTGGTTGCTCAGCGACGTCGGCCGGACCGACCGCGAAGGCCTACATCTCGACCGGCGATGGGACGTTCACAATGGTCGATCTAGGCATCCCGTCCGGCCTCGACTTTCCCAAGAACAAGAATGCAGGCATCAGTAAGCACGTATGTCCGCATGTCTTGATGGACGTCGATGGCGATGGGCAGAAGGATCTGGTGCAACCCGAGGTTGCTGACAACGTGCTCCATATCTACTTCCGCGACGGGAAGCGGCCGGATCGGATCAAGAGCATCCTTAACGGTGTTGGTGCGGTCACCACGATTGAATATGGTCGCGGTGGGCTGGACACGCCTGGCGCGGTCGCTTGCGCATATCCGCAACTCTGCGCGGGACGGCAAGTCGAGGTCGTCTCTGGATACACCGTGTCGGAGGGACAAGTGGCTTCTGGCCAGACCGATACGACTCACTATTCGATGACCTACGGCGGCTCGGCGGCCGACGCCCTCGGGGGAGGCTGGCTTGGCTTCGCTGGGTGGTCGCGGCGCAACGATCGAACGCACGTCACGGAAACCAAGACGTTCGATTTGGCGACGACGAGCCGAATCGGAAACTGGTATCCATTTGTGGGAATGCCAACGATAGCTGGGACGGTCTATGAGCTCAGCGGATCGGGACGACGGATCACGCGGCAGCGCAAGACGACGTTCACGGCGATTCCGACGGACCCCTCCAACCTTTTCGGGCCGTATTCCGTACAGCCGCTCTCAATCGACGAACGGGAGATCGAGCAGGCTCCAGGCGAGCCGTTCGACGAGAACGGTGCGCAGCGCTGGACCATACAGAATTTCACTTACGACGAACTAGGGAACGTCAAGACACACGAGACCCTAGGCAAGGTCACGGGCACGCGCGATCTAGTCGAGTACTCCGTCTCGAACGACCGGCAGAACTGGTTGATCGGCAAGGTCGATCGCATCACCGCAACCAGCACTTCTGCCGATGGATCGAGCGATCAGCGCGTCACGGCCTTCACGTTAGACCCGGCGACCGGGGCTGTCGCGGGGAAGACCACTCAGCCGGACGATCCGATTGCGCAGCTGGTGGTCTCCTATACAAGGAACACCGACGGGCTAATCTCGTCCGTGTCCGAGGTTCCCGCGACCGGACCAGCGCGCAGTCAGAGGATCGACTACGACTCGATCGAAGGTGCCTGGCCTTCCGCGTCTACGAACGCGCTTGGTCAGGTTACGCGAACCGTGTATCACTGCGGTCTAGGACTTCAGGCTGCGTCCACCGATTCCAACGGGTTGACAACACGCTGGCAATACGACGGATTTGGCCGTCGGAGGGCCGTATTTGACCCTCGGGGCACGACCGTGCAGCAGCATTTTGCGCGGCCCGACTCGAACCGCGGCGTAACCGCATCCTGGAGCGATTCTACGCCACGAGGTGGGTCGGTCACCACTGACGAACTGGGACGGGAAGTCCTCCGGACAGAGACGGCCTTCGGCGGCATTCACGGTCGCTCTGTCAGTCGGGTGTACGATGCGATATCTGGTAAGCCACAGTTTATGTCCCGGCCATTCGGCGCGACGACTGGCGCTACGCAGGCAGATGCGGGCTGGACCTTCGCCTACGACGAGATGGGCCGGATCACGTCCGTGTCGCCGCCCGGTGAGTCGGTTCGGGCAATCGTCTACGATCGCCTAAAGGCGACCGAGTTCGTAGCTGGCGTCGAAAAGGCTTACCGGGTTGACGACGGTTTGGGGCACATCGTTCTGAGCGTCGCGATCGAGCCGACCTCGCCCGCGCCGAACCACGAGATCCAGACTCGCCTCAGCTATGGCCCGTTCGCGTTGTTGCATCAGATCTTTCAGCCCGGGGCCGCGGTGACCACCGCTCTGTATGACCACCTGGGCCGCCGCACTCGGATTTCCGATCCGGACTCCGGCACGCTGATCACACACTGGAATTCGTTCGGCGAGGTCGAGCGCGAGGAGTTACCGGGCCAGGCAGATGTGGTCTACGAACGGGACCTCATTGGACGTCCGGTTACGGTTACATCTGGTGATGGTGTGACCAGCTATCAATGGGATACGGCGGCAAACGGGATTGGTAAGGTCGAATCTGAGTCGAGCCCATTCGGGGTTACGGCCCGACGTTCATACCGTCCTGACGGCTTGCTCGCGTCGACAGCGTGGAACGTGGCCGGCGCCGACTTTGCGTTTGATTGGAGCTACGATTCTTCTGGGCGAGCCGCTGGACTCACATACCCAAGCATCGGTGGCCCTTCACGGTTCGGCGTGTCGCTCTCGTATGGCGCCGACGGACAAATCGCCTCGATATCGCCCGCTTCCGGCGGAGCCCCGTTCTGGAGCAAGAGCGCGGTTGCCGATGACGGCCACCTATTCACTGAATCGTTCGGCGATGGGCTTGGCGGCATAAGGGACACCGATCCGATTACCGGCCGTGTGGCGCACATTGCAACCGGGAGCGGAACGATCGTCCCCGATTCAGGTGGAGGCCAGACCTTCACGAATGCGGTGCAGAGCCTCAGGTACCAATACTACCCTGACGGCAACCTTTCGAGCCGGACTGACGTGCTGTTGGGGGCGACGGAGACCTTCGCCTACGACAACCTAGATCGGATCACCGATTGGACGGTCTCGTCTCTCCAATCCCACATCACTTACGGTTACGATGACACTGGCAATCTCATCTCCCGACGAGAGTCGAATTCGGCAGGCACGACGCTTGCACTATATGGCTATGGCGGTTCGGGAGCCGGCCCGCACGCACTCACATCGGGACCATCGGGCGCGACGTATGCGTACGATTCGGCTGGTCGTCAGACTGTGCGGCCCGGCCAGCCGTTGCTTGCATACACCTCGTTCGACCTGCCCACGCAGATCCAGCGCGCGAGTGGGGGCAGCGTCAACTTCGCTTACAACGCGGACGGGCGACGCGTTCGAAAGGTCAGCGCGACGAGCGACGTCATCACACTGGAGGGGCTTTACGAGCGGCGGATCGAGAACGGTACGACAACGCACGTGCTGTATTTGCCTGGTGGCGTGGGGCAAGTTGGTTGCAACTCGACCGGCGTGTGTACCGTACCGATCTTTTTTCACCAGGATAGGCTCGGAACCATCGACACTGTTACCGCGAATGGTGCTGTGCTTGGTCGGCAAAAGCGGGATCCGTTCGGCAGGGCATATAGCCCTGCGACATTTTCGGACCCAAGCGCGGCCGTGTCGTTGAGCTTTCTTGGGCAAGCCGAAGATCGAGAAACCGGGCTCGTCGACCTTCAGCATCGGCTCTACGATCCGAACCTCGGGCGATTTATCAGCCCTGATCCGTTCGTCAAGAGCCCGCTTGATGGTCAATCCTTCAATCGATTCTCGTACGCCGCAAATAACCCTCTTGCGTTTGTCGATCCGAGCGGGTTGCAGGCAGTGGATGTTGAAGACGTTCCGGCGCCGTCGACGGATGTCAGCTCCGGGCCGGGCGTGGATCAGCTCGTCGACAAAGACGCGCAGACCGGCGACGGATACACGCGAGACGGCGGAACCATCAGGTTCGACCCGATCATCATTAACGGAGATCGTCCGCCGACCAGTGATAGGGGCGACGGCAGCCGCGTGACGCAGGTCCTTGATTTAGAGGTGCCCAGCGCGGGGCCGGCCTTTGCGGGCTCGATGCTCAGTCCGACGTCCGTGCCCGATCCTACGGGCCTCGGCGCACTCGACGCGGTGAGGTTCGGCCCGGGGTCCGCCGAAATTGTCCGTGGCGTTCCCAATGTCGGGGATGTCGATAGCAGCCGGGTGCTCGCTACGATAGTCGGTCCGAGCAAGCAGCCGGGAGAGAGTGAAGAGGCCTATCGATCCCGAGTAGACCTGTGGCGACTAATGGTCGATCCCTCGCTCTCGGTCGGTGGGGTCGCTGGCATTTCCACACGCGGAGGGTTACTTGCGGCGCAAGCGGCGGGGATGGCAGCGATTCGACTCATTGGCCAGCAGGGCGAGAGGCTGGCAGGGATCGCGAAAAACGCCCAGCGGATTCCAGCCCTCATTTCGAGTGCCGCGTATCGTGTGCCGGATATGTTGGTGCCGATGAGTCGCTACATGGCTGAAGTCAAGAACGTGTCTTACCAAGCACTGACCAGCCAGATGCAGGATTTCATCGCCTACGCATCATCGCGTGGCTATACATTTGACTTGCTGGTTCGTGAGGGCACGCAGCTTTCGTCGCCACTCTTGGAAGCCGAGAGCCAAGGGTTGGTAAATATTTTAAGGATATTGCCATAAACTCATGGGCACTTCGGCATCGCAATGAAGGCAAAAGAGTTCTTTGAGCGTATGGCGAAGTTCGACCCGCGCACGAAAGACGTGCGCGGTGTCGAGCGCGAAGGACGCATATTCGTCAATCGTCGAGCAGAGGCTCCCCTTCTTGCCGAATTGGCCAAGGCGGGTGTTCCCGCCAAGACTGTGTCGGATCTCAAGAAAAAAGACTACAAGGCGATAGTGCCGCTGCTGCTCAAGTGGGTTCGAGAATGTGACAATGATGATATTCGGTCGGAGATCGTGCGACTTCTAACGGTGCCATGGGCAGCGGAGAAAGCTCTGCCGGTGTTTGTTGAGGAGTTTGGTCGTCTGAAGCATTTTGACACCGCTGTCGCCGACGCACTGGCTAACGGGATTTCCGCGTTCGCGAATGATGAAATCTTTCCGGACCTACAACAGTGGATCAATGACACGCGCATCGGTGCCGTTCGAAAACTTCTCTTGACGGGTATTCAACGAATACAGAATGCGAAGGCGGTTAACCTTCTCGTCCAGCAACTGAACGATGCGGAGACTGGCGACACCGCGTTTGGGATCCTACGGAAGATGAAGACTGAGGCCGCGCAGGACGCTGTTCGGGCATGCCTCTCGCACCCGAGTCCAAACATTAGGCGGCGGGCAAAGAAAGTGATCGCGGTGAAGGACCGGAAGTTGAAACCGCGCTGATTCTACAAGCGCGCACCGGAGGAGGTGTCCGACACGACGATGGTCATGGATCGGAGTTCACGGGCCGGCACGTTCCGATGGGAGTACACGACCGGCGAGCTCTACTGGACGCCGTTCCGGGCGGGAAAGGATACCGTTACAGTCATGGGCGGGATGACGTCCTGAAAGGATAGCGGAGTGAAGGCGGAGCGCGTCGAACATGATGTGCATTTTCTCGGCGAGCAATCGGGACCGGCTGAGATGGACTTCAGTGCCAAGTTGATCCCGGTGCTTCGTGCCGAACGAGACGTTCGCATGGCGTACCTCGCTCAGGTGCGTTACGGCAGTTCAGGTGCGACGGAAGTCGCGGTGTGTATCGCGTTGAAGACGGGACGAGAGGATCCGGGTTTGGTCGCGTCTGTTGGAATTATTTTTGCCGCGATGTTCGGACCTCAAGAACATCTTGACGTATTGTTCGTCGACAAAGACCGCGAAGAGGCGGTGCGATCCGTCTGCCGGCCGTTTTATTCGCAATAGGAGTGGTCCGCTGCGACCGCGGTGACCTACGGCAGCGGGCTATGTGGTTCCCCGGTTCTTCTCCTGGATGAGAGCCAATCCACGATCGAGGTGGTCTTCCCCGATGCCCAATTGGACGGCGGTGCGCCCTACAGCCCAATCGCGCAGTCCGACTAACGCAACCGCATCGGCACCAGTTTGCCGGGGGACAATCTGACGACCGAACCTAGCGGGCGGCGCCCGAAAAGAGGTCAGAACGCACGCGACAGCGTGAACGTGCCAAGGCCGATCGCGACACTCGGTTCTCGAGGCCGTCCCTGCCAGAGCAGCAGCCCACCACCGATGCCGGCACCGACACCCGCCGCGACCGCGATCCAACCCTGCGTCTTCGTGTCGTAGAGGTGCCTGCAAACCGTTCCTGAGGGAGCCGAACACGTTGGATCACCGTCGATGACGACCCAAGCGATGCCGGTAGCGAGGGCGGCGGCGGACACCGCCAGGAGGGAACCGCCGGCCCAGGTCTTCCCTGGCGATCGAAGGTGGGGCTCCGCATGGAGGAGAGTACCCGAGGCCGGAGGTGGGAGCGTTGCCGAGGGGGGAGCAATCACGGGCAACTCAAGCGTGACCGACAGGGCGGCGCCACCGATCACTTCGATTCGCCTCTCCACCCGGCGGCGCCCGGAAGGTGTCGCCGCAATCTGGGCGTTGCCTTCGGCGACACGAACGGCATCGCGAAGAGGTAAACGGCCCACAGACTTGCCGTTGACGGTGACGTCGGCCCCTGCTGGTCCCGTGATAATGACGCGACCCAGATGAGTCCGAATCGCAACGAGCGCGCGCTCGAGAGCTTCGCGATTGCGCGGGCTCTCGATCCAGGGCGTATCGTGGGCGGCAAGCGCAGCGACGAGGTGATCCTCGGCATCGACCCATTGGTGAAGCGCCCCTTCAGCCAGTCCGACCTGAGCGAGAGTGCGCGCCGACGGAGAGAGTGCGTGTGCCTTCTTGAAGAGCTCCAGCGCCTCCGAATTCTTACCCTGGACTCGTAGCTTCACTCCCTGTTCGACGAGGGCATCCGCTTCGTCTGGCGGAGCAGCGTTCGCAATGCCAGCGTTCAAGCAGATCGCGGCAATGATCGCTGTCGAGAGAACACGCCATCTGCCCATGGTCATCGCCAAAGGACCATTTCGACAAGACGTCATCGGATGATCGGCATCTCGTCGGCGCCGTACTGGATTGCGCTCTCGGGCGTGGGCGCGGCTCTCCTCCGTTTGTGGTGCTTGGGCGCAGGAGGAGGGGCGGTGAGCGCTTCGCCTGCAGTCCCCGGAGTTGGACCCGCGTTGGCAGGATGTGGCGAAGGCGAGCCCGTGACGGCAGGAGTTGGCGCCGCGGCTGCGGGCGCGCTCGGAGTTGGCAGCGAGCCGCTGGCTGCGCGAGTCCAGGCAGGAGGCGCGGGACGACCGTGCGCGTCTCCGCGGCCGGAGAAACGAATTGCGCCGATCGTCGCAACCACGACTGTGGCGATCGCAAGCCCGAACGCAGCGAAGATCCTGAAGCGTACGCGACGGAGAGTCGGGTTAGCCGCACTCACTGTGGACGACGGCTGTGGCGGCGCGGGCACTTCGCGCGCTTCCACCTCTCGGGTCGGCCTCATCGGAACGTCGACCGTCATCGGCGCAATCGAGGCTCCCGTCGGCTGCTCCGCGCCAGCAGGAGAGCGGTCGAGGACGGTGGCCTCCGAAGGCTCGGCACTCGAGATCTCTTGCCCCGAAACGCGCGTAGTCCGATCGTGGGCCGCGAAGTCGGGCAGCGCCACCACGTGGGTCGCCGCACCAGACGCTGAATCCTGCGGCTCGGCATCCCGAGGAAAGACACCAGAGATCGACCCGGTCGTGGGATCGAAAGGTTTCGGTTGCTGGTGGTAGTACGGCCGCCAACGCGCGCGCGCACCTTCCGATGCGAACGGTTCGAGCCTGGCGCCGAGCTCGTGAACGCTCCCAAACCTTTTCGCCGGCGAAGGATCCATGGAGCGCAGAATCACGTCTTCGAGTGCCTCGGGGATGTCGGCCTGCACCTCGCGCGGTCTGGACAAGACGCCCTGAGGCGATCTCCCGGTGAGGCAGCGGTAGAGGAGCGCACCGATCGAATACTGGTCGCTGAGCTCGTTGGCCGGCTTGCCGAGCGCCTGCTCGGGCGACATGTACGTCGGCGTACCGACGATCAAATCGGTCTTCGTCTGTTCGGCCTCGCCGCCCGCGCGCGCGATCGGCACCTTGGCCACGCTGAAATCGAGCACCTTCGGCTGCACGCCCTGAGCGGTGCGGGCCAAGAAGATATTTGCCGGCTTGAGGTCGCGGTGGATGATCCCGACCATGTGGCACGCGTACACGCCGGCACACAGGGCGGCCATGATGTCGACTGCTTCGTGAACAGCAAGGTGCTTTCGTTCTTTGAGCAACGCGCCGAGGTCGGAGCCTTGCAGGAACTCCATGACCATGTAGGGCGTCCCGTCGTCGAGCGCGCCGACGTCGAGCACGTCAACGACGTTGACGTCCTTCACGCGAGACAACGCGTACGCCTCCTGGATGAAGAGCTTCCGCATCTTGTCAGCGTAGGGATGGTCAGCCACGCTGGCGGACAACACCTTGAGCGCGAAGGCCCGATCGCCCAAGCGGGTGTTACTGACCTTGTAGACCTCCGCCATCCCGCCAATCCCGATGCGCCGGCGGATCTCGTACTTGCCGCCCTCCCCCACGCGCGTACCCGGACCGAATCGGGACGGTTGTTCAGGCTTCACCGGCGATCGAAGCTCCATGA
>WNFZ01005202.1_pt1 | contig 11945 bp, 18 predicted proteins | sample 5400081 | NCBI WGS metagenome assembly WNFZ01 (sample SAMN13153365, study PRJNA577476) | soil metagenome | isolation source: 80 cm soil or saprolite under grassland replicate 1 | place: USA:California | collected 2016-06-15
GTCCGCGGATTTTCTGAGCGTCATGGGCGACCCTCCCCCCGCGTCTTGATCGCATGGCAGGATGCACAGAGTCCTTGCAGGTTGCTTGGGGACCAGGGCTCGCCGCCCTGCTCGAGTGCTGTGATGTGGTCGACGTCGGTTGCGATCTCGCCGCACGGGCAGAGCGGCCGGTGGAAGAGGATGTGGCGTCGGAGGATCTGCCAGCGCTTGCTGCGATAGAGGGCGTGGCCGGCGCGTCGGGTTCGCTGCTCGTTGTTGCGGGCGTGTTCGGCGCAGCGGCCACGGTAGGTGGCCGGGTTCGGGCAGTGCCGGTCGGCGCAGAGGCGGGTGGGCATCACGGGATGACGTCGAATGCGCAGCGGGAACTGCCTGCTGTGCCCGGAACGTTCTTCGGCGTCCCAGCGTCGTGGTCGTACGCCGAGCGAACGTCCACATCGGCGGCCCCGGGCTGGAGTGTGAACAGCGGCACGTACTGCTCTGTCAGCACCGTCTGTTGAACGAGCCCCGTGTCATCGGCTCGCCACACGTCGAGCTGCTGTCGGTTGACCGAGACTTCGTACCAGCGGTCCGGTGCCAAGCCGGGTGCCGTGAGTGTCCACGTCGGGGAGGTTGAGGGCGAGAATGGGTTGGGGTCGACGGTGCAAGCCGTTGGCGGGCTCGCCGCCGCCGATGTGGCGAACGTGAGGACAAGCAGGATCGTGAGCGTGGTTCGCATTCCTCGATCCTCTTCACTCGGTGGAGCCAGTCGGAGCCGCGTTCGGTGCGGGCGATGCGGCCTTCGATCTGGGTGCGTTGCTGGTCGGCTTCGATGCGTTGCCATTCGTCGAGCGTCAGCCTGCGTGGCTTCTCGCTGAGATCGGAACGAGGGCGCTTGCGTCCGGCTTTAGGGCGCATTGAGGCTAGGGACCGTCGTGTGGCAAGCGGCCCGATCTGGGGCTCGGGCGATCCGGCAACGGTTTCGCTGCGCAGAGTAGCGGATGACCAGACGGTGGGGTGTCAGCGCATGACGCGCTGTTCAAGCGCTTGGAGGCGTCGCTCGATGCATGCCTCGCTGCGTCCGCTGTGCATCGCGCGTTCGAGCTCGAACAACTGGCGGCGAATGTCGATGCGCTTGGCTTGCGCTTCGGTACGGGCGCGTCGTAGGCGCGTGGCGAATGGCCGTTGTCCACGCTCACCGGCACGCACTGCTTCTAGGGCGCGTTCGATGCGGCGGGCGCGCAGGGTGAGCTGTTCGAGTTCGCTGGCGTCGAGGGCGGCGAGTTGGTCGATGGCGCGGCGCGTGTCGGTCGTGTAGTCGCCGCTGCGACTGCCGGTGGGGGCGAGTAGACGCATCACTTTATCGTCGGTCCCAGCAGTGTCGGCTGAGTGCGCCACGACTCCCATTCGCGCGCCACGGCGCCTGAGCCGGAGAAGAGATCCACAAACTCGTCATCTGGGCTGAGTCCCGCACATTCGAACAGCCAGCGGGAGAACATGGGCGGTTTCGCTCCGATCACATGGCCCGCCGGCCGCGGCCGCCATGTAAACATCTCCGGTGATGCGACCAGGACATCCTTCACCGGGTGCGCCGGCGCGCGCCCACCGCAGAGGATCACCGGCTCCCAGGAGTGCGTCACAATCCCCTTGAATGGCGGGGCGCATGGTTTGACCCACGCGAGAATCCGCACGCCCGAGCGCGACATGTAACGTCGCCCCTTCACGCCGGGCAGTTTCGGCGGGCATAGCGGCAGGAGCTCTTGAAGTGCTTGCTCGTTCGTTGAGAGCGCCCAGCCATCCGGGTACTCATCGCGCAGCCGCGCGATCAGCTCGACGTGGTCGACCTCGCCCGCATAGTCCGGGTGGCCGCTGTAGTGCCTCTTTGCCTGGCCTGGATAGGGCGGGTCGGCGTACACGAACTTCATGCGACCTTCTCCCTCAACGCTTGACTTCGGCACGCGCCTCGTTGCGCTCGCGTTCCATGTCCGCCATCGCTTCCATCATGCGTCCTCCTCGCCGAGCACGTCGGCCATCGTCCGTGCGAGCTGCATCTCGCGGCAGCGCCCGGTCCGCTGGGCTGATGTAGCTCTGACGTGGAAGCTTAGTCATCGCGGCGCCTCCCGGAAGCCCGGGCACCGGGTGCAGATGCAGCGCGCACAGTGCGTGTCGCAGTAGAAGCCGACCGGGTAGCGCCCGACGAACCGGCCGCAGCTCCCGCATCGATCAGTGATCCATCGGCGGCGGGGCGGACACCGTCGGTGGTCCTGCTCGTCGTGGTGGGGCCTCTTATCTGTCTGCACTCGCGCTTCCATCATGCGTCCTCCTCGCCGAGCACGTCGGCCATCGTCCGAGCGGGAACTGCTGGTAGCTCTTGTCGCGCATCGCCTCGCGCAGCATCCGTGCTGCTTGGGTGAGCGTCAAAGGGGAGGCGACGCTCACGATGGCGCGTCTCCTCGTGTGTTGGTTCGCCATTCCTCGAGTAGCGCAGCGTCGGCGGTCTCCCACAGATGCAGGACGTGAGGGTGGACGTTCATCCATAGTGAGCGCGGCGGCACGCCGATGACGAACGGGACGCCGGGCCGCAGCTTGTGCGCGGCCTCGACGAGCTCGTCCCATGTCGGGATGCGGCCGGGCCCCTGCAACGAGATGTGCCAGCGCAAGGGCGACGTCTCGAGTCCGCCGCATCGCTCACGTCCGACGAGCGCGAAGAAGCCGTCGGCGGTCGAGTAGACGAGCGGCATCGTCGCCCACTCGGGCCAGCCCCCCGCGCGCAGCGAGTCGTGGGCGCGCTCCTCGCTGGCGAAGTCGCGTGCGAGTGCTCGGACGCTCACGGGTAGCGCTCCCGTTCCTTGCGTCCGCTGTGCATCGCGCGTTCGAGCTCGAACAACTCGATGCGATCGCGCGGGTCGTCTTGGGAGGCGATGATGGCGCGGATCTGGTCGGGCGTGAACGTCGTTCGGTAGACGCCGCGGCTGCGGGCTCGCTCGATCGCGAGTGTCGGGTCGCCGTGGAGAAGCGTTCGCAGCTGCGCCCATTTGAAGAAGTCTTTGACGATGGACAGGTTCTTGTTGTAGGTGCGGGGTGCTTGGCCGCCGTACTGGTGGTCGAGGAACTCTTCGACGCGGCGCGTGCCGATCGGGGGCTCGAAGTCCGTGAGCTCGAGGTCGAAGAAGTGGCGGATGAGCTTGTCGAGGCCGCTCTCGTAGTCGCGGTAGCTCGAGGCGGTGAGGCGCTTGCGTTTGGCGTGCAGGTAGGCGGCGACGTCCTGGCCGAGCGGGAACTGCTGGTAGCTCTTGTCGCGCATCGCCTCGCGCAGCATCCGTGCTGCTTGGGTGAGCGTCAAAGGGGAGGCGACGCTCACGATGGCTGATCCGCCTTCGCATACACATGCATCTCCTCGAGCAGCGCGCGATCGTTGGTCTCCCACAGGTGCAGGACATTGGGGTCCATGTTCATCCACAGCGAGCGCGGCGGGACGGCGACCACGAACATGACGCCCGGCTGGAGCTGGTGCGCCGCGTCGACGAGCTCGTCCCATGTCGGAACGCGGCCGGGTCCGCGCAACGAGATGTGCCAGCGCAGCGCCGACTTAGGTCCGCCGCATCGCTCGCTGCCCACGAGCGCGACGAACTCGTGGCCGGCCGTCACGTAAACGAGCGGCATCGGGTTCCAGTCCGGCCAGCCGGCCTTCAGGAGTTGGGCGTGAGTGTCCCTTTCGCCAGCGAAGTTGCGCGTCAGGCGTGGAATGGTCATGGGTAGCGCTCTCGTTCCTCGCCGGTGCCGCGCGGCAGGTACGGCCTCCAGGTGTTCATGTCCCCCGCGCCGTCCATGCCCCCTGCCCCTCCCCCTAAAGGGGGGGCATGGACATGGCTCTGGGACATGGGATCGGACATGCCCGGCTGAAACAGCGAATTTGGCTGTGCGGCGTGGCCCGAAAGCGAATCACCCGCCGTAGGGGCCGGGACATGGGACATGGGGATGGACATATCGGGGTCCAGATCGAATCCGCGGGGCCCTAGATCGCGTACGGGACAGTCCGGATCGGCAGCTATGGCCCTAATGTCCGCGCGGAGGGACATACTTCTGCCTTGGATTCCTGCAACACGTAGAACATGCTCGAGCTTGAGCATTCCCTGCGGTGATTCTTCGCGCAGCGCCGAGACGATGACCTCGATGATGTCGGGCTCGTCGCGCTCGAGATCGCGCTGGCGCGAGTCGAACGGTGTTGCCGGCTTGCAGCCGTCCTCGTAGGCGACCCAGCTGTGCCCGCGCCGGAACGGCGCGTTGACGATGCGCACCTTCTCGCATCGGATGATCAGCGATAGCGGCTCGTCGCGCCGCTTGCTCGAGAGGCGAATGTCGACCTTGTGCCCTTTGGCGGATGCGCCCAGGGCGCGCGTGCGCGAGTCCTCGGCGTGGCCGATGTTGTCGAGCATCAGCAGGCAGACGCGGCCCTGGCACGGCTTGACGAACAACTGGTGGAAGGCGAGCCAGTCATCGTTGTCGCGTGCGAACTTCAACTCGAGCGCGGCGCCGGCGTCTGAGACGGCGTCGAGCACGACGAGTGCGAAGTCGCCGCACACCGCCTGCCATGCGCCCGGGTAGCGCCGGATCACCGGCAGCACGTCGTCGGGGTCGGCGAACGTGACGCGCTCACGCCAGAGTCGGGCGGCGATGTCGGAGATCTCGCCTTCGCGCGCCTGGGTGATCTTGCGTGCGCGTGTCGTGAACTCGACGTGCGTGATCTCGCCGGCGAGGTAGAGCACCTGGCCGACGCGTGCGACGTCGTAGGCGATCGTCTGCGCGACCTGCGACTTGCCGGCGCCCTCGGGCCCGGCGAGCTGCGCGGTAGCGCCGGCAAGCAGGAACGGGGCGCCCGGCAGTGGCGAGAGCGGGTCGAGCGCGGCGGTCCTGATGTCGACCGGTAGCGCGCCGAGCACCGCGCGCAGGACGGCGATACCTTCCTGGCTGGGCGCTGCTGTCGGTTCGAATTCCCACAGCTTGCGTCCGGCGGCGAGGTGGTCGTGCGCGTCCTTGCCCTCGGCCGCTTCGACGATACGCACGGACGCCGCGATGCCAGCGAGCGCGCGCGCGACCTGCTCGGCATGCTTGCGGCCCGGTTCGTCACGGTCGGCGACGATGAACACGCGCGCGCCGCGCAGCGAATCGGCGTACTCGGCGCGCCACTTGCCGGCGCCGCCCGGGTTGCAGGTCGCAACGCCCCCGGCACGCTCGATCGCGTGCACGTCCTTCTCGCCTTCGACGACGAACACGTCCTCGTCGGCCGCCACGGCGGCGAGCACGCGCGGCAGCCGGTAGAGCACGCGGCGCGTGTCGCCGAGCTTGTAGAGCCAGCCGTTCGCGCCGTCGGACCGGCGTTGGACGAACTTCTTCCCGGGTCGGCGCACGACCTGGTAGAGCAGCTTGCCGTTCTCGTCGACGTAGTCGTAGGTCGCTTCGGGCGGCTCGCTATCGCGCGTCCACCAGTCGTCGTAGAGCGCGGCCATCGGCAGCCCGAGCCGGCGCATAACATCCTCACGCTCACAGCCGGCATGGCAGGTCAGCAGCGCACAGCCATCGCCCTGCGCGACGTGCAGGGATGGCTCACGGTCCTCGTGCGCCGGGCAGCGCGCGTTGCCGCGTCCGGACTCGCCCGGCCAGGCGTCGAGTTTGTCGAGCGCCGCGAGGATGCCGTCATGGGCAGCATTCACTCAGATCTCCTAGCGTGCAGTAGCACGCGCGCCGCAGCTGGAACCTCGTCCCAGATGCGACCGTCGAGCTCGCGGCCGCCGGCCTTCGGCGTCCGGCCGCCCCACTGCTTGAAGAAGAAGGCCGTGCCGCCCAATCCGCAGCGGCCGTCGCAACCCGGGCATGGGTCGTTGAGGTGCGCTGGCATCGGCTGACCGGAGCTGGCGCGCCACGACAGGTTGCGTGCGATGGAGCCGTAGCCGCGGCAGCAGTGGCAGGACTCACCCGTGGCGATCGCCGCGTCGCGTAGCTCGCGGACCCACTCGGGATCCACCGGGCGAGCACCGGGGCCAGACTCGCCGCCGACGATCAGCCAGTCGATGCCGTCGAGGTTCAGGCTCGGCCCGACGTAGCCATCCTTCCAGCGCCACGCGCGACCGTCGCGCTCGGGGTAGCCCAGCTCGTTCAGCAGTGGCCCGAGAAGCGGCTCGGCACTGATGAACCGCGTCGTCACGGGGATGTCGCGGAGGATGTCGGCGCGCTGCACGAACCGGCGGTTCTCGATCGAGACGCCGAGCCAGACGTTGTCCGGGAATGCGTACCAGCCCTCGCCGGCGCGCTCGGCTTCGAAGAAGTCGAGCACGCGCTCCGGGCGCTTGGTGAGCACAAGGAAGTCGTGCCGCTCGGCCTCGGCCATGACGTCGAGGACCTGGGCGATGAAGTCGACCGGGATCTCCTCGTGGAACAGGTCGCTCATCGAGTTGACGAACACACGCCGCGCCTTGCGCCAGCGGGCCGGCGCCTCGAGCTCGTGCTCGTGGCAGGTGACGCCGAACCCGGGCCCGGAGGCGTGGCCACCGTCGCGCTGGTACTTCGGCTGGCCCATCGCCTTCAACCGGCCGGCGTACGTCAACGCGTAGCAGTGTGCGCAGCCGGGCGACACGCGGTCGCACCCCGTGACGGGGTTCCATACGTGTGTCGCCCACTCGATCGTCGTCTCAGCCATCAGAAGTTCGGCTCGCGGCTCACGTCGCCATCGTCTCCCGATAATCGCCTGGGCGCATATCGAATGTCCACGCGACCGCCTCGTGTGCCGATCGCATCGTTGGCGGAACACGCAGAAAGTAGTCCTTGAACGAGCCGTCTGACTCCGGTGTCGAGTTGACGACTTCCACCATTACGAGCGGCTCATCACCCGACAGCTCGAGATGCCAAAGCTTCCCCCACTCACCGTCATCGTCGACGAGTTTCGCGCCAGCACACGCGAGATACCGGTCAGCGCCAAGCCGGTCGATCATGATCCGGCGAACCTCGACATTCGGCTCACCGCTGATCTGTTCAACCGTCAGCGTCCCCGGTGCCTCAACCACCCGGCGCGCGACGCGCACGCCGTGAACGGCCCACACCGCCCAGCCGTCGCGACAGAGGATCGCCGGCCCGGTGTCATTGTGCAAGCGACGGTCCTCGTCCAGCGTTTGGATGAGCGGGCGTTCACAGCACCAGATGATCCCGTCGCGTGGACGCCACCAGCCGCATGCGCTTCCTAGTGCGAGCCAAAGATCCAGATCGGCACTCGCCGCAGGGCCGTAATCGACGCCGAGTTCGTCGCGGCAGAATGCCCAATAGGCCCACCATGCCAGCGAATGCTGGCCGGCGAAGGACCACATTCGCCAACTCCAGAGAATATCGTCCAGCGAGTCGCCCAGCGAGCCGCTCAGCGAGACGCCCAGCGAGCCGCCCAGCGAGCCGTCCAGCGAGTCGCCCAGCGAGCCGCCCAGCAAGCCGCGCAGCGAGTCGCTCAGCGAGTCGCGCAGCGAGTCGCCCAGCGAGACGCTCAGCGAGTCGCGCAGCGAGACGCCCAGCGAGTCGCGCAACGAGCCGCGCAGCGAGTCGCTCAGCGAGTCGTCCAGCGAGGCGCCCAGCGAGTCGTGCAGCGAGTCGCTCAGCGAACCGAGCAGCGAGGCGCGCAGCGAGTCGCGCAACGAGGCGTCCAGCGAGCCGCGCAACGAGGCGCGCAGCGAGCCGCGCAGCGAGTCGCTCAGCGAGTCGCCCAGCAAGCCGCGCAGCGAGCCGTGCAGCCGGTTTCGGCCGATCCAGCAGAGGAGTAGATAGGTCAGAACCATCGTTGCTGGACCGTTGCACCAGACGATCGGCGGGCAATCCGCGCCGATGCGCTTACACATCGAACGGATCGCGGCCTCAGCGGCAGGACGGTCAGCGGGCCGGGTATCCATCCCGACCCGCAACCACCTGTCGCGCCACGTCTCGACTCGCTGCTGCTGCTCCGACGTAAGCCGCTCCTGCCGCTTCACGGGCGCCGGCGGACGCTCGTACGTGAGTCGAGTCACAGCCATGGCGGGTCAGTCCGCGACCACGCGGATCTCTTCGGGCGCGTACTCGCGCTGCCGACGCACGTCATACCCGTGCTCCGTCGCGGGCAGCACGATCGTGCCGTGCTCGTCGTGCATGAGCTGGGCTTCCTGCTCGACACGCAGGAAGCGGTCCTCGAGCTCGTCGACATCGGCGGGCGCGAACAGCTCCGCGTCACCGATGACGACGTGCGCGTGTCCGGTGACCTCGCCGTGCGCGAGCACCAGACGGCCGTTCTCCAACGGGACGAGCTTCGCGGTGGTGGGGATCGGCGCCTTGCGTTCGACGATGAGGATGTCGCCCTGCCGGTAGATGCGCATTAGCGCATCACCTCCTTGGTTGGTAGTTGTTGGCACTGCCACGCGAGCAGACCCACGAACTGCTCGGCCATCAACGCGCAATACCAGCCCGAGTGGTTGCGCCGGAACGCCACGATCGGCACATCAACACCGATCGCCTCGGACTCGGCCTGCTGCAGCGCAGCCCAGATGTTCAGCCGTTCCACGCGCTTGATCTGGAAGTGCGCGCCGGCGACGTTGATGCAGTCACGCTTGTCCTCGTCCTGCTGGTCGAGATTGCGCTTTGCTTCCGGCCAGTAGGGTGCCAGGTGACGCTCGATGAACTCAAGCTCGCCACGCTTCCCCTTGGCACGAGGATTGGTCACGATGCCCGCTTCCGTTCGCCCCAGCGGGCCTGCCGCCAAGCCTCGACACGATCACGGCGCGGCAGCCCGAGCCGCACGAAGTACTGCTCAAGCGCAACCGAGCACGCCTTCGCGTTCGCGTAACCGAAGCGCGCGTAGAGCAACCCGCCGAGCTGGCGCAGCGAGAAGCCACCACGGTCGTAGAGGACGTGCGCGGCGTACACCTCGGAGTCCGTCATGAAGCCGTAGCGCCCCGGCGGACAGCCCATGCGCCCGTTGCTCGATTCGGGCTCCACCTCGGCGAGTTCGGGCCAGATGTCCCACAGCAGCGCCGAGCCGTCACGCGTGACGATCTTATCGGCGACAGAGAGCGTCATGCCCTGGTAGGCGCCGTTGATGTAAGGATGGATGTAACGCGCCAGATTGGTTTCCTCCATGCCGATACGCCTGGACCACGCCTTGATCCCGCCGTGCATGTGGATGCGTCGCTCCGCCCACGCACGGAACGGCTCCAGCGGCAACTCACCGATCGGATGGCCGCGAGTGGCCTTTACGGCCATTCCGCTCCCGGCGTGTTCTCCGGCGCCGCGCCACGGTCATGCTCCATCGACCAGGTCACGAGCCGCCACAATGAGCGCCGCGAATCGCGGGCGTCCTCCAAGCGCTCACCGGCGAGCTTGAGCATGCTTGCCGCGTAGTCGCGCTCACGTGAATGCACGACGACCTCGGCGTGCGCGAGCGTCACAGCCTCGGCCACGGCCCTGCCCTCGGCGCGATGCGCCTTCAGTGCCTTGGCGAGCTCTGAACGGTAAACCGCCTCGGCGTCGGCCGCGCGCTCGGCGGCGCCCTTGAAGTCCTTCTCAGTGTCGAGCACGATCCGCGTCGCGTCGCGCAGCTTCTGCTTCGCCTCCTCGAAGGTGAGATACGAGGCGCTCACAACTCACCGCCTAGAAACAGCGACAGCGCGTGACGCTGGTGCCCGGTCAGATCGCGTAGGCGTTGCGTCGGCCAGAGATCGACCGCCCTGGGGCCGTACGTGGCCCAACGCAGGTCCCGAAGCGCATTGCGGACCCGCTGCGGACCCCAATGCGGCTGGGCCTTGAGCAGGCCGTCGATGGTCAGGCTCCCGGCGCGCGGGTCATGGATCGCGTCGGTGACGGCGAGCACGCCGGCGCGAACCTCGCGCTTGACCTGCGCTGCGTCCAGGCGAATCCGGTTCGCATTGGCGAGCGCTTCGAGCGACTGGGCGCTCACGACTTCTCTCCCAGCGCCCTGTCGAAGCGCTGCATCGTACGATGGAAGTCCAGGACCGAGCCCCACAGCTTCTTCGCCTCGTCGATGCTCTCGACGATCTCGTAGTGGCCGTCCTCGCCGATGCCGAGGATCGCGACGCGCTCAATGTCCTCGCTGCCGCATCGCGCGTCGGCGATCATGTACGCTGCCGTCTGCGCGTGCGCCTTGGAGTAGACGCGACCACTGGCCGAGGTCTTGAAGTCCCACAGCGTGGCCACGTCGATCAACGAACGGCAATGACACTTCGAGTCGCTGCACGCGCTGCGGAGGCGCGCGATCAAGTCGAGCCGCCCTGCGTACTGCAGCTCGGGGTGGCAGACGAGTCGCTCGCTGGCGATCATCTCGGGATCGTGCTCCCACAGGAAGCGCGCTGTCGCCTCGAAGAACGGCAGGTGATCCGCCGGGAACTCGGCGAACTTGACGAGGTCACCTTCGACCAAGTACTTCTCGATGAACTTGTGGATCGTGGTGCCGCGCCTGGCTGCCTGGTCGCGTCGTGCGTCGGCGTTCAGCCCTTCGCGCTTCATCCATTCTTTGAGCTGGTGGCTCGTGGGCCATGTGGCTTCGAGGATGGTGGTCACCGAAGGCATGCGTCGCCTACGTTCAGCACCGTCGGGCAGTAACCAGTACTCGCGCTTGCTCGGTGTCTGGACGAACTCGATCGTGCCGACACCGGGGACGTGGCGCTCGAGCCGGATCGCGTCCTGGATCGCCGTGGTCATGACGCCTCACGGGCCGCTGCCCATGCCTGGTCGTTTGTGTGAGCCGTGCCCTCAGAGATCTCGCCATTGCTCGCATGCACTCGCCAGCGCCAACCCATGATCTGACTATGTAATGGGCAGGGTGGGCCATCGCACCTAGGGCAGGTTGGATCCGCTTTGCCTTCGCGAATGGCGCCGACATAGATCGCGGGTCTCGCGGGCCTCACGACTCGCCTCCGAACCGCACCTTCGCGCGCTCAGCCAACTCGCGCGCCTGCGCGAGCGTAAGCTCGGACAGTTCCGTCAGACCCCACGACAGGAGCCCCATCCGGTAGAACGCCTCGGGCGCCTTGAGTACGTCGAGATACTCGCGCAGCTTGCCGAGCTCGTCTTCGGTGATCGGACGATCACCGTCGGCCGGCGCGGACGCGGGGGGTGCGTCCGGCCGGCCTTCGGCTTGCGCAGCGGGAGGACCCGCTGCGCTTTCCGCCGCCAGTACCGATACCGCGGGAGCGGAGACGACGGCATCGGACTTGGCCTCACCCCTGGGCTCGGGCAAGCGGGGACTCGGCTTTGGCGGCAGGTCTTGTGGTGGCGCCGCGCTCACAGCTTCGCGTGGGATGGCGGGGAGCAGTGAGGCTTCGATCACTTCGCCGGTCTGCGGATCGATCTCCGCGCCGAGCTCGTCGGGCGTGTAGACCGGCGCACCCGCGAAGGCGTCCGGGCAGTAGAACTTCGCGCCGTTGGAGAGCGCGCGCCACATCAGCATGTTGCGCGGGTATCGCTTGAAGTTCTGTTTGTCGGCGAGGCCGGCGCGGCGCGCATCAGCCATCGTGAACTCGGACGTGCCGACCTGCTCGCCGTTCTCGAAGAACGCGATCTCAGCGAGCTCGTCGCTGAGCTTGACGACCCGATAGTCGTAGCGTGGATGGCGCTTGATGACCGCGGCCATCAGGTTCGCGCCGAGCGTGATGCGCCCCTCGACGATGTAGACGCCGGTCATCGACGCGATCGGGGGGATGCCGAGCTCGCGGCCGGCGAGCACCTTCGTCACGGCCTGCGCCGTCTCGGTGGCGTCCTTGAAGTAGCCGGAGGCGGCGAGCGCCTTGCCCAGCTCGATCAGGTCCGCGAGTGGCGGGGTGGCTTCACTCGGCGCGGGCAGGTTCGCGAGCATGGCGACTACCGGCCCTGCGTCGCGCCCGTCAGGCGCTCCTCGTGGGGCGGCAGGCCAGCCTCGAGGGTGAGTAGTTCGTTGATCGCTGCGGCGACCGTGA
>WNFZ01014342.1_pt1 | contig 11942 bp, 10 predicted proteins | sample 5400081 | NCBI WGS metagenome assembly WNFZ01 (sample SAMN13153365, study PRJNA577476) | soil metagenome | isolation source: 80 cm soil or saprolite under grassland replicate 1 | place: USA:California | collected 2016-06-15
GCGAAACCTCCTCCAATCCGGCGATCATGCGCAGGGTCGTCGATTTGCCGCAACCGGAGGGGCCAACGAGCACCAGGAATTCCCTGTCTTCAATGGCCAGACTGACGTCGTTGACGGCGCGAATTTCTTCGCCTTTAGGGCCCTTGAAAATCTTGGAAAGGTTTTCGAGAACGATCCGCGCCATGCGTCGCTGATTATCCCGGCTCGCCGCGGGGATGTCGATAGCAGAGTCGCGAGGAAGGTCGGGCAGGGCGCGTTCAAGAATGGGGCGGGGACGGCCTCGTCCCCGCATTTTGTCGGGAGCACGGAGTTTCGCGGGGACGAGCCGTCCCCGCCGCCGTCCCCGCCCCTGATGGCTCACTTGCTTGAACGCGCCCTGGAAAATCGGGAAAGCCGGGCCTTGGCCGGCCGGGACGCCGCGGAAGCAAACTTTACGAGGTCGGCAGGTTGGCCGGGACGGGAGTCGCAGCGGCTCGATTGGTTTTCCGGCGACGCTTTTTGCGCATCTCCTCGTGATGATGTATGACCGCCGTTTCGTAGCAGTCCGGGCAGAGTCCGTGGCTAAAGCGGGCTTTGGTGCGCTGTTCGATGTAAGCTTCCACCTGGCTCCAATAACCGCCGTCGTCGCGCACCTTTTTGCATTGGGCGCAAATCGGCAGGAGGCCGTTGAGCGCTTCGACCTGGGCCAGTGCGCGTTGGAGTTGATCGATCAGTTCTTCGCGTTCCATTTCCATCTGATGCCGATAGACGGCCATTTCAATGGCCACTTTGAGCTCCCGCTCGTCGAAAGGAGTCAGGAGTAATCCGAACGGCACCGTGTCCCGGGCGCGATAGATGGTGGTGTCGCTCGAGTTGGCGCTCAAATAGATGACCGGCAACTTCAGCTTCGTCTGGATGTGCCGCGCGGCCTCGGTGCCGTTCACGACGCCGCCCAGTTCGAGGTCCACCAGCGCGACGTCCGGGCGGGCCTCGCGGGACTTGCGAATCGCATCCTCACCCGTATCGACGCGGCCGGCGACATCGTAGCCGAGGCGGCGCAACCGGCTCTCCAATTCCGCCGAAATGATCGAGTCCGCCTCGACCACCAGCACACGCGTCTTGTTCATCGGACCCTGGACGAGCAAATCCGGTTCCATTTTCCCCGCCGTACGTTGGAAATCGCCAAAGATTTGCCGGGCAGCGCCGCAGTGGCTCAAGCGTGGAACGGTTGTGCACCAATCTCTGACAGCCGGCTCCCGGGGTGACCGGTGGGACAGACCTGCAACCATGCCGTTGGGCCTTTTCGCGTAACTGTACCGTTGACGCTGGAAACCGTTTGCCCGCGATATCCACGCTTACTGTCGGGGCGGTGTATCATCACCGCAGTCTTTTAGGACACGGACCGGCGGCTGCCCGCCATCGATCGGGCGCATCTCCGTTTTTGAGCAGTCGCGGAGCGACGTATCTATTGACCCGGGTGCGGCTGTCCTCGGCCGCAGCGACTTCGGCATAATCCAGCGCGTCGAGTCGATCAAAACGATCCCCCATCGATCGTGATCGCCACTCTGCCGTTGACGCTCCCGGCAGCTTGCATCCAATATCCTCGCGGCGATGGCCGGGATTGTGTCCCGGCTGTTTGCTTCTCGTGACGGGAAAGAAATTCGGAAGCTCGACGACCTGAAATTTACATGAACCTGGACGCACTCTATTCCGAACTGACGCTCAAAACAAACGCGAAACTCGCCCTCATCGTGCTGGATGGCCTGGGCGACCTGGCCACCAAAGAACAGGGAGAACAAACGCCGCTCGAAGCCGCGAAAACTCCGAACCTCGACGCCCTGGTCACCGAAGGCGTCGCGCAAGGACGCCTGATCCCGGTGGCGCCCGGGATCACCCCGGGCAGCGGGCCCGGACACCTCGCGCTTTTCGGTTACGATCCGCTCGAACATCAGGTGGGTCGCGGGGTCATCGAGGCCCTCGGGCTGGGACTCGAACTGAAAGCGGGCGACGTCGCCGCCCGCGCGAATTTTTGCACGCTCGATCGCAAAGGCATTGTGACCGACCGCCGGGCGGGCCGGATCGAGACGGCGGTCTGCCAGGAACTGTGCGATTTGCTCTCCCGAAAAATCAGGAAAGTCGGGGATGCCGAGGTCATCATCAAAGCCGGCAAAGGCCATCGCTTCGTAGTTCTCTTCCGCGGCACAGGATTGGAAGGCCCGTTGACCGACGCCGATCCGCATCGCGAAGGCGCGCCGATTCCGAAGGTCGAGCCGGTCAACAAAAAATCGCTCAAGGCAAAGAAGGCAGCGAAGCTGGTGGTGGAGTTTTACCGGGCCGCATTGCCGGTCGTTGCGCAGAAGAAACCGGCCAATGGCTTCCTGCTCCGCGGCATCGCGCACCAGCCGGAGATTCCGCTTTTCGAAGAACGCTACCGACTGAAGCCCGCCTGTCTGGCGGTTTATCCGATGTACAAGGGTCTGGCGCAGCTCGTCGGCATGACCCGGCTGGACGGCCCCCAGACCATCGCCGCCCAGTTCGAGCGTTACCTCGCCGAATATGATCGCTACAACTTCTTTTTCATTCACTACAAATACACCGATATGCACGGCGAGGACGGCAACTTCGAGGCGAAGAAAAAAGCCATCGAAGACTTCGACGCCGCGCTGCCGATTCTGCTGAAAAAGAAGCCGGAGGTGCTGGCGATCACGGGCGATCACTCGACGCCCTGCGCCGTGAAGGGCCATTCGTGGCATCCGCAACCGGTGCTCCTGCATTCGGCGCTCTCAGGTTCCGACAAACTGGAACGATTCACCGAGACCGGCGCGAACATGGGATCGCTCGGCGTTTTCGAGGCGAAATACCTGATTCGCCTGATGCAGGCCAACGCGAAGATGTTCGACAAGTTTGGAGCATGACGCCATCTTCACGCTTCGTGAGCGAACCGGCATCGAGCCAATCTAAATTGACGCGCGAGCAGATTCTTGGAGCCCTGGAAGCTTTGAATCGGGCACTGGCGGAGCGCAACACGATGGGGGAAGTGTGTTTGTTTGGCGGCGCGGTGATGGTCCTCGCATTTAATGCGCGCCCGGCGACCAAAGACGTCGATGCCATCTTCCACCCGGCCGCCCTCGTGCGAGAGTTGGCGCGGCAGGTAGGCGAATCTGCTGGCTTGCCACTCAACTGGTTGAATGATGGCGTCAAGGGTTATGTGTCGGCACGACATGAGGTTCAGCCCGGTCCACTGCCGCAATTCGAGCATCTGCGCCTCACGATGCCGACACCTGAATACCTGCTGGCGATGAAATGCCTGGCTTCGCGTATCGGGGCAGGGGCGGGTGAATCCGACGACACTGCTGACATCGCGTTTCTGATTCGGCACCTTGAAGTAAAAACTCCTGAAGCCGTCATGGACATCGTCAGCGCCTACTATCCGCCACAGAAGATTCCGGTGAAAGCGCAGTTTCTGGTGGAAAGTTTATTTGAAGAAGGGCGTGTATGAGACCGGAAACCCTTGCAGAAGTCGCGGCGCTGACGCGGTCGGGTGAGTCCTTTGACTTCGCCCTGCGCAATTTTCTGGACGAATTTCAGGCGCAGCCTGACCCCGCGCGACTGCGCGACGAACCCTTGCGGCTGGCGGACGCCGTGGCTGAAGGCGAGAGGCACGACGCGTTTCTGGCCGCTGCGGCGGAAGCCTTGGCGAGCGAGCGCGGTTTCGACACTCCGGCATGGGCATGGGACGAAACTCGAAAGCTGCGCCGGCCGTGGTTTGCGCTACCCTGGAAAGGAGTGCGGGCGATCCTGTTGCTGGAAAGCCCGGCCGCATTTCGTTCGCGAAACCTTTTTGTCAGCGCCAACGCTCTTTCGAGGGTGTGAAGGAATCTCCATGAAAGCGGTCATCCTTGCCGCCGGCAAAGGCACGCGCATGAAGGAACTCACCAGCGAAGTTCCCAAGCCGATGCTCGAGGTCAAAGGCAAACCGATTCTCGAACACATCATCGAAGGACTGATCGCCGCCAACATCATCGAGTTTTGCCTCGTCACCGGCTGGCGCGCCGAGGTGATCGAAAACTACTTTGGCGACGGCGCCAAATGGGGCGTGAAGATACGCTGCGCGCGCCAACCCCGGCAGGACGGCACCGGCAAAGCCGCGGAACTGGCCAGGGATTTCGTCGGCGCGGACAATTTTCTGCTGACCTACGGCGACATACTGGTGAAGCCGGAGACGTATCAGCGGATGCTCCAACGTTTTGGCGAAGGCGATTTCTCCGGGCTGGTCACGGTGACCGCCGGCGAGGACGTCACCAGCGGGGGATTGAATCTGTTCGACGAACAGTTTTGTCTGAAGCGTCTGATCGAAAAGCCAACCTCGGCCCATCTCGACCAGTTGCGCGCGGAAGGTTGGCTCAAGCCCGGTCAGTCAGTCTGGTATAACGCGGGCATCTACCTGTTCCGCCCGGTGCTGTTCCAGTTCACCGCCGGACTTCAGAAGTCGCCGCGCGGCGAATACGAATTGACCGACGCCATCGGCGCCATGGCCGCCGCGGGACATCGCATCGCCGGCCTGGAAATCGTCGGGCGCTGGGTGGATGTGCGCGACCCGGACGTGCTGGCGTCACTGGTCCGAGGCCAGCTCTGAGGGGCGAAGGCAGGAGTTGACTTGGCCAGAAGCGTTCGCTATTAGAGGCAAATATTTCAGGAGAAACTTTATGCCCCCGAAGACCATTGAAAAACCGGCGGCGGACTCGAAAGTGGCCGAGGCCGCCAGGGTTTCCGCAGCGCGCCACCGCGAGCTGGACGCCGCCATTTCCACCATCACCAAAACCTACGGCGAAGGCAGCATTATGCGGCTGGGCGATGCCCGCGCCCAGACGAAAATTGATGTGATTCCGAGCGGCGCGCTGGCGCTGGACCTGGCCCTGGGCGTGGGCGGCGTGCCGCGCGGCCGCGTGATTGAAATTTTCGGGCCGGAATCGTCCGGCAAGACCACGCTCATGCTGCACGTCATCGCCAACGCGCAAAAGGCGGGCGGCCTGGCGGCGTTCATCGATGCCGAACATGCGCTCGACCCGGGCTACGCGAAGAAACTCGGCGTGAACCTGGACGATTTGCTGGTGTCACAGCCGGACAGCGGCGAGGAGGCGTTGACCATTTGCGAGACGTTGGCCCGTTCGAATGCGCTGGATGTCGTGGTGATCGATTCCGTCGCCGCGCTGGTGCCCCGGGCGGAACTCGAAGGCGAGATGGGCATGGCGACGATGGGGATGCAGGCGCGCCTCATGAGCCAGGCGCTGCGCAAGCTCACCGCCATTCTGAGCAAATCAAAGACCACGTGCATTTTCACCAACCAACTGCGGGAAAAGGTCGGCGTCATGTTCGGCAACCCGGAGACCACGCCCGGGGGCAAGGCGCTTAAATTCTACGCCAGCGTCCGCATCGACATCCGGCGCAAGGATGCCATCAAGGACGCCGCCGGCAACGCCATCGGCAATCATGTGAAGGTGAAGATCGTGAAGAACAAGGTCGCGCCGCCGTTTGCCGAGGCCGAGTTCGACATCATTTTCAATCACGGTATCAACAAGGAAGGGAGCATCCTCGATGTGGGCCTGGGAAGCGGCGTGGTGGAAAAGAAAGGCGCCTGGCTGCAGTTCAACAGCGAGCTGATTGGCCAGGGCAAAGAGGCGGCGCAAAAAACGCTGGCCGACAAGCCGAACCTGGCGAAGAAAATCGTCGAGGCAATCATGGCCAAACGCAACGCCACCCCGGCTGCGTGACAATCGACCTGGAGCCGGCGCGCGGCACAGCCGCGAACGAAGGGAAGCGAGGCCTGGAGGGGGGCGCCCACGGCTAATGGCGAGCCGTCGTTCCGCACCTGTGTTGCGGAGTGCGCCCGTCCTCAGGCACAGAAAAGCTGAAGAATGATGCGACCTTTTGATCGATCCGACGCGTCGGAGCGTGCCGAAGTCGCCGCGGCCGAGGACGGCGCCGAGGACGGCCGCACCCCGGTAAGTAGATACATCACTGCGCGACTGCTCAAAAACTGAGAAGCGCCCAATCCGCGGATTCGCTGAAAACCGGGCTTGGAAAAAGAATCGCGGATGCCATGCTGGGAAAGCGGTACGCGCCGCGATTTTGTTCAGCTTGAATATCACATGTTGCATTTTCACGCTTCCCACGCGCGGGTAAGCAGCCCGCGCATCCCCGCGCTCCGTCGAAGGCCATTGCCGATATTGCTTTTGGTGCTGTTGCCGGCCATTTCCGGTTGTGAAAAGGAGAACCCGCCGGCCGGCACATTGCCTGGGCCTGCCTCCACGGAAAGAACAGGGGCGCCCTCGTCCGCTGTCGCCGCTTTCGACCTGGCCGGCCGGCCCGTTGATCCTTTCCAGCCGCCCGATGCCAGAGCCTTTGTATTTATTTTCGTCAGCAACGACTGTCCGATTTCCAACCGTTACGCCCCGGAAATCCGCCGGGTCGCTCAGGAGTTTGCGCGGTCCGATGTCCGATTCCGGCTCGTCTATCCCGATGCGGACACGACTTCCGAAGCGATCCGTCAGCACATGAAAGAATTTCAATTGCCGCTGGAAGCATTGCGCGATCCGCAACACGGGTTGGTCCGGCTTGGCTATCCGCCCGGCCGGAAGCGCCGAAAAAACGCCGGCTTTGGCCGCTGGTTCTGGCCCTGGCCGGTCTGGCGTCCGTTGTTATTGCCGGGATAGCGTTGCGCTCCACTTCAGCGAATCGCGATGCGTCCCCAGCCTACGTCCCGCGCCCGCCGGGAACTTTGACATTCAATCGCGACGTCGCCCCGATCATCTTTCAAAACTGCGCGCCCTGCCATCGGCCGGGACAATCGGCGCCGTTCGACTTGTTGAGCTATGCCGAGGTGAAGAAGCGGACCAAACTGATCCGGGAAGTGACCGAAAGACGGTACATGCCGCCGTGGCTGCCCGAACAGGGTTACGGTGATTTCGCCGACGAGCGGCGGCTGAGCGTGGACGAGTTGGGCATGATCAACCAATGGATCGGCGAAGGCGCCGCGGAAGGCGCAGCCGCCGATTTGCCGCCGCTGCCGAAGTGGCCCGAAGGCTGGGAACTTGGCCCGCCGGATTTGATTGTCACGCTGCCTTCCACCTACACTCTCGCGCCGGACGGCAAGGATGTTTATCGGAATTTCGTGGTTCCGATTTCGATTCCGGGCCGGCGTTTTGTCCGGGCGGCTGAGTTTCATCCCGGCAACCAGAAGGTGGTGCATCACACATTTATCGAGGTCGATCCCACCCATCAGGCCAGACACTTTGTGGACAAGGCCAGCCCGCCGGGCTTCGACGGCATGCAATTGCCGGAAAGCGTTCAGATGCCCAGCGGACAAATGCTGGGCTGGCAACCGGGCAAACCTCCGTTCAAAGCGCCGGAGGGATTGGCCTGGGTGATGGAACCGAATTCGGATTTGGTGCTTCAGATGCACCTCCACCCCTCGGGCAAGCCGGAAATTGTCCAGCCCTCCGTTGGTTTCTATTTCACCGATCAACCGCCGACCAACACGCCATTCCGCATCAATCTAATGCGTTACCTGATCGACATTCCGCCCGGCGCCAGGGATTATGCGATTGAAAACCGTTACCTGCTGCCGGTGGATGCGCATCTGCTCCGGATCAATCCGCACACGCATTATCTGGGCAAGGAATTGCAGGGTTATGCCTTGCTGCCCGACGGCAGCAAAAAATGGCTCCTGCTCATCAGGAACTGGGATTTCAACTGGCAGGGCGATTACCGGTACCGGGAACCGGTCTTTCTTCCGAAAGGCACGACCCTGGTGATGCACTTCACTTATGACAACTCGGCCGACAACATTCACAATCCCAGCCAGCCGCCCAAACGCGTCAGGTTCGGCCTGCAAACCACCGACGAAATGGGCGAACTGTGGTTTCAACTCCTCGCTCGCAACGCGACGGATCGGGAACTGTTGTCCCGGGATTTTTTTGTCAAGTTCACCAAAGACGCCGTCGAGGAAAACGAATTTGTGCTGCGGTCCGATCCGAACGACGGCGCCGCCCACAAGAGATTGGGCGTGGCCTGGATTGCCCTCGGTCGAACCGCTGAAGCGCTCGATCATTTGCGCGCCGCCGTCCAGCTTTGCCCGGACGATGACGAGGCGCACACCTGCCTGGGCGGCCTTTACCTCCGGCAAAACCGGTTGAGCGAGGCGAAAACGGAATTCGAAGCGGTGTTGCGTCTTAAACCGGACGATTACCAGGCTTACGGAAGTCTCGGCGCCGTTTACCTCCAGCAGGGAAATCTCGAGCGGGCGGAGGCCTATTTTGAGAATGCCCTGCGCATCAATCCTGACGATCCCATCGCGCGCGCCAATCTCGACGCGGTCCGGAACGCGAAAGGCGCCGCGCGCCGGAGCAATTAGGTTGGCGGCGAGCCTGGCGTCGGGGCTGCGCCGGCATTGACAGACTGAGACGCTTTGACTTGAACCGTCAACGAACGACATTATGAATCAAATTCGGCAATCAACCGGCCGTTCCTACCGTTTTACCGAGTGGGTGCTCCTCTGTCTGTACAAGCTGATCAACTTCATCGTGCCATGGCACAAACTGCCCAAATGGCCCGGCGTGCTGAACCTGCTCGCTTTACGAATCGAACTGCGCGCGAAAAACCTTCACGACACCGACGGACCGCCGTCGTCGGACCGGCCCCCCGGCGAGACCTTCACGCCGGAAGACCTGTATTCCCGCCTCTCCGCGGGTTATTACAATGACCTGGGCAAGCCGCTCATGGGTTGCGCGCTCCGCCGTTTCGGGCGCAACGTGCCGCGCGCATTCACCATCGCGCCGACAGCGGAGCAGTTGCTGACGCCCAACCCGCGCGTCATCAGCGAACGGCTCCTGGCGCGCCGGGAGTTCCAGCCGGCGACAACGCTCAACCTGCTCGCGGCGGCGTGGATTCAGTTCCAGGTCCACGACTGGGTCGCTCACGAGCAGGACGAGAACCAGTTTCATGAAATTCCGCTGCCACCCGGCGATCCCTGGCCCGATCCCCGGATGCGCGTGCATCGCACCAGGCCGGACGCCGTCCTGTGCGAGATGGACAAGACAGCGCCGGCTTATCGCAACCGGAATTCGCACTGGTGGGACGGTTCCCAGATTTACGGCTCCACCACGGAAGACACGCACAAGCTGCGCACCCGGCATGAAGACGGCCATCTCGTTCTCGACGGCCACTACCTGCTCCCCATGGGACCCAACGGCATCCCCGAGTCCGGTTTCACCGACAACTGGTGGATCGGCCTCGAATTCCTGCACACCTTGTTTGCCCGCGAACACAATGCCATCTGCGACCGGCTCCGGTTGGAGAACCCGCATTGGCTGGGCGAACAGATTTTCGACACCGCGCGCCTCGTCAACACCGCGTTGATGGCGAAGATTCATACTGTGGAGTGGACGCCGGGCATCCTGGCACATCCTGCGCTGGAGATCGCGATGAACGCCAACTGGTGGGGGTTGCTGGGCGAAAAAATCACCAAAAACCTGGGACGCCTCTCGGACAGCGAAGTGATCAGCGGCATCCTGGGATCGGAGACCGACCATCATGGCGCGCCCTACTGCCTCACCGAGGAGTTTGGCGCGGTGTATCGGCTGCATTCGCTCATTCCCGACGAGGTGACATTCTACCGCGCAACGACGGGCAGGCTCATCAAACGACTCGCCTTCAAGCAAACCGCGTTCGAGAACTCGCGGAAGGTATTTGGCAACGACCTGGGCATGGCCGACGTCGGTTATTCCCTCGGACGGAACCATCCCGGCGCATTGCGCCTGCGAAATTTTCCGAATTTCCTCCGCAATCTCGTCATTCCCACGGGCGACCGGCTCGACCTCGCGGCCGTGGATATTCTGCGCGACCGCGAGCGGGGCGTGCCGCGCTACAACCAAATCCGCCGACTGCTGCACATGCCGCGCGTTCGCACCTTCGAGGAACTCAGCGATGATCCCGGCCTGGCCAGGCAGATCGCGGAAGTGTATCAAAATCGCATCGACGATGTGGATCTCCTGGTCGGCACTCTGGCGGAACCCCTGCCCAGGGGATTCGGATTCAGCGACACCATCTTCCGTATCTTCATCCTGATGGCCTCGCGCCGACTCAAGAGCGACCGGTTCTTTACCACCGACTGGCGGCCGGAAGTCTATACGCCCAGCGGGATGGAGTGGGTGAAGACGAACACAATGCGCGACGTGTTGGTGCGACATTTTCCGGAACTGCGCGCCGCATTGCGCGAATCAAAGAATGCCTTTGCGCCCTGGAACGACGTTTCCTGTCATCGATGAGGAGGAAATGGGTCCCCCGTATTCGCCGTTCGGCTGCTATTCCTTCTTGACGCTCGATCGTTCCTTGAGCCAATCAAAGTCCGTCGTTGGGGACGCTGGGAAAGTGCCCCCGACACCGCCTTTGGCCGGAGCTCGGACCGTGCCGCCGGGGCCGGTCACCATCCAACGGTGCGTTTCCGAGTGTCCGTCGGTGAAAGAAAAGCTGGTTGCGCCATTGTGATAGGAGGCGGGCAGATTGCCCCAGGTCGGCTCATCCAGCCGGTTCATGAAGAAACCGTCGTTGATCGTGTCGGGATGTTCGTCGAGAAAGAGGAAAATCTGCGTCGGATTGACCAGTTGGGCGGACTTGAAGAACTGCACGTAGGTCGGGTTGAACCGGTTGGTCAGTTCGCCGGGATCGCCTACCAGCGAATTCATGGACATGCTCCGGATGCGCGGTCCGTTTTCGGCGATGGACCTGTCGGACGGACACTTGAACACGCCGGCTGATTTTCCGGCGTAATTGCCCAGCTTCGCCTCGGTCAACAGCGCCAGGTTCGTATTGTCGTCGCTGTTGCTCCAGTCCTCGACGTTGTTCGCCCAGGTTTGGCGTTTGAGACGCGTTTCGTCGCGGCCGTGGTTGTTCACGAACCGGTCCTCCTCATCGTCCGCATAAAAGTACCAGGCTGTCGTCAATTGCCGGATATTATTCAGGCAGCCGATGCCCTGGGCTTTCGCTTTCGATTTGCTCAGCGCGGGCAGCAACAGGCCGGCGAGAATGCCGATGATGGCAATGACCACGAGCAACTCGATCAGCGTGAATCCGAATTTCTTCATGGCGGCTTCGTCTTTAACATTGAAACGAACCGGGCCGCCGCGTCAAAGCTGAATCGCGACGCGCTCTTGCTCCCGCGCTGGACAACGCGACCAGGAATGACTACAAGCAGCCTCATAAATCCCTGCCGCTGAGGCGAAGCTCCTGACGAGCCCCGAACTCCCGGAGAAATGGGCTCCAGAAGGCGCTCTCCCCGCCCGCGGTGGGCCAATGAAACCAACACTATGAAATCGACCCGAGACCTCTCCCGCCGTTCCTTCATCAAATCCACCGCCATCGCTACCGCCGCGCCCTTCCTTTTGCCCGCGCGCATCCGGTCCGCGGAAGTAAAGCCCAACGACCGCATCACGCTCGGCTTCATCGGTATGGGCACGCAGAACCGCGGCCTGCTCGGCGGCTTTCTGACCTATCCACAGGTCCAGGTGCTTGCCGTTTGTGACGTGGACACCACCCGCCGCGAGAGCGCCAGGAAGTTGGTGGAGGATTATTACACGGCCAAAAACCCCGGCGGCTTCTACAAAGGCTGCGCCACCTATCGCGACTTTCGCGAATTGATCGGCCGCAAAGACATCGACGCCGTGGTCATCGCGACGCCCGACCACTGGCACGCGTTCATTTCCATCACGGCGGCGAACGCGAAGAAAGACATCTATTGCGAGAAACCGCTCTGCCAGTCGATTCACGAATCGCAGTCGATGGTGGCGGCGGTGCGCAAAAACAACGTTGTTTTCCAGACCGGTTCCATGCAGCGGTCATCGCGCGAATTTCGCACCGCGTGTGAGTTGGTGCGCAACGGCGTTATCGGGCGGATTAAAACGGTGGAA
>WNFZ01005206.1_pt1 | contig 11938 bp, 13 predicted proteins | sample 5400081 | NCBI WGS metagenome assembly WNFZ01 (sample SAMN13153365, study PRJNA577476) | soil metagenome | isolation source: 80 cm soil or saprolite under grassland replicate 1 | place: USA:California | collected 2016-06-15
CCGGGACCCAGAACGTCTGGATTCAGGGCGTCGGCTGTGCCCCGGCGATCGCGAACTTCAGCTCCTGACAGGCGGCCCGCCAGCAGGAGATCACGAAACGGCGGGCCGTCGGGGCAGCTGACCAGCCGTCGTTCCTTGCCCGGGGGAGCCGCGGCCCGGGCGGGAACGACCGGCGCCGGTCCATGACCACGCCTGCCCGGCGAAACGCCCGGGCCCGAACCAAGCATCCGGAGGTAGGTGCATGAGGAGTTTCATCCGTTTCAACCGCCTGCTGCTCGCGGGGATCGCCGGTGCCGCGGCGGCCTTGTCGGTGACGGCCGTGGCCCAGGCCGGGCCACGGGCGCCGACGGTCCGGGGCAAGATCCAGGTTCCTGCCGGCAACAAGGTGTTCCTGGTCGGCCACGGGGCCGGCGCCCAGATCTACTCCTGAAAGGCCACCGCGGGCGGCTTCGCCTGGGGTTTCGTCGCACCCCGGGCGAATCTGTACAACGACGGCAAGCTCATCATCACCCACTTCGGCGGGCCGACGTGGCAGGCCAAGGACGGCAGCAAGGTCGTGGGCCAGGTCGAGGCCAGCATCACCGTCGATCCCACCGATTCGCTGGCTGCGGCTGTCCGCCGCGTCGACGGCCGCTGGCCCTGACGGCGACCGGCTGGCGGACACGACCTACATCCAGCGGATCGCCACCACCGGTGGCCTCGCCCGCCCGCCGCGGAATGCACCGCGGCAACGGCAGGCACCGTGGCCGAGGTCCCCTACACCGCCGACTACTACTTCTGGAAGCACACCGGTACCTGACGCGACGCCCGTGCCCGCCAGGGCCGACCCCGCCCGCCAGCCACAACCCGCAACCACAGGCGGGACTACCCGCACCCGATCGTTCGCCCACCACCGGCCCGGTAACAGCTATGACGGCTAGGCACCGCCGCTGGCGGGCGAGGGCCACCCATACCCTCGCCTGGGCTTCTCAGCTTCGAGGTCACCGACGATGGCATACCGCTTGGCTGGCCGGCAGGTTTCCGCCCAGCGGGCCGATCCGCGACGGTGCCGGCGATGAATTCCTCTTGTGACCGGCTTCAGCTGGCCGGGCGGGCCGCCGGAAGCGGTGACCACGCCGAACCGGCGCCTGCGCCCGGTCCCGGGCAGCCCCGCAGATAAGGAGAGCTCATGCGACCTGGCAGGAATCCCCGCCCAGGCAGCTCCGTACACGCCAAGAGTGCACAAGGAGAAGCAATGTGGTTTGTGACACGCAGGAGGCCGGGCCCAGTCCTGCTCGGCCTCGCGGCGGTAGCCGTGGTGGCGGCTGTGGCCGTGCCCGCGTCCGCCTTCGCCGCGATCCAGGCGTCGCCGGTGGTCGGGCACGTCTACGTCAACGACAACACCGCTGGCACCAACACGATCGGGGCGTTTGACCGCCACGCAGACGGAACGCTTACCCCCCAAGCCGGGTCTCCGTTCGCCGCCGGTGGCGCTGGGACCGGGGCGGGCTGGCATCTCAGGGCGCGCTGCAGATCTCGCCGGACGGCCGCTTCCTGATCGCCGCCGATGCCGGCAGCAGCCAGATCTCGGTGCTGCGGATCAAGCCCGACGGCTCGCTCAGGCTGGTAAGTCATGGCGTCGTCTCCTCGGGCGGCGTCCTGCCGGTCAGCGTCGCGATCCACGACGGCCTGGTGTACGTGGCCAACTCCGGTAACGGCGGCAGCAACTACACCGGCTTCCGGCTCCGTCCTAACGGCCGCCTGCAGCCCATCGCCGGCTCGACCGTTGCGCTGCCCGACGGCTCTCAGCCCGGCGACGTGCTATTCAGCGGCGATGGCGCCAAGCTGGCCGGGACACGCGTCGGCACGTCCCTGATCGACAGCTTCACCGTCGGCTCGGGCGGCCTCCTGACCGCCGCGCCGGGATCACCCTTCCCCGCGCAGGGCCTTGGCCCGTTCGGCAGCGAGTTCCGCCCGGCGAACCCCCATCAGCTGTTTGTGTCCAACGCCCACAACGCCGGCCGGCAGCGGCACCGTCTCGGCGTTCCGCGACTCCGCCAACGGGACGCTGTCGCCGATCGGATCCTCCCCGTTCGCCGACCTGCAGACGGCTCCGTGCTGGGTGGAGATCACCCATGACGGCCGGTTCCTGTTCGCCGTGAACACCGGATCGGGCACAATCTCCCGCTACTCGATCGCCCCCGGCGGCGCGCTGACGCTGCTGGGCAGCACGCCGGTCGGCGCCACCGGCGGCGTCGGCGCGGTCGATGCCCGCCTCAGCCCCGACGGCCGCACGCTATACGTCGACGAGAGTAAGGTCGGCGCCGTCGGCGCGTTCGCCGTCACCGGCGGCAACCTGACCGAACTGGCCACCTCGCCGTCGTCACCTAGCTCGTTCACCAGCGCAACCCGGAGCCGGGGCATCACGCTCCCGGCTCCGGTGGCCCGCAGCGCCCGTGGGCACCTGCCCGGCGGGAAGCGGCGCGGCGGCCTGCTCGTAACGGGACCGGACACCGGCTGCGGCGTCGCAGCGCAGTTGTTCAGCCGCGCACAATCGCCCATCACCTTCGCACGAATTCACCAAGCCCGGGATCAGCCCGCGCTCGCAGCCCGCCCGGCTCGCACACGCCGGCGCGACTGCCAGGCCGACGCCAGACCATCCCATATCCGAGTCACCAGGTGAAATCTCGGCTCACGCCCGAATACCTGCTGCGGAGGGCCCGTATCGCCTCGGCCGCAATCCGATGTACCTCGGAGAAGCTGTCGTCTGGCTCGGCTGGGCATTGTTCTACGGCAGCCTGGCTGTCTGGGCGGGGCTGGCGATCATGTGCGCCGCTTTTGCGGGGATCGCGCGGTGGGAGGAGCTGCGGCTCCTCGAACGTTTCGGCGATTACCGCGCATACCTGGCGGAAGTGGTGCGCTGGCTGCCCCACCCTCCGGGGCGCTGGCGCACCCGGGTGCCCGCTTCCGCAGCGCCGTCACCAAAGCAGGCCGACCGGGCCGGGAACTAGTGGGGCACGGTGCAGAGCATTAGGTCCTCTTCAGGTTCTCTTACCTGTCCAATCGGCTCCCGCGAGGGCAGCGCAGCTGGCAGCCTGCAGATTGCCCGGCCGGGCAGGTTCCTGGCCGAGGCCAGGTCGTCAGCGGCGCCAGGCGGCAGCCGCCTCGCGGTCGGCTCCAGCATCGCGGGCGTCGTCCTTCCCGGCCTCGTGCTAGTGCTGGCGGCAGTCGGCGGTTGCGAGCAGGACGGCTCGGGCCCGGCTAGATCGGGCAGGCCAGTATGGCAGCCCTCTGATCATTCCTCTTAACGACCACTCGAAGAGTGGCCTGGGGCCCGGAGCCCAGCCCAGCTCGGTTCGCGAACAGCGTGTTACGGCTTGATCGCGAAGTTGCGGGTCGTCCAGCTGGAGCTGGAGATGCTGCCGCCGGATGCGGCGAGCATCGAGCTGCCCCAGACTTGGCCGGTGGTCCCGGTGGCGGGGGCGGCGGGATCCGGGGTCGCTGCCGCGTAGTCGCCCCACCGGCACAGGCCCCCGGAGCTGATGCAGTCGAAGCCGGTGTCGGCGGCGCCGGAGGTGGCGACCAGTTTGAGGGCGGATACGAGGTTTGACCCGATCTTGGACGCCACCTTGATGGCGGGCAGGGTCGTGGTCGAGGACTGGACGGCGTCGATCACCATGTCCCCGCCAAACTGGCGGGTGGTGCCGTTGACCCGCCGGTCGGGGGAGATGGCCGCGTCGAAGGTGAAGCTCGATGAGCTGGTCAGCGTGCCGTGCTGGATCAGGGCGCGGGTCGCCGGGTTGATCTCATACCAGCGGACCTGGGAGCCGGCCCCGCCGAAGACCGCGTGCTGGGTCCACAGCGCCGTCACCCCGCCGTGCAGGGGGTCGACGGCCGAGACGGCCTGGGTGTTGCGGGCGTCCAGGGTGTCGAGCTTGTCGGAAGTTCCCGGCTGGGGGGCCGAGGCGGGGACCTTGAACGCGCTGACGGGAACCGAGGTCCCGGTGGCCGGGATCGTCGCCGCGCCGGTCGAGGATCTTGTCACCTTGAACACGGTCAGGAAGGTCGCACCGCCGGACGGGATGCTGGCCGGCCGGGCCACCGCCCACCCGGTCGAGCTGGTGTCGGTCTGGTTGGCCGGCACCGGGGTGAACGCGGCAGAGCCGTTGGCGTTCTTCAGCGTGCCGCTGACCCCGGCCTTAAACGTGCTCGGCGCCGGGCAGGCCGGCCCGGCCGGGGGCTTGGTCAGCCAGGCGATGTGCGACCCGGCGAAGCTGGACCCGCTGAACTCGTTGACCCCGATCAGCTGGAAGTCCTGGGTGTCGCCGAGCTTGGGATAATCGGGGAAGGTGGACCCGAAGTTCATGCTGTACCGGCACCAGCTCGACGCCGACAGGGTCGGGGTGGCGGTGGTGCTGAAGCCGACGTCGAGCAGGTTCTGGGTGCTGGACACGATGTCATCCGCCGCGTAGAAGAAGCGGTTGGTGCCCGGGTCCCAGATGACCTGCGGGTCGAACACATTGTCGGTGCACAGCGACGTTGCGCACCCGGTGAGCTGGAGCAGCGGCCCCGAGGCGGTCGGGGTGTTGCTGGTCCGGCTGTAGACGGCGGCCCTGGCGTTCACCAGCTCGACGTACCTGCTGGTGCCGATGGCGCCGGTCGAATCCGACGGCGCCACGGTAGTGTCCCGCTGCCCGGCCCAGTTCCGCAGGAAGGCCGGTGCCAGCCCGGTCGTGGCCGGCGCCGACGAGGACGGCCGCCCCTCAGCCGCGCTGGCGGCGGCCTTCTGGGCGGCATAGACGGCGGGATCGGGCACCCGCAGCGGCACCACCCCCATGGGCCGCGGTGTCACGCCGGCCGGAGCCGGGCGGTTGAGTCCCACCACCAGCGCCGTCCGGGACGCCGCCTGCGGGCGGGCACTGGCCCCGGCTGGACCCGCTGATACGAACACGGCGGAGGCGGCCAGTACCAGCGCCGCCGCGCATAGCTGGTTGTGGTGTTTCAGCATGATGGTTCCTCCCGTGAGCTGGTGACGTCCGGCCCCCCTGGAGCCGCACCGGGAACCCACTGCCCGGGACGCTACCGGAGCCCCCGCGGCATGTAAACGCGCAAACTCACACGGTTTGAGCCAGATCGCCGGATCGCACCGGTGATGGGTTAGCGACACGCGCGTTTCCTGCTGGCCTCCCGGGGGGCATTATCGGGCGGGACGCCAAGTTGCGCGCGCTTGAGGTGTTCCTCGCCAGGCTGTCCTCCGCACCGGGGGCCCCTGGTGGTCGCGGGGCGGCCGGGGCGGGAAGACGACGCTGCTGCGCGCAGCGCTGGAGCAGCCGCTGCCCTCGCTAACGAGGTCCTCCCGCACGAGATAGCACCTGCGGCAGGTGGCGACGGCCAGCCTGTCGCGCTGCGGAGCGAGAGTTACCTGTTCCGAACGATGATGAGGACGTGCCACAGCCGCTGCGGGATCTCGCACCCCGGCCGCGAATGCAGGCACTGCGCGTCGGTGACCGAGGTGAGCGAGGACTGGCCGGGCCGCACAGCCCCGAAGATGGCACGGGCGGGCCGGCTGGTCGGGTAGCCGCCGCTCGCGCTGATGCGCCGCACGGCGTCGCCCGACGCCTTCGGAACATCCCAGACCAGGCCGCGGCCCGCCAGGGCGACAACGACCGACTGGCCGACGCGCAGCCGGACCGTAGCCCCATTGTCGGCCACGGTGAGCGCCCGGCGGTGTGAGAGAATCCGGCCCGCCGGCGCCGTGCCGCCGCCCGGGACAGCCGGCATGGTGACGATCACGGCAGGAGAGGCGACCGCGCCCCCCGCCGACGCGACCACCGGCCCGGGCAGGGCAGCCGGTCCCGATCTCGACGGCAGCCCCGCCGGTCCCGGCGGCAAGCCCGTCGCCGCCGAGCCGGTTCCGCAGGCAGTGACCCCGGCGGCGGCCAGGCCGATGACCATGCCCAGGGCAACTGCGCGCGCTCGCATGTTTCTTGGACGGCGGGCCCTTGCCATCGGTTCCATAACGCGCACAGCGCGGGACCCCCTTCCAGGAGTGACGCCGTGCGGTAAACAACTGGCAGGGACCATAAGCAGCATCGACGCCAGGCGGCAAACACCCGGTGCGCGTCAGCGACCAGGCGCAGCAGGTCGCGGCTGAACGCCGCCCAGGCGCGCCACAACGCCGCGAGGTCGTGCGCATCCAGCACCGCATTCTCCAGCCACTGGATCGAACCGGCGAACAGGATCCGCTTCGCAACCGAGACGCCATCGGCGCCGATGATGCCGATCCCGGCATCGTCGGCACGCGAATAGCAACCACCGCGGCCGAGCTGCCGGCAGCGCGCCGCCGCAGCTGCTGATGCTGCTGCTGCTGAGGCCCGCAGCCGACCAGGAGCGTTGCTGCGGCGTCAGCCACCGGAGCTGATCCACCGCCCCGGTGCAGGTCACGCATCACCTATGCGGTGCGCCGCGACCAGTCCTCGGCGAATAATCCCAGCGGCGGGACCGCCAGCCCGGCGTGCGCGTGGCCGAAGCCAAAAGCGGCCGATCGCCTGGCAAAGCTGTGAACGCCCAGAACTGGTGGATCTGGTCGCTGGCGCCACGACTCACCAGCCGGCTGGCCACGCGCCCCGATTCGGCAGGCGTTGAGAATGCCGATCGCACGGTCACCTGTTGTGATCGGCGCTGATCCCGGCTGCCACGCGCAGTCCCGCCGTTCGGCATGCTTATCCAGCTATCAAGCAGCGCGCTCGTGGCGCGCATATGAACTTTTGGCGTCGTCTATACGAGCTGCCCGAGGCCTGGAGTGATGTCGTCTCAGCGGCACAGATCGCTCGGGGTTTGCGTCCTGCGCATGCGGAGACCGGTCGGCGGGGGCGCCGATTGCGGCGTTGGCGGGCCAGTCGCGGGGACTGGTCTGAGGTGTGCGGGGACAGGCGTGGTCGCGGGAAATGAGGTTTGCCGGGGCGGGATCTAAGGTGCTTCGCCGGATCCGGTCTGGGGGTCCTTATCCGCAGGCTGGGAGCATCCCCAGCGACGAGGAGGACCGATGTACCACCACTACGCGATCGTTGCCGAGCTGGCTCAGCAGCACCGCCAGGATCTGCTGCGCGAGGCGCGCGCCGCGCGACTGGCCCGCGAGGCGGGCCCGTTGGACACCGAGCGGCGCGTCCGGCGCTCCCGCGTGATCACCTTCCCGTTCCGGCGGCGGCCCGCGACGGCGGTGTGATGGTTGCGGCTGTGCCGGACCGGGCCGATACTGGCCGGGTGTCCCGGCGGGTGACGTCACCAGTGCTGATCGGGAGGTCCGCGGAGGTCGAGGCGGCGACCACCGCCATTGTGTCGGCACGCGCCGGGCGGGCACGCTTCGTGCTCGTCTCGGGGGATGCCGGGATCGGCAAGACGCGCCTGGTGAGCGAGGTGTGCGGGCGGGCCCGGCAGGCAGGCATGCTGACCGCTGTCGGCGGTTGCGTGCAGACGGGTGACGCCGCGGTCGCCTACGCCCCCCTCGCGGAGGTGCTGCGTGATTTGCTGCGGCAGCTGAGGTCGGCCACTCTCACGGAGCTCATGGGGCCTGGTGCCGCCGAGATCCGCCCGCTTCTGGGCGGCGAGGTCGCGGACGGTGCGTCACGTGGCGGGAGTGCGCTGTTCGAGCACCTCCTCGGCCTGCTGGTGCGGCTCGGTGAACACCGGCCGGCGCTGGTGGTGTTCGAGGACCTGCACTGGGCCGACCCGTCCACCCGGGATCTGGTCGCGTTCCTGGCGCGGAACCTGCGCGAGGCAGCGGTGGCGATCGTGCTGACTTACCGCAGCGATGAGCTGCATCGCCGCCACCCGTTGCACGGCCTGCTCGCCGACGTGCGTCGCGACCCCGACCTGGAGGCGATCGCGCTGCCCGGGCTGGGGCGCGCGGACCTTTCCGCTCTGGTCGGCGAGATCAGCGACGAGGCGCTGCCCGCAGCGAGGGTAGACGAGCTGGCGGCACGCTCGGGCGGCAACCCGTTCTATGTGGAGGAACTCATCGCAGCAGGCCCGAGCGCCGGCCTGCCCGCCAGTCTCGCCGAGGCGATCCTGGCCCCGGGTGAGCCGGCTTGCCGAGCCGATTCCCGCCGTGCTGCACGAGGCCGCCGTCCTGGGGGTTGACATCGACGACGAGCTGCTCGCGGCCGTCTCGCACCGACCGGATGTCGAGGTGGCGGCGGCGTTGCGGGAGGCCGCGGCCGCCCAACTGCTGGTCATCGGCGAGTCCGGGTGCCGATTCCGGCATGCCCTGACCCGAGAGGCCCTCTACGACGACCTGCTCCCCGGGGAGCGCGCCAGGCTGCACCTGGCCGCCGCGCGGGCCCTGCAGCAGAAGCGGCCGGGCCTGCCCGAGCACGAGCGGTGGGCTCATCTGGCCTACCACGCCTTGGCCGCGCACGACCTGCCCGCCGCGTTCGCCGCGGCCGTGCGGGCCGGGGTCGCCGCCGAGCGGGTCAGCGCACTCGCGGCGGCCGCAACCCATTTCGAGGCCGCGCTGGACCTGTGGGACCGGGTGCCGGATCCGGCTTCGGTAGCAGGGATGGATCTCGCCGATTTGCGGGTGCACGCCGCTGAGGCGCTGAATTTTTCCGGGTCCCTCGCGCCGCGGGCTTTCGCGCTCGCCGAGGCGGCGGTGGGCGCGCTGGACGAGACTGCCACCCCTGAGCGGCGTGCGCTGCTGCTGGAGCGGCTGGGCCGTATCGCCTGGATCCAGCAGCACAGCACGCGGGCCTTCGCGAGCTACGAGCAGGCGGTGGCGCTGCTCGCCGATCGTCCGCCGTCGCCGGAGAAGGCGTTCGCGCTGGCCGCGCTCGGCCAGAGCCTGATGCTGCGGGTCCGGTACCGAAACGCCGAACGGGTGCTGCAGGACGCGATAGAGGTGGCCGCACAAGTCGGCGCCAACGCGGTCCAAGGGCACGCGTTGTGCAGCCTCGGCCCGACACTGGTGGAGCTCGGGCAGGTCGACGAGGGCTTGGCGGCACTGGAGCGCGCGGCGGTGTTGTGCCGGGAATACGGGACGACCGAGGACGTGTGCCGCACCTACGCCAACCACGTACACAGCTGCTACTGCGCCGGCCGATACGCCGACGCCTCCGAGCTGGCTGGCGAGGGCTGGCGGTATGCGATTGATGCAGGAAACCGGCACTACGGCGAGGCGATCCTCGACAACGGCATCCTCGCCTTGACGGCATCGGGGCAATGGCAGCAGGCGCAGCAGGCGTACGCGGCGATCACCGACCAGATCGCCGGCCCGAACCCGTATTTCGAGGACGGACGCATCGGCCTGCTCCTCGCCCAAGGGCACCTGGTCGAGGCGCGAATGGTGATCGCGCGCGTCCTGGAGACCACCGCCGATTCCGACGACACCCAGCATCGCGCCATAGCCTCCCTACAAGCCGGGGAGCTCGCCACCGCCGAACGCCGGTGGGATGAGGCCCGCGCGTTCTTCCGCGACGGCCTGGCAATGGCGGCGCGCGGCGAGGACGCGTTCCACACGCCGCGCGGATACGCCCAGGCGTTGCGCTGCGAAGCCGAGCGGCTCGACGCGCTACGCATCCGTCGCTCGGGGCCCGACGAGACCAGCTCGATCCGCGACCGGGCCGACCGCCTTGTCCAGGGCGCGCGGCAGGTCACCGAGAACGCGCGGGCTGGCGGGCAGGCGCTGCTGCCCGAGCCGCGGGCCTGGCTGGCCACCGCCGAGACCGAGCACCGCCGGATCTGGGCCCGCGACACGCCGCACGACTGGGCCGAGCTCGTCGCGACCTGGGACGCCCTCGGCCAGCCCTACCCCGCGGCCCGCGCCCGGTACCACCAAGCCGAGCTCCTCCTGCGACCCCCCGCAGACCGCGACCGCGCCGCCGTCGTCGCCGCCGGCGCGCTCGCCGTCGCGGAGAGGCTGGGTGCCCGGTCACTCGCCGACGCCGTGACCTCGCTGGCCAAGCGCGGCCGCCTTACCCTGCCCGATCGCGCCACCGAGCAGCCCGCGAGCGCATCGGCGGCGCTGAACCTCACCCCGCGGGAAGTGGAGGTGCTCGCCCTCCTCGTCGCCGGCCGCACCAACCGGCAGATCGCGCGAGCACTCTTCATCAGCGAGAAGACGGCCAGCGTACACGTCACCAACCTGCTCCGAAAGCTCGGGGTCACCAACCGCTACGACGCCGCCGATGTCGGCGCGCGCGCCGGCATCTCACCCTAGAACGACCTCGAACAAGAACCCCCACCCAGAAGGGAGACCGTCATGAAGCGGATGACCGTCGCCATCTTCGTGCTCGTCCTCGCTCCCGCCGTGCCCGCAGCAGCCGCACCGAACCCCAGCCCGGTCGCGCTCGCGCACACCGGCACGGCGTGTGCCAACGTGCTCGCCAAGAACCCGCAGGCAGGTCCCGGCTCGCACAGCGCACCGCCGGCCCAGGAGAACTTCTTCACCGTCGGCGCCACGTTCTGCGGCATTTCGTGACCTCGCCGCTGCCGGCAAGACCGAGCAGACCTTCCGCACACACGGGCCGGGTGCCGCTGCGCCAATGGAGACAGCCATGAGCAACGAGCAACCAACACCTGATGCGATCATGCAGCTGACGCGCGCCTATGCCGGTTCCAAGGCACTGGTCAGCGCGGTCGAGCTCGGACTGTTCACCACCCTCGCGGACGCGCCACTCACCGGTGAGGTACTGAGGGCCAAGCTGGGGCTGCAGCCGCGCGGTGCCACCGACTGGCTGGACGCGCTGGTCTCGCTCGGCATGCTCGAGCGGGACGGTGATCTGTATGCCAACACGGCGGCCACCGACCTGTACCTGGACCGCGCCAAGCCCACCTATGTCGGCGGGATGGTGGTGGGCATGGCCGCCGACACCAGCCACTGGGATTCGCTCACCGTCGCGCTGCGCACCGGTCGTCCGCAGATCGAGGGTGACCAGGATTATCTCGACCAGTACCGCGACCCGGCCCTGTTCACCGAGTTCATGCATCAAATGACCGGCCTGAGCATGGGCGCCGCGCAGGCGATCGCGGAGAAGTTCCCCTGGGAGCGCTACCGCACGGTCATCGACGTCGGCGCGGCCGAAGGATGCGTGCCGGTCCAGCTCGCGCTGCGCCACCCCCAGCTCACGGGTGGCGGGTTCGACCTGCCCACGGTTCGACCGGCGTTCGAGGAATATGTGGACAGGTACGGGCTCGCCGACCGGCTGCGCTTCTACCCGGGCGACTTCTTCGCCGACCCGTTGCCATCGGCAAACGTCCTTGTGATGGGCCACGTCCTGCACAACTGGAGCTTCGAGCAGAAGCTCGAGCTGCTCGGCAAGGCCTACCGCGCGCTGCCCGACGGCGGAGCGCTGATCGTCTACGAGAGCCTCATCGACGACGACCGCCGGACCAACACGTTCGGCCTGCTGTTGAGCGTCGCCATGCTGCTGGTGACCCACGACGGCTTCGGCTACACCAGCGCACAGTGCCGCTCGTGGATGTCCGACATCGGCTTCCGTGACAGCTACGTCGAGCCGCTCGCCGGACCGGACTCGATGGTCGTCGGCCTCAAATAGCGTCACCCGCGCCGTTCGGATGCGCCCAACTGGTGCCCGCAAGCCGAACCCGCTGCGGACCCGGTCGCTCGCCGGTTCGTCGACGTCAGCGCCGCTGATCACGTGGTGTCACATCCGGATCCCCCGGCGCCGGGCAGTTGCCGATCGGGTGATGGCGGGCGCACATAACAAACGCGACGCACAGCCGATGACGCCGTCGATGCTTGCGCCCTATTCGTTACGCTCGCGTTCCGCAGCGCAGCGGCCAGCCAGTCCGATCACTATCTGTCTTACGAGGTGGTGCGCGATAGCAGGATGCCTGGCGTAAGGGGATGATCTGGGCGTGTCGGTCCCTGAATGACGGACGGCCGCGCAAGATCATGAGGATGTGTCGTCACCATGGGCCCGCGCGGCCTTGTCGCATCGTA
>WNFZ01011962.1_pt1 | contig 11937 bp, 3 predicted proteins | sample 5400081 | NCBI WGS metagenome assembly WNFZ01 (sample SAMN13153365, study PRJNA577476) | soil metagenome | isolation source: 80 cm soil or saprolite under grassland replicate 1 | place: USA:California | collected 2016-06-15
CCTTTGGAAAAATAAGAGTTTTTCTGCCATCAATATTGCAGGGCTGGCATTGGGCATTGCTACCTGCATAATTATTATGATGTATGTGAACAATGAACTTAGTTACGACCGCTATAATGAAAAAGCAGACCGTATAGTAACGGTTTATTTCCAGGGAAATGTGCAGGGACAAAAGATGAATGAGGCTTCTGTAATGCCACCGGTTGCGCAAACGTTGAAAAAAGATTATCCTGAAGTGGAGGCTGCTACCCGGCTGCGTGATTATGGAATACCAAAGGTGGTAATAGGTAACAAATCTTTTAAAGAAGATGCTTTTGCATATGTTGATTCTAATTTCTTTCAGGTATTTACGCTACCGCTGATAAAAGGTGACGCCAAAACTGCTTTGCTTGAACCGAATACAATTGTTATTACAAAAGAAGCGGCGCATAAATACTTTGGCAATGGAAATCCGGTAGGTAAAATAATCAGTTTGAAAGATGACAAAAACACTGCGTATAAAGTAACTGGGTTGATTGATAAAGTTCCGGTTAATTCAAATTTTCATTTTGATTTGTTTGCTTCTATGGCAAGTTTGCCGGAATCGAAAGAGCCTACCTGGATGAGTTCAAATTTTTTTACTTATCTGCTACTGGTTAAGGATTATGATTATAAAAAACTGGAAGCGAAATTATCGGAGGTTGTTCAAAAATATATGGCGCCCCAAATGTTGAAGGCTATAGGCATGTCGCTGGCTGATTTCAGAAAGCAGGGAAATGATATCAGCTTTCATCTTGAGCCCATCACTGCCATACATCTTGACCCTGATTTCCCCAATCATCTCAGCACGCCCGGAGATATACATACAGTTTACATTTTCGGCGCTATTGCAGCTTTTATGCTGCTGATTGCCTGTATAAATTTTATGAATCTCTCTACGGCAGGTGCCTCTAAACGTGCAAAAGAAATCGGTGTGCAAAAAGTATTAGGCGCAATAAAGTCGCAGCTTATAAAGCAATTCCTTCTTGAAGCCATTATCATTTCAGCCATTGCATTATTGATTGCGATTGGCTTAATATACCAGGCTTTGCCAGTGTTTTACCAATTAACTGGTGTGAAGCTGAACCTGTCATTTTCTGAATATCCATTGTTGCTGCCGGGTTTGCTTGTATTTGTTTTATTTACAGGTATTGTTGCCGGCAGTTATCCTGCTTTTTATCTTTCTTCTTTCAAGCCCGTAGCTGTTTTAAAAGGAAAATTTATTTCAGGTAAAAGCAGTATTAATTTAAGAAGCGGGCTGATAGTATTTCAATTTTTTATTTCTATTCTTCTTATTGTAAGTACAACGGTTGTTTTTAAACAATTGTACTTTATGAAACATACAGATGTAGGCTACAATAAAGACCAGGTGATGATTATTCAGGATACATGGATGCTTGGCAAAAACCAGAATTATTTTTATGACCAGTTGCATAAAGATCCCCGTATAGCAAGCGTAAGCATGTCAGGTTATATACCTGCAGGTCCAAGCGATAACAATAACTTTTTTGTATCTCCCATGCAAAGCCCGGATAAGCTGATAAAAACACTGCGTTACGATGTGGATGAAAACTACATTGCAACACTCGGTATTCAAATGCAGACAGGCAGAAATTTTTCCAAAGAATTTGCTACTGATTCATCCGCAGTTATCCTGAATGAAACCGCTGCCAGCGCATTTGGCTGGGGTGATAAAGCAGTGGGTCATTACATTATGCATGAAGATCACGGAAAGAAATCTACATACCAGGTTGCAGGCGTGGTGAAAGATTTCAATTTCAGGTCGCTTCATGAAGGCATTTCTCCATTGGTGATGAGGTTTGCACCAAATCCTTCTGTATTAATTGTAAAATTAAAAACGAAAGATGCATCAGCTTTAATCTCAACGCTGTCAAAGCTATGGGCGGCATCCGGCGCAGAAGATGCGATGCCTTATTCTTTTTTAGATGACCGTTTCAATAATACTTATAAAGCAGAACAAAAAGCAGGAGCCATACTCGCCATTTTTGCCGGTCTTACCATTTTCGTTGCCTGTCTTGGTTTATTTGGTCTTGCCATGTTTACAGCGCAGCAACGTACCAGGGAAATTGGTATCCGCAAAGTGCTTGGCGCCAGTGTAATGCAGGTATCCAATATGCTTTCAAAAGAGTTTTTAAAACTCGTATTCATTGCCTGTTTTATTGCCTTCCCATTGTCGTACTGGGCAATGACCAAATGGCTGCAGGATTTTGCCTACAGAACGGATATAAGCTGGTGGATATTTTTTATAGCAGGCACTTCGGCAATTATGATTGCATTGATAACAGTAAGTTTCCAGGCAATAAAAGCTGCAATTGCAAATCCTGTGAAGAGTTTAAGAACGGAATAAAGCCCCTATCCCCTAAAGGGGGACAAGGGTTTTTTGTAAAATAAATTTAGTAACTAAAAAAATTGCTCCCCTTCAGGGGGTGGGGGCTTATGTTTAAGAACTATTTCAAAATTGCATGGCGTAATCTTATTAAAAACAAGGTGTATTCTATAATCAATATTCTTGGTCTTGCCGCAGGCATGGCCGTAGCAATGCTGATAGCATTATGGATTTGGGATGAGGTTACTTTCGATAACTATCACACCAATCACAAACAACTGGCGCAGGTAATGACAACATTCTTTGATGATAAGAATGAAGCTAATACAGGCCAGGCTGTTGCCATACCGATAGGAAATGAGTTGAGAACAAAATATGCCAGCGATTTTAAAAATGTTTCAATGGCATCCTGGAATTACGGGCATGTATTGGCTGTAGGAGAAAAAAAAATCAATGGCAGCGGCATGTGGGTCGAATCAAACTTTCCTTCGATGTTCTCATTAAGAATCCTGGAAGGAAATATTAATGCACTAAACGATCCTTCGTCTGTTTTATTAAGTGCTTCCATTGCAAAAGCATTGTTTGGGAATGCAAACCCAGTTAATAAAACTGTAAAGCTTGATAATAAAGAATATTTTAAAGTAGCTGGTGTTTTTGAAGATCTTCCGCACAACACAACCTTGTATGATATGAAATTGTTGCTGCCGTGGAAGAAATATATAACTACTGAAAACTGGTTGAAAGATGCACAAACACAATGGAATAACCACTCTTTTCAGGCTTTTGTACAGGTAAATGAAAACGGAAATATTAACAAGATTTCAAATAAAGCAAAAAACGCCGCAATGGTTCATAAAAATGCAGCTACTGAAGGTAAAGAAGAATTGTTGTTGCATCCGATGGATAAATGGCGTTTATACAGCGATTTTAAAAATGGCAAAGCAACAGGTGGTCGCATTCAGTTTATATGGTTGTTCACTATTATCGGCGTGTTTGTATTACTGCTTGCATGCATCAACTTTATGAATCTTTCTACTGCACGCAGCGAAAAAAGAGCAAAAGAAGTAGGCATACGTAAAACAGTTGGCTCTTTAAAAACGCAACTGATCGGCCAGTTCTTAAGTGAGTCAGCATTGGTTGCACTCGTCTCTTTCATTTTGTCTTTACTACTCGTGATTTCATTAATGCCGATGTTTAATAAACTGGCTGATAAAAACATGCAACTGCCATGGAGTAATGGCATGTTTTGGCTGCAGGCAATAATATTCACACTTGTTACAGGATTAATTTCGGGAAGCTATCCTGCATTTTATCTTTCAAAGTTTGAACCTATAAAAGTTTTAAAAGGCACATTCCGGGTGGGCAGGTTTGCATCATTACCGCGCAAAGTTTTGGTAGTAGTGCAGTTTACTTTTTCTATCGCATTAATTATAGGTACCATCATCGTTTTCAAACAAATTCAATATGCTAAAAACAGGCCGGTAAATTATAAGAATGAAGGGTTGATCACAATAGGTATGTCAACCCCGGATCTCTATGGTCATTATGATGCAATACGAAGTGATTTACTTGCAACAGGTGTGGTAAATAATATGGCAGAATCTTCCAGTCCTACAACTAATGTATGGTCTAACCAGATCGGCTTTAACTGGCAGGGAAAGGATCCAAATACGTTGCCATCATTCGGTACAATTGCAGTAACAACAGATTTTGGCAAAACAATTGGCTGGCAAATAAAAAGGGGCCGCGATTTTTCCAAAGATTTTGCAACAGATAGTTCAGGAATGATACTGAATGAAGCTGCAGTTAAGCTCATAGGAATCAAACAGGATATTGTTGGCAAAACAATTCAGTTTAACGATAAAAATTACACGGTTGTTGGTGTGATAAAAGATATGATAATGGAATCTCCTTACAAACCGGTTACGCCGACGGTTTTTCTAAATGATGCAAACTGGGCAAATGTTATTACGGTAAGTATAAAACATGGAATACCCGTGCAGGTTGCTTTAAGTAAAATAGAAACTGTATTTAAAAAATATAATCCTGGTGCACCCTTCGATTATACTTTTAATGATGAAGACTATTCAAAAAAATTTGCGGATGAACAACGCATTGGAAACCTTGCAACGTTCTTTGCCATATTGGCCATCTTCATTTCATGTCTTGGTTTATTCGGGCTTGCATCATTTGTAGCAGAACAACGCAAAAAAGAAATTGGTGTGCGCAAAGTGTTAGGCGCATCAGTGTTTAATCTCTGGCAAATGTTGTCAAAAGAATTTGCATTGCTTGTTATTATTTCCTGTTTCATCGCTATACCGTTAGCCTGGTATTATTTATATAAATGGCTGCAGAACTATGATTATAAAACAAATATAACATGGTGGGTGTTTATTGTTTCCTGCGGCGGTGCGTTACTTATTACTTTAATTATAATTATGAATAATGAGTTATAAATAGTTTGACTTATAACTTAAAACATACAACTTCTTTTATGTTCAAAAATTATTTTAAAACCGCATGGCGCAATTTGATGAAGAACAAAACTTTTTCTTTCATCAATATCGCCGGTCTTTCTATTGGTATGGCCGCATGCTTATTGATATTGCAGTATGTAAGCTTTGAATTAAGCTACGATCAGTTTAATAAAAATATTGATGATATTTATCGCATATCGAACGATCGTTATCAAAACGGAAAACTGATACAACACGGCACCATCACCTATTCCGCCATTGGCAAAGCAATGCAGGATGATTTTCCTGAAGTAGTGAATCATGCCCGTGTAAGACCTGAAGGACCTGATATTATCATTAACCATGACAAAAAGATTGGTGAGCAAAATGGTTTAGCTGTTGACAATTCTTTTCTTGATATGTTCTCCTACACGTTAATTGCAGGTAACAAATTAAATGCACTCAGCGAACCAAATACAATAGTTATAAGTGAAACATTTGCAAGAAAAATATTTGACATCCGTGATAATAATTTCCAGCAAATCATAGGTAAGACCATTGTTCGTAATAACGATGCCCCTTATAAGATAACCGCGGTTTGTAAAGACACTCCTGAAAATTCTCATTTGAATTTTAGTTATTTAATTTCCTATGTAACGTTATACAGCGGGCAATACCCATGGACACAGGCCGACTATGATTTTACTGATTCTGATTTCTGGCATTACATACAACTAAAACATGGCACGAATTATAAAGCGCTGGAAGCAAAATTTCCTGCGTTCAGTCAGCGCCATTTCCAGGGAAATAAAATCTCCGGCAGCGATGAAAAATTTTATTTGCAGCCCTTAGCCAAAGCACACCTTTATTCCGATTTTGAATATGAAATTGGCAACACTGCAAGTGCCACAGTTGTTTGGTCAATGCTTATTATTGCATCGCTTATAATAATTATAGCATGGGTAAACTATATTAATCTTGCCACCGCAAAATCAGTAGAACGTGCAAGGGAAGTGGGTATAAGAAAAGTTTCAGGTGCAACAAGATCACAATTGGTAAAACAATTTCTTACAGAATCCCTCATCATAAATTTTGTTGCTTTAATTATTGCTTTATTATTGGTAGTACTTGTACAGCCGGTCTTTAATAATCTTATTCAGCATGCACTTTCATTATCTTATTTATTTCAAAATGGTTTGAATGGTTTTAATGTGAGCTGGTTGTTGATCGGTTTAATGATCACAGGAATTTTTGTTTCAGGATTTTATCCTGCGTTTGTACTTTCTTCTTTCAAACCTATTCTTGTTTTAAAAGGAAATATACAACATCAGCAAAAGGTATTAACCTGCGTAAAGCATTGGTGATAGGGCAGTTTGCTATAACTGTGGCACTTATTATCAGCTCATTTGTAGTACATAGTCAAATGCAATTTATAAATGATCAGAAACTGGGTTTTAATATATCGCAGGTATTAATTGTAAAGGCGCCGCAACTTACTAACTGGGATTCAACTTTTATTTCTAAGGAAAACAGTTTACAGCAGGAAATTAAGCAAATACCTCATGTGCTTGGCGTTGCTAACTCGTGGAATGTAGCAGGTGATGAATTGGGAAGAGACTTTGATTTAAGCAGAACCGGCGCTAAAGATGATGCGCATTACACAACAAGAAAAATAGGCATTAGCCCGGAGTTTATTAATGTGTATGATATAAAATTATTAGCAGGAAGAAATTTTTTGACTACAGATTATAATCCTGACTGGCATAATATACACAACATTATCCTTAATGAAAATGTTTCTAAACTGCTTGGTTTTTCGTTGCCACATGATGCTGTAGGAAAAACAATAAATGTGGAAGGAAAAAAATGGGATATTGTTGGCGTGATCGCAGATTTTCATCAGAAATCATTACGTTACCCGCTTGAGCCAATGATTCTTTTGCCATTGTATAGTACTTACAGCCCGCTTTCTGTGAAGGTAGATACAAAAGATCTTTCAAAAACAATGACAGCTATAAAAGCGAAGTACGATGCATTTTTTCCGGGCAATTTGTTTGATTATTTTTTCCTTAATGACAGGTTCAATGCGCAATACGCCAATGACGAGTTGTTTGGAAAAGTATTCGGCATTTTTTCCGGGTTCGCAATATTTATCGCTTGTCTTGGTTTGCTCGGGCTTTCATTATTCGCAACAACACAACGCACAAAAGAAATCGGTGTACGTAAAGTGCTTGGCGCCTCGGTATCAAACATTGTAATGCTGCTTTCAAAAGATTTTATCAAACTTGTTTTTATAGCCTTCATAATCGCTTCACCTGTTGCATGGTTTATTATGGATAACTGGCTGCAGGATTTTGCATATCGCATTAATATAAGCTGGTGGATATTTTTTGCAGCAGGTTTATTATCTGTTGTTATTGCAATTGCAACAATAAGTTTCCAGGCAATAAAAGCAGCAATAGCAAATCCTGTGAAGAGTTTGAGAACGGAGTAGCAGGTGTCTGACACCTGATTAAAAAGAAATTTTTATGAGCCAAACTGAAGATAAGAATTAAACTTTCGTTGCGTCGCACACTGTACTGTTGAAACTTTATTGAACTTTTAAATAACAACTATAATCATGTTCAAAGACTATTTTAAAATCGCATGGCGAAATATAACACGTCACAAAATTTATGCAGCGATCAATATACTTGGGCTTTCATTGGGTTTATGTGCTTGCATCGTTATTTATGTGCTCGTTCATTATGAATTTAGTTTCGATACTTTTCATCCCGACAAGGAACGCATTTATCGTATCATGGGAGATGTAACCGAGAATAATGGCGACAAGCTGCATTTTGCAAGACTTCCTTTTGGTGTATCGCAAAATGGACGTGCTGAATTATCGGGCATGGATGCAATTGCAGGTATCATTCCATACAATGCAAAAATTAGTGTGCCGGTTGCAGGTAGTGTTGCAAAAAATTTTGACAGCAGGATTGGTGATTCGCGCTATATAACAACTGTTCTTGTTGAACCACAGCACTTCGATATTTTCAAATATCAATGGCTTGCAGGAAATACCGCTACCGCTTTAAACATGCCATTTAAAGTTGTTCTTACAGAAAGCAAGGCGCATCAATATTTTGGTGCTGAATCACCCGACAAGATCATTGGTAAGCAATTGATTTATGATGACTCACTTTTTGTAACCGTATCCGGTATTGTAAAAGACTGGGACAAAAACACTGATTTTGGTTTTACTGATTTTATTTCTTTCAACACTTTGCAAAGCAGTTTTTTGAAGAATGGTTTTAATACCAATTCATGGGGACAAGGTGATATGTCTGTATGGACTTTTGTAAAACTATCAGACGGTACAAGACCTGCACAACTGAATAATCAAATGTCTGCATTTGTAAAAAGACATGCTGATGCCCAAACTAAATTAGCCCTTTGGCTCGAGCCTTTATCAAATATTCATTTCAATGCTGATGTAATAGAGAATCCTGTAAGAACGGCTGACAAACCTACATTATATAGTCTGACAGCAATTGCATTGTTTATCTTAATTCTTGCTATTATTAATTTTGTAAATCTTTCTACTGCACAATCAATCAGGCGTGCAAAGGAAGTAGGTATTCGTAAAGTACTTGGCAGCAGGCGCGCCAATTTAATTTTTCAATTTCTTACAGAAACATTTGCACTCACATTTTTTGCTGTTTTACTTGCTGTGATATTGGTGAATCCAACACTTGCTTTGTTTCAATCCTTCATTCCTGTCGGAGTAAGTTTTCATTTTGATTTATCAACCATTATTTTTTTAGTGCTTATTACAATAGTCACTTCTTTGCTCGCAGGTATTTATCCTGCAAAAATAATATCGGCTCATTTACCTGTATTAAGTCTTAAAGGAGTAGGCGAGCAAAGATCAGGTGAAAAATGGTTGTTACGAAAAGGATTGATCGTTTTTCAATTTACAGTGTCACTTGTTTTTATTATCGGCAGTATTGTAATTGCAAATCAACTTAAGTATGCACGCGAGAAAAATCCTGGCTTTAATGCCGATGCTATTATTAATATAGACACCCCATGGGGCGATAGTCTTTCAAAAATCAATGTGCTTGCACAAAAGATAAAACAACTATCCGGTGTGAGTGATGTTGCCTTGCAATGGGTGCCACCTATGACTGATAAGGGCAGAGGACATTCAATAAAATTTAAAAGCACGGATGTAAAAGAAACAGGTGTAGTACAGGTTGCGGGCAACGAAGATTTTATACCGCTTTATCAAATAAAATTACTTGCAGGCAGAAATCTTATGCATGCAGACAGCATGAAAGAAATTATTATTAGTGAAAGCCTGTCGCAACTTATGGGTTGTAAAAAACCGGAAGAAGCTGTAGGTAAAACATTGTATTGGAATGATAAGCCTTTCCCTGTTGTAGGTGTGGTCGCAGATTTTCATTCAAGATCTTTTCATGAGGCAATAACACCGGTATGTATTGTAGACAGACCCGACAGGGAAGGAACGCTTGCTATAAAACTTGCATCGAAAGGAAAGAACATCATTTCAGCACAAACTACACTTTCACAAATTGCAAATGCGTGGAAACAAATATATCCTGCGGCTACATTTAAATACCAGTTTTATGATGAGTCATTAGCGTTGATATACACAAAAGATCAGCAAACAGCTACACTCATGAATACAGCTATGGGCATTACTATTTTTATTTCCTGTTTGGGGCTTTTTGGGCTTGCACTTTTTACTGCGGAAAAACGAGCAAAAGAAATAAGTATCCGCAAAATATTGGGTGCGAGTGCAACGAATATTGCCACAATGTTGAGTAAAGATTTTGTAATGCTGATCATCATTGCACTTTTTATTGCATCACCAATAGCATGGTATTTTATGAATCAATGGTTGCAAGGCTTTGCTTATCGCATCAATATTAGTTGGTGGATATTTATACTGGCAGGTGTTGCGGCAATACTAATTGCGCTAATAACAGTAAGCTTCCAGGCAATAAAAGCAGCGGTGGCGAATCCAGTAGAGAGTTTGAGAACGGCGTAATGTTTGATGTTTGATGTCCGGTTTTGATATTTTAATCAGCAATCAGCCATCATTGCATCAGAGATTTTTTTTCGCAGAATCCTATGGATGAACCAACTAAGAATATGAATAGTGCCCGCCCGGCTGAACCGTTCAGTAAATAACAAAAGGAATCTAAAACTTCTTTTATGTTTAAAAATTATTTGAAAACTGCTTTCAGAAATCTTTGGAAAAACAAAGCATTCTCTTTGATCAATATCATGGGTCTTGCATTGGGACTGGCTTGCAGTCTTTTGATAATGTTGTGGGTTAATGATGAATATAATGTAGATGCATTTCATAAAAATGGTTCGCAGTTGTATAGCGTATATGAAAAGCAATATCGTGACGGGCGGGTTGATGCATTTCATGGTGGTCCGGGCATTATGGCTGATGAACTGAAACGTGTAATGCCCGAAGTGCAATATGCAACCAACTATGCATGGAACGAGTTGAGTACGTTTGAAGCAAATAATAAAATAATAAAAGAGAATGGAAATCATGCGGGGCAGGATTTCTTTAAAATGTTTACTTATCATTTGTTGGAAGGAAGTGCAATAACTGCATTGAAAACACCTTCTGATATTGCTATCTCAAAAAAGATGGCAGAAGAATTTTTTGGTTCACCTGCAGAAGCGATCGGTAAAATAATACGATACCAAAACAATAAAGATTTAAAAATAACAGCAGTGTTTGATAATGTGCCTCAAAACAGCACTGCGCAATTTGATTATATTGTTAATTGGCAACATTTTCTCGAACATAATAGTTGGGCAAAAGATTGGACCAACAATGGACCACCGTGTTACATCATGCCTCGCGAGGGAACAGATGCAAAAGCGTTCGAAAAAAAGATCATACGATTTTTGGATAACTACAATAAAGAGCAAACGCAACACTCTTATATACGTTTGGGAATCGAGCAGTATGGCGATGTTTACCTCCATTCTAATTTTGACAAACAGGGTGATATTTCTGGCGGAAGAATTCAATACGTACATCTCTTCAGCATCGTTGCCATTTTTATTTTATTGATCGCCTGCATCAACTTCATGAATCTTACAACAGCACGATCTGTAAAACGTGCAAAAGAAATTGGTGTGAGAAAAGTTGTTGGTGCCGTCCGTTTTGCATTGATAAGACAATTTATCGGGGAAGCTTTACTCATCGTTTTAATTGCAGTAATTATTTCATTGCTTCTTGTAACGCTTGTCCTGCCGCAGTTTAGCCGGCTTACCGGGAAACAAATGACTATTCCGGTCAATGATGCCCGCTTTTGGTTAAGCATTGCAGGATTATTGTTAGTAACAGGTTTTATTTCGGGAAGTTATCCCGCATTATATTTATCCTCATTCAAACCTGTTCGCGTTTTAAAAGGCTCCATGAAATTTTCAAGCAGTGCTTTGTGGTTTAGAAAAGGGCTTGTTGTTTTTCAGTTCATGCTTTCAATCATATTAATTATCGGAACTATTGTCGTAAGCAAACAGGTCAATTATATTCAAACAACCAATCTCGGTTACGACAGGGAAAACTTACTTTATATTCCTCTGGAGGGCGATCTTACACCGAAGTATGAATTATTTAAAAACCAGGTTTTACAAATGCCGGGGATAAAAGAGGTATCACGCATTACAGATGTTCCAACACAAATAGAAAATGGCACTGGCGGTGTACAGTGGATTGGTAAGAATCCAAATGCTGATATTGAATTTACACAATCTGCAGTCGGTTATGACTTTACAAAAACAATGCACCTTCAACTTGCACAGGGAAGAGATTTCTCAAAAGATTTTGCAACGGATTCAGCAGGGTATCTTATAAATGAATCAGCGTTAAAAATTATTGGTTATAAAAACCCGATTGGAAAGCCGCTTACATTCTGGCAAAAGAAAGGAGCGATCATTGGTGTGTTGAAAGATTTTCATTTCAATTCTTTGCATGAACAAATTAACCCGCTTGTTTTGCGTCTTGGCGAAAATATTGAATGGGGTGCAGCAATTGTAAGAACAGAACCGGGCAAAACAAAACAAGCACTGGCA
>WNFZ01011047.1_pt1 | contig 11928 bp, 10 predicted proteins | sample 5400081 | NCBI WGS metagenome assembly WNFZ01 (sample SAMN13153365, study PRJNA577476) | soil metagenome | isolation source: 80 cm soil or saprolite under grassland replicate 1 | place: USA:California | collected 2016-06-15
AGGCGAGGGGTGGTGGGTGCGGTGGTGGCCGGGCTCCTGGTCGGCCTGGCGTCGCTCGGCGCCTGGGTGCTTCCGGCAGTCCTCCTGACTGGGCTCGCGGCGGGGGTGGTGGGGTGGCTGGGGAGGCGAAAGCTCGGCGGGGTAACCGGCGACCTCCTCGGTGCCGCGCAGCAGGCGGGGGAGGTGATGGTGCTGCTCCTGGGAGCGGCGGCCGCGGCGAAGGGGTGGCCCTGGATGCCGTGGTGGCAATGAGCGTCCCGCTGTGGCTGGTCCGGCACGGCGCCACCGACTGGAGCGATGCCGGATGCCTCAACGGATGGACGGACGTCCCTCTCAACGAGCGGGGCAGGCTCGAGGCGAGGTCTCTGGCGGAACGGCTGGCGGGCAGGGAGTTGGCCGGGATCTGGAGCTCGGACCTCGTGAGGGCTAGGGAGACCGCTCGTCTCGCCGTGGGAGAACCCGGGCCGGACCGCAGGCTGCGCGAACTGGACTTCGGGTCGCTCGAGGGCAGGCGGTGGGAGGAGTGCCCGGCCGAGGTCCGGGATGCGCTGAGCGCCTTCGACGGGTTCTGTGCACCCGGAGGCGAGTCGGTGGGTGAGCTTCGGTCGCGGGTGTGCGAATTCGTAGGAGCGCTGCCGGACGGAGAACACCTCATCTTTACGCACGGCGGCGTGATCCGCGTCCTGCTCAGGGAGGAGGGGCGTGATCGGCAGATCCTCCCCGGCGAGCTCGTCCAGGTGCTTCGGGAGATTCGCCGGCCCGCGAGCCGGGTCCGAGAGGCCGGGGCATGAGCCGGGCCGGATCTTCGCCAGCTGCGATCGCGCTCGGGGCGGGATGGGCTGCGGATGCCCTCCTCGGGGACCCTGCCCGCTTCCACCCGGTGGCCGGGTTCGGGCACGCGGGAGAGGCGCTCGAACGCGTGGGTCGTCCTGGGAGGCCGGTCCCTCGCGCGGGAGGCCCATCGCCTCGCCGATGCCGTGGACCGTGGTGACCTTGACCGGGCCCGCGAGATCGCCCCGACCCTGGCTGGCCGGGACCCGTCCGAGCTCGATGGGCCCGAGCTGTGCAGGGCCACGGTCGAGTCGGTGGCCGAGAACACCACCGACGCGGTGGTGGCGCCCCTCCTCTGGTGCGCGGTGGCCGGGCCCGCTGGGGCCGTGGTCTACAGGGCCGCCAACACCCTGGACGCCATGGTCGGTCACCGGAACGAGCGCTATGAGCGGTTCGGCTGGGCGGCGGCCCGACTGGACGACTTACTGACCTGGCCTGCCGCCCGCCTGGCCTCGCTCCTGACCGTGGCTCTGGCACCCCTGGCCGGAGCCGATCCGCGCGGGGCCTGGAGGATCCTCCGACGAGATGGGGCCCGGCACCCGAGCCCCAACGCGGGGCGCATGGAGGCGGCCTTCGCCGGGGCACTTGGCGTCCGCCTCGGGGGAAGAAACCGCTACGGCGACCGGTCGAGGACCGGCCGGTGCTTGGGGACGGGTCGCAGCCGGATGTCGACGCGGTGCGACGGGCGGTGCGGCTCTCCCAACTCGTCGGGACTGCGGCCGCGGGCCTTTGCGTCCGGCTGGCCTGGAGGCTCCGCCGGTGAGAGGGGCGCTCCTAGTCGCGGGAACTTCCTCCGACACGGGAAAGAGCGTGGTGGTCGCCGGAGTCTGCCGGTGGCTGGCCAGGCGGGGGGTGCGGGTCGCCCCGTTCAAGGCCCAGAACATGTCGCTGAATTCCGCGGTGACGCCCGAGGGAGCCGAGATCGGCAGAGCCCAGTTCGCCCAGGCGCAGGCCGCCCGGGTCCTCCCCGAGACGGCCATGAACCCGATCCTGCTAAAGCCGTCCACAGACCGGAGCAGCCAGGTGGTCGTGATGGGCCGGCCCCTGACAAACACTGACGCCCGGGGCTACCTCGACCTCAAGAGCGAGCTCCTCCCGGTAGCCCTGGAGGCCCTCGGGTCACTTCGGAGCAGGTTCGACGTGGTGGTGTGCGAGGGGGCGGGGAGCCTCGCCGAGATCAACCTCCGGAAGGGGGACCTGGCCAACATGGGGCTCGCTCGCGCCGCCGGGCTCCCGGTGGTGGTTGTGGCGGACATCGACCGGGGCGGGGCCTTCGCCTCGCTGTTCGGCTCTTTGGCGCTCCTTGACCGTGAGGACCAGGCCCTCGTGGGCGGGTTCCTCCTCAACAAGTTCCGCGGCGACCTGAGCATCCTCCGGCCGGCGATCGATGAACTCGCCGGGCTCACCGGGCGGCCGATCCTCGGGGTCCTCCCCTGGGTCCGCGGGCTGTGGCTCGATGCCGAGGACTCTGTGGCTCTCGACGGCCCACGGATCGAGCCGAGCCCGACGCTCGGCTCCGACACCATGACGGTGGCCGTGGTCCGCCTCCCCCGGATCAGTAACTTCACCGACGCCGACGCCCTGGCCGCGGAGCCGGGGGTCGCCGTTCGGTTCACCGAGTCGCGCGCCGAGGTCATCGGGGCGGACCTCGCGGTCCTGCCCGGGACGAAAGCGACGGTGGAGGACCTTCGCTGGCTCAGGTCCCGGGGGCTGGACCAGGCCCTCCGCGCTCGCGCCGCCCGGGGCGCTCCCCTGATTGGGATCTGCGGGGGGTACCAGATGCTGGGCCGGCGGATCGTGGACAGGGTGGAGAGCGGAGTCGGTGAGGTCGCGGGTCTCGGCCTCCTCCCCGTCGAAACCGTCTTCTCCCCGGACAAGGTCCTCGGCAATCCCTCCGGCACCGCGCCTTGCTGGGGCGGGGTGGAGGTCGGCGGGTACGAGATCCGCCACGGGCGGCTGCGGCGCGTGGGCGGCGAGTCTCTGTTCACGACCGCGGAGAGGGAGGAAGGCTGCCGCATGGGGACCGTCCTCGGGACCTCCTGGCACGGAGTGTTCGAGCGCGACGCGTTCCGGAGGGCTTTCCTGTGCTGGGTGGCGGAGCTTAGGGGAGTCAGGTGGGTGCCAGGCTCCCGCCCGTTCGCGGAGGTCCGGGAGGCCCGCCTAGATCTCCTCGGGGATCTCATCGACCAAAGCGCGGACACCGATGCGTTGGTCCGCCTTGTTGAGCAGGGCCCGCCTCCGGCGCTGCCGTTCGTGGGGGCCCGAGTGGGCTCTGGAACAATTCGTGGAGGCACCGAATACTCAGCGCAACTCCCGGCTCACAGCACCATTCCCGCCGATCTTCCACTTCACGGGGATCGGATGGTCCCGCACGGCTACCTGGACTTTGCCGTCAACGTGGTCCCGGAACGTCCTCCCGGCTGGCTTCGGAAGGAGATGGACGCGGCCCTCGACCGGATCTCCTCCTACCCGGACGAGTCCGAGGCCGTACGGGCCCTGGCAGACCGCCACGGACGATCTTCCGACGAGGTGCTCCCGACGAACGGGGCAGCAGAGGCATTCTGGCTCATGGCCGCCGCCCTCCGTTCCCGGCACCCCGTCGTGGTCCACCCCACCTTTTCTGAGCCCGAGGTGGCCCTTCGGGCCTTCGGTCGGCCCGTGGAGCGCGTCTTCCGGCGGGCCGACGACTTCTCGCTCGATCCCCGAGCGATCCCGGAAGGCGCGGACCTCGTCGTCCTCGGCAATCCAAACAACCCCACGGGGACGCTCGACCCCGCAACGATCGTCGAAGCGCTTGGGCGCCCGGACCGCGTCCTCGTTGTGGACGAGGCCTACATGGAGTTCGTGCCGGGGGAGTCCGAGAGCCTGGAGGCCCGTCGCGACCTTCCCGGCCTGGTCGTCGTTCGGAGCCTTACCAAGGCCTGGTCCCTCCCCGGCATCCGTGCGGGATACCTCGTGGGTCCCACCGATCTCGTCGGAGCCATGCGGGAGATGCGACAGCCGTGGGCGGTAAACACACTGGCCTTGGCCGCCCTGACCGTCTGCGCCCAGGACGACGTTACTTCCGACAAGGTGACGGAGAGAATCGCAGGGGCCCGGGAGGCTCTGAGGGCCGCGCTTGCCGAACTGCCCGGCGTTCGGGTGTGGCCGTCCGCGGCGAACTTCCTTCTGGTTCGGGTTCCGAACGGCCCGGCCGTCCGGGATGCGCTGCTGGAACGGCGGATCGCGGTGCGAAGGGCCGACACCTTCCCTGGCCTCACACCGGATCACTTCCGAATCACCGTGCGACGGCCGGGGGAGAATCGGCTCCTGCTCGAGGCCCTCCGTGAGGTGGTCAGGTGAAGCCAGCCGTTCTCGAGGTCGACCGAGACCGGAAGATCCGTTGCCCGGTCAAGCGTTGCAACGTGGTCGACTACCTCGTCGAGCGTGACATCGCCGTTCCAGGCGTCCCAGCGTGAAGGCGAAGCCGGAGCTGGTGGTCGCGAGTGCCTTGAACCCGAGCGCGGCCAGCACCCGAGCCGAGCCTGCGTCCCACGGGTTGGGGATGACGAACGCCTCACCAGCGTGCAGCGCTCGGAACACCGGGATCAGCTCGATCGCCCAGATCCTCTCTCGCGATCACGAGCGGGGGAGCTAGGCGGATATCGATGCCTGGTGGTGCGGGAGACGAAGCGGGAAGGGCGACAGGGAGGCCCGACGTTTGGCCACGCCAACCGAGGTAGCCACGTACCGGGAAACGTGGCTCGCAATGAGCGCATCCTCAGCGGTGGCGGAGCCGACGATGGACGCTTCTCCGGCAAGTTCGGCGAGGCGCACTACGCGACGCCGAGCGAGCCGGTGGTGACGTGGCATCGCAACCAGCGATGGTCCCACCCTGATCAACTGCCGGCCGCTGGCGCTTCCTCAAGGTGGACCCTCGGCCGCCAAGCGTAGATGCCCAGTGCGAGAATCCAGGCGAATGGAATGTCTGTTAGCCACTTGCTCCAATACCGGTCCATCATCATCGCAGCTTGCACAGCCATGATGGCACCGTGGAAGAAGTTTGCCCACATGGTGAAGACCAGGAAGGAACTGTAGGCCGGGGGCCGACGTGCGGCTAGAAGGAAGAAGACCCCCCAGACTAGGTAGATGGTGAACAACATCGGAGGAACGTGACAAGGCTCGCCACCACACCGGATGCCATTCCAGATTATCCAGTTCAGCTTGCCTCCCTCCGCCAAGAGTGGCGACTCGGCCAGAAACCCGATGATGAGCGAGCCGAAGATGGCGAGCGACAGAAGGCCGTACACGCGCAGGAACGTGGCCAGCTTCGCCATCCTCTTGGCTTCATCCCGTTCTGACATCTTCACTCCCCCTCGCCTCTGTCTTCCTTCAGGACTATCCGGACCTGATGCGCCCTCTTCGTCCTCCGTTTGGTCGCCCGCCCTCGGGCGGCCAGGGGATGAGCGGCCTTCCGATCTCCCAGTGGTGCCCGAAAGGGTCCTCGATCCGGCCGAGGCGCCAGCCGTGCTCTTCGACCACGGGATACACCAGAGTGGCGCCCGCCGCCGCGGCGCGCGCCATCACGGTCTCCGGATCGTCGACGATCAGAAGCATCCGGACCGAGCCACCGCCCACCGACTGAGGGCTGAAGTTCGCGTTGCGCGGCGACTCGTCGGACACCCAGAAGGACGCGTCGCCCACAGAGAGCTGGGCGACTACGTCCGGGTTATCGTCGGTGCCGCCGACGCGATAGACCTCGATCGCCCCGAAGGCCTTCTTGTAGAACTCGATCGCCGCACGCCCGCGTCTCACCGACAGCTGCGGCATGATGCTCGCGCCACCCCGATCCTCACCTAGGCGCATCGGTTCGTCCTCACCGAGCTGGGCAGATCAGGAATCCATGACCTCATGAAACGAAGGTGGTAGCCGACGGGCGTTGGTCGGCCGCCCCAGGCGATCATGCAAGCTCGAGTTTGACGGGCGACGCCGTCGGCGCCGCCCACCTCGAGAGGCGCAGCATGACTCCTTGTCACACCCCGACGGCAGGGCTCTCGTTGCACGTCTATGTGACCTTTAGGTCGAGACGCTAGGTCGTTGCCGTTCCGTCGCTGAAGAACCGGGACGTCCATTTCTCCGGCGCGCCTAGGAGACGCCATCGCGCGACATGTATGTGTAGGAATAGAGCTTGCCCATGGGCTACCCCTCCCAGGCGATCGTCATCAGATTCTCTGGACTTCGTTGCCGTTGCCCGGCGTTCGACGAGCTCTTCGATCGCCGCACGGTGTTGGTTGGTTGGCGCAGAGCGTCGATCGCGACGTCGTCCAACTCGATGACGATCGAAGCGTAGCGATCGATGCGGGCCAAGATGGCCTCTCGGGGACCGAGGCGCCATTGGTCGCTCCCGTAGAAATCGGCTTCGCTTCGCTCGAGCTCCTTCAGGCCGGCATAGGCCCGCATTAGGCAGTAAGTCTCCTCGTTGTGCAGCGACGGCCCGAACGCGACCACGTCGATCCCGTGGCGGCGAAGCATCGGGACCGACTCGCCCTCCACCAGGCGATCGAACTCCTCGGCGGTTCCCGGTTTCAGCTCGTAAATGCGGATCTCGAGGACTCGTCGTGCCGCCGGAGCTTCGGCCACCCTGTCCCCTACGGGTTCGCGCTGAGCGGAGCGGCCATGAAGGCCACGGCATCGCCCGTGGCCGGATCGATGGTCTGGCCCGTGATCTGGCCCGCATCGTTGATGTCGTTGGCGAACACGAGGAGGCCCGCGTAGTCGGGCGTGACGAGGGTGTTGAGGTCGGTCATCACGCCGTCCCAGAGGAAGGCGCGACAGCCACTCCCGCCGCACGAGAGCCCGACCACCTGGCCGCGTCCGTTGATGCCCAGGCCCTGGCTGATCGCGTCTCCGGGGAGCGTGCCGAGATCCTGCATGCCCTTCGCCTCGGTCCAGAGGAACGCGTGCGCGTTGAATGCTCCGGAATCGCCTCCGGGGAGGTTCGCGAAACCTACGACCTCACCCCGGTGGTTGATGGCCATCGGCGTGTTCCACGCCTCGCCGCCGAGGTCGCCGAGGTCAGTCGGCGCTCCACGCTCCCAGAGCACGGCGTGGGCAGCGCTGAAGCGGCCGACGGCGTTGTCGCAGATGCCGGAGATGCCCACGACCTGTCCTCGATCGTTGATGGCGGTCGCGGCGCTCACCGTATCGCCGGGGAGTGGAGGGAGTTCCTGGACCAGGTTGTCGTGGCGGGTGTCCCACAGGACGGCGCGAAACTGCAGGCGCTGGGGCAGGTTGCAGGTCGGATCGTGGACCGTGTTCTCCGCCCACCCCACGACCTGACCCAGGTTGTTCACGCCCGTGGCGAAGCCATTGTTGCCCCCCAACGTGGGGAGTGCGCTCATCTCGCCGTCCTGCCAGACGAAGCCGAGACACGTGTGCCCGGTCGCCGACGGGAAGAAGAACGAACAGCTCCACGCCTCTTCCAACGGGTCGATCTCGGCGGTTTCGGCGACGCCGACGATCAAGCCGGCGTTGTTCTTCACGGGCCACAGGACGGCGCTGTTAGGGCCCCCGAGGGTCCCGAGGTCGACGGTCGCTCCATCCCGCCACAGGGTGGCGTGCGTCGTGTCGTCGCCCGCTAGGTTGGAGAAGCCCGCGATCCAGCCCCGCTCGTTGATGCTGGTGCCTGCGCTCGTCGTTCCGCCGAGCGAGCCAAGCTGCTGGACGTGGTACAGGGCGGCTTGTTCGGCGAGGGCCAGATGCGCGCCCGGAAGGAGGAACGGGAAGGCAAGGACCCCGAGGGCCGCAATCGTACGGAGCCTGAGGCGTCTCAAGGTCTCTCCCTCCTGCAAGCCGAGGCGAAGAACGCTGATGCCCACGCCAGGACCCTATGCGCGGCTCGCGCGGCGCGGCTCGTCATTTCCGGACAAGATCTGCCCTCGCCGCACCTGCCCGGTCACCGACTGACGACTGCCGTATTCCGAACCGACTTGACCCGAACGAGGACGTCGGGACCTCCCGCCGCTCCATGGAGGGCAAGCAATCGATGGAGCAGTCTCCGGTCGAGGCGGATCCGGCCACCGCGGCGACCTCACCACGGACAGGAGGCTGCCGCTACGGATGTCCGATCCCGATGGTGGCCAGGGGGCGGAGCGAGGTCAGCCGCTCTCCATCAGCGTTCAATCCGAGCAGGCGCAGGAACACGGTCCCATTCGGGAACGTCCCGGACACGTCCACGGAGACAATCCGGTCCCGAGTCCGACGACAGGGCCAGCGGGGCCGGATCGTCGCCGGCCTGCTCGCCGCGACCCTGACCCTCGAGGTGACTTCGGGGGTCGGGACGAAGAACGTCCGTACCGTCGGTTCCACCACCGCTCGACGACGCGCGGCAACGCTACGTCTCAAGGCTGAGGGAGCATCTGTTCCGCGGCCAGGAACCCGCACGGGTGGTTCGGGATCTTGAGGGCGGGGGATCGTCAGGTGGCAGCTTCCCAAGGGGCGGGCCAGAGCCATCTGTTCGACATGAGGAGTGGTGGAAGCTGGTGGTCCGCCGACCCGTGGAGAAGTCAGATGCATCCGAGGTCGGCGCGTGTTTCAAAGGATTCGATCTGGGCGGCCTTCCCGCAGCGCCCGCGTGCGACACAATCTGGTTCGTGCGGCGATCGTGGTTTTGGTGGGTGATCCTGTCGACGACAGGGCTCGGCACCATCTTGATGCCCGATAGGGGCCCTCGAGTGTTCTCGGTGAGGGTCATGGGCATCCCGCAGCTCGCTCGCGGCCGGGGCCGGCTCGCGTACAGCCAGCACCTGAACGACCCCGCGGGACCGCCACATCGAACTCCTTGTGGGTCAGCCCGGAAGCGGAGTAGCGCCAGGAGCTCTGCACGGAGATGCGTCTCGTGGCAGCAAACAGAGTGCCAACGACGAGTGCCCGCGGCACGCTGAAGAGGTCCGGGGTTCAAATCCTCTGGCGCCCACCACAAAAGCCCCTGGTCACACGGCCCTTCCCCTTCAGCGGAGCCGGGCCGGATCACCACGCGATCGACGGTCGATCGAGCCAGAGGTGGATGGCGGCCTGAGCGCGCCACGGCCGCCAGCACTCGGCGACTCGCTCCACATCACGCGCGGCCACCAGCGGCCCCCGGGAGAGCGCGCGGCGGAGCCCGAGATCGCTTGCCGGGAAGGCATCGGGCTCACCCATGCGCACGGCGAGGTAGTGGGCCGTCCAAGAACCGAGTCCAGGGATCGCCGTTACCGACGTCGCCAAACGGTCCAGCGAAGCGGCGCGGTCCAGCAACAGTTCTGAGTCGGCCACGGCCCGGGCGAACGCGACCACGGCCGCTCCACGAGCGGGGCTCAGGCCGATTCCGTCAAGATCGGCGCCGGCCAACTTCGAGGGTGTCGGAAACAAGTGCGTCAAGCCCAGGGCCTGCAGTCCGGGGACGGGTGCGCCGAACCGTTCCACGATCCGAGCAGCGATCGTGTTCGCCCCACCGAGGCTGATGCCCTGGCCGACGATGGCTCGAACCCCGGTCTCGAACGGATCCCACGTACCGGGCGGGCGGATCCCAGGCCGGGCCCGGAGGAGCGGCCCAACGACCGGATCGCCGGCGAGGTGCCGAGTTGCTCCTTCCATGTCGCAGTCGAGATTGAAGATGCGCCGGGCGCGCCGCACGATGTGGATGAGGCCTTCCCAGTGAGGAAGATGGGCTCGAAGCAGCAGGTGTTCGGATCCGCCGGGTGAGAGTTCGAGCACGCCGGGGTCTCCATCGATCAGCACGGTGCGCTGGTAGGTGCCATCCGACACATGCTCGACGCCCGCAAGGGCTCGGGCCGCGAAGTAGCCGATCATCGCCTGCCAGTCGAGCGGGGGCTGGAACGGCAGCCGGAGGAGCAGCCCACCGTCGGCCACCAACCGATCGCTCGCACGTCGGCGCGCCCGCAGGTCCTTCGGCGCGGCTCGAAACACATCCCGGCACGCCCGGTTCAGCTGTCGCACGCTGCCGAAACCCGCGGCGAAGGCGATGTCCGCGATCGTGAGGTCGCTGTCATCCAGCATCCGGCGGGCGAAGTGCGTGCGACTGGAACGGGCGAGTTGATCCGGCGTCACACCCAAATGCTGAAGGAACAGCCGGCGCAGATGCCGGGCCGAGACGAACAGCCGTGCAGCGAGGTCGTGCTCGGTCTTCCCGTCGAGGGCACCATCCAGGATGAGTTGCACGCCCCGGCAGACGAGCTCCGGGCCGGTCCAGCTGATCGGAGGCTCCGTGCGGTAAGGACGACATCGCAAGCAAGCCCGATAGCCCGCGGCCTCCGCCGCGGCGGGCAACAAGTAGTGCCGGACGTTCTGAGGAGAGGGACGGGCACCGCATCCCGGCCGGCAGTAGATCCCGGTTGTGACGACAGCGGCGAATCCGGTCATCGAGCCCATCTTGACCGATGCGAGCTCCCCATACTGGACACATCCGGACAACGGATCCTCCGTCCGGATCTGGCGAGACCGGCTTGCTGCTGACCCCGATGATGGCCGTGGTTCCCGGTGAATGGAGCATCGGCTGTGGACGACATTGCGGCCCTGATAGTGCTGAATCAGCGGTTCATCGAGGCGTTCCGCCGAGGTTCCTGGGAGCTCCTTCAGCCGATCCTTACGCTGTCGTTCTCCTACCTGGACGGAGCCACGGGTGAGGTGTGGACGGAGGAGCGATACGTCGAGGACCTGCGGAACAACGCGCTCCCGACTCTCCAGATCGACCAGGTCGTCATCCATGTCGACGGCGACGTCGCCGTTGTGTCCGCCCGGAGCTCGACCTCACCTGAGCGGCACAACCGGTACGTCGACACCTACCTGCGAGGCGAAGACGGCTGGCGGTGCTTACACGCCTGCGTCTGGCCGCTGCTTGGCGGTTCACATTGAGTGCTCGAATGTCGACAACGCACGGGGCCGGAACGAGGAGGACGTGGCGAGGGCTAGAGCCGACGCTGTCGTGCTTTCGGTCCTCAGGTGCCTGGCGCCAGGAATGTGCTCCACGGGGGAGTTCGCGTCGGCGCTCGGCCGTTCGTGTGTCGGGAAGGGGGTTGTCCCCAAGCCGCACACGCCGAGCGGAAGAAGTTCCACGCGGGCACCCCGCAGGGAGGCGCAGTCCATCTTCGACAGCGTGGGGTCTCGCGACAAGCAGATCGTGCTATTACCCGGGGGAGCCCACGGAACGACTTTGGTCGAAGTGCCACCCTACGGCGACCGGACACGCGCGTTGATCCTGGAGTGGATCGAGTCGCGAGCCGGAAGAGCCGCGTGGACAAGGCACATCGAATGGGGGAGGAGGGCTGGAGATGATCTCACACATGAGCGGCTGGATGTGGTGGGGCATTGGGGTCATGGTGGTGTTTTGGGGGGCGGCTATCGCATTCGGCGTTTGGGCTGTCCGCCGGTCGGCGGGGCGTCCTCGAAGTAGTGCCCTGCGCATTCTTGAGGAGCGCTTCGCGAAGGGTGAGATCGACGCCGAGGAATTCGAGCGCCAGCGTGCGTTGCTTGAGCCGGACGCATGAGCCTGTGGGCAGCCTTGGTCGGCGGATTCGAGCAGATCACTGCGAAATCCGACTGCAGAGTAGCCGCGCCCGTCCCCGAGTGGGTCGCTCACAAGCCTCCCTTCGACCGACGATGCCCGCTTCTTGACCAACGATGGTAGCTATCAGAGACGCGCTGCGAGCTTGGGGATGGCAGGACCAGGGCTTCGGTTTCAGCCTGCTGACCATTCGTCGAGTGGCGGCCTGGCTGTCAGCGACGAGAAGACTTCATCGTCGCGGATCGCCGCGGCTGCGTTCGCCATGGCACTGACGGCAACCCACGTCAACCCGCCCCCCACACTCACGCGTTGAGCGCCGGCAGCCCTATCTCCCTGAACGAGAGTCCGGAAGATCCGTTGCCCGGTCAAGCGTTGCAACGCGGTCGACTACCTCGTCAAGCGTGACATCGCCGTCCATGCGTCCCAGCGTGAAGGCGAAGCCGGAGCTGGTGGTCGCGAGTGCCTTGAACCCGAGCGCGGCCAGCACCCGAGCCGAGCCTGCGTCCCACGGGTTGGGGATGACGAACGCCTCACCAGCGTGCAGCGCTCGGAACACC